>Ga0307517_10005526_pt1 | contig 18995 bp, 8 predicted proteins | sample 23_EM_MG_FD_194515 | JGI IMG/M metagenome (GOLD analysis project Ga0307517, IMG submission 194515) | Populus trichocarpa ectomycorrhiza microbial communities from riparian zone in the Pacific Northwest, United States - 23_EM | ecosystem: Host-associated > Plants > Roots > Unclassified | place... | reverse complement strand
AGAACCAAATTGAAAAAGAAAATAAAATTCAAGGACAATTTTTAATGCAATTAGTGGCAAAATTAAAAGAAATAAAAAGAAAAGGTTGAAATTGGTCGACAATTAAAAAAATTAAAGATCCAAGGACCAAATTAAAAAAAAAGGAAAATTAGGAGACCCTTTAAAGAAGCTTCGGGGCAATACTCTTTCTCCAAGATTATTCCATTTTACAGAAAATCTAGTTGAAACAGATTTAAACACGAAAATTCTATTAAAATAAATAGCGCATTTTGAAAAAAATGATGTTGTTTTACAACAAAAAAGAAAAAGAAAAAAGAAACAGTCTAAAACAAAGTTGTTTTGGACATGTATTGTGAACAATGTCTTCTTCTTTGTGGTGGCCTTACAACTTTGTCTTGTTTTCCATGGTTTTAGCCTAACTTTGGGCAATTTTATCTCTCTCCTATATCCACGAAAATGATATAAAAAAAAAACATATCATTCCCCTCCCCTCCATATGCACTGCATTCTTAACTAAAGAATATATGCTCTAACCCTCTAAAGCCATTGTACAGCTAGTGCAAATAGACCAACTCAAACATGTTTAGCCAAAGTGTATAACAATGGTGAAGGGTTGAGATTGATGTTAAAGTAATCAACGGCAGTGATCATTCCACCAAGAAAGATTCTAGGAGCTTTATCTTTGCTTATAAATAAGGAGGCAAAGCTAAAAATAAAAGGAGTTTTTCTAGAGAAAAAATGTCGAGTTTGATGGAGAAAAAAAAAGAAAAATGAGAGTCTAAGGTTTGAGAACCGAGGATATATTGAGACAAAAGGTAGAAGATGTGAAATAAGAAAGGAAGGGAAACAAAAAGAGAGAAAAAACCAAAACCCAATAAAATTCAAAAAAAAAACACAAAAATCTGAGAGAGAGAGAGACAGACACAGAGAGAGAGAGAGAGAGAGAGAGTTTTAAGCTTGAAGTGTAGGTATTGTTAACCATGAGGTAGCAGGGGGGAGAAAAGAACGAAAAAAGAAAGAAAGAAAAGCTAACTCGATGAGAAACAAACAGAACCAATAAATAGAGAGAGAAACAACCGAGAGTGAGAAAATTACCCTCCACTACCAGCACCACCATTATCTTCACTAGCAGCAACAACCATAACAACACTCCTTACCTGGAAATAGCCTCAAGGTAAGCCTCCTATCATTTCTTTTCTTTCCCGTTTAGGTTTGCATGGCCACTATTTACTCATGCATTTTATTTTGTTTTTATTTTGTTTTACTTTTATTCTCTTCATGTTAGTGTTATCTACATTTAGCATCTTTGTCTTATATATATATATATATATATGTGTGTGTGTGTGTGTGTGTGTGTGTGTGTGTGTGTGTGTGTGTCAGTATTTATTTTTGAAAAAAGAATAAAAACTATGTGTCGACTATAAAAACTTCAGTTGTATTTTTCATAAAAATTGGGTTTTAATAGTTAGGTTGATGTGTCTCTTAGTTTTTAGCGGCCAACATAAGCCTAACACAACATTTTCAACTATTAAACAAGTTCAATATTGCGTTGATGAGTTTTCGCAAGTTTGCATAATGTTCATAATGGTTAAGTATACATGTTTCGATCCTAGTTTTAGGGTCTGATGTAGACATGACACAATGCTTTTAAGATAAAAATGAGGACAATAATGAGTCCATGAGTCTCTACCATATAGGGATTGTCAAGGCTCAAACTTGGTATTTGTTCAACTTAGTGTTTTTAAAATAAGATAATAATAAAAGGGTTAATAAATATATATTAAACTTTTTATCATAAAAAAATAAAAAATAAAAAAACTACTTGTTAGACTCGATGAACATCCTCCAATAACAAATAACTTATGAATAATTTTGGAAAATAATTTGAAAGCTTAATGATATACGTAAAATAAATTTAGTTGAAAACATATAGCAAATGTAAGTTTTCCTTGGAAAGGATGCGGTATGGGTTATTTTTATCTTATCTTAAACGTAACCAACCCCTTACTTAAATCTCTGGAACAAAATCATTTTTTAAAATTCTTAGTCTCCTTAAAAAAATTAGGTGATGACTCCATATTTTTCTTTAATTTTTGGAGGTCATGTATTTCATGTCGAGTGTGATGGGAGGAAAGTGAACTTTCCTAACCATAAATTTTAGAAGCATGTCTCGGTAAATTTGGCATAACTTTCATTTAAAATACCCAAATTAAGAGATCTTAGTGGTAGGTGAAATCTTAGAGGGAGATATACAACTTTGATGTTTTTGAATTTCTCAAAACAAATCAATTTAATGGAGAAAATAGGGTTAAAAGTTAGGATTCAAAATCTAGTTGTTTTGAAGAAAATATTAGGAAACAAATAAAATGAGATTTTGGACCAAAAAAAGAAAGAGGGAGGAGATCAAGGAAGAGAATATGACTAAATCTGGAAAAAAAAATGACGGGGGCAAGAAAGAGAGAACTAGAAAGAAGTCATGCTGCGAAAGGAAGTCATGTAGAATGGAGTGCTTCATCAAGGAATTCTAAGCAAAAGATTTTAATTATTCTCCTTATTTTTCATTTGATGTATTCTAATAAGAACATGGTCCAGACTAGCATATTTGACCCGAAAAGTAGACAAAAGTCCATGCTATCATATTTGAACCTTTTTAACTCAATCCTCTTTACTTAACCCATTCAACTCCTCTCGGATCCACTTTGTTTTAGGCCTTACAATAGACCTAATAAACACTCCTAATGGATAGTTTGATGTTGTAGCTAGGATCGCATCACTTAACGTGGATCACATAAGGTGTTGTTTAATTAATGGCTTGCTCCAATTGATATGTGATCTTTGATACCTTTTTACAAACATATAGTAAGTTAATTGTTAATAATAAACAATTATGTTGTGCTATTATTTCAAGATGGCTTCTTTATCCCTATCAAGCATAATACTTTTGTTATAATGGTCAAGTCTCTATCTTTGTGCAAACAATGTGTATGTTTCTTCTCTCTTAGTTCATGTTAATATGGACATGAGAATATGACTATTTATTTATATGTATTGTGTCAATCATTTCTTTTTAGATACGATGTTTCAAAGGAAAAGGTTCTAAATTCAATAAGAATATTGTTGCTTCATCAAGTACTAGTGTCGATGATCATGTCGTTAATTTAGATATCAATCATGAAGAGGCACCTATTATACATGTTTCCAACTAAAGCCTATCCAATGCATTCAACAAAGCTAGAATCCCTTCTTCTATAGACATTGTATCAAGAAAACTTATTGCAAAATAAAAGGCCAACAACATTATGAAATTCATGTTTTTTCTCACCATTGAAGTTATTTATTTGTAATAAATTATTTAAAGTTTTACATTAAATGAACATGACTTTTGATGAATTGATTTTCACTGCCGTTATTCGGGCAGTCTTGTTTGCAGAAATTTTTAGTTTTATTTAGCTTTAGCTTTTTATCATGTTGCCTAAGGTTAGTTGGATTTGGGTTACGAGATGATGTACATCTTAGGTACACCCTTCGTGTTTTTTTTTACAATTTTTCTCTTTAATACAATTACACTTAAAAAAAAAACATTCAAAGAACCATTGTTTCAAGGGAGTCAACTTTAAGATCATTCTAAATGTATGAATATTGTAGATGTTTGTGGGAAAAGTTTAAGGTTAAATAAATAATATATACTTTGAGTTAATATATAGATTTTTTAAATTTTAAAAAATAATTAATGTATGAATTGACTATAAGGAAAAAAATTACTAGGACAAGGAAAATGAGGGGGTTGTTAGGAATGTGTGGGAAAACCACATTGAAAATGAGGGTGATTTAGATCATTTTGATGCGCTGATATCAAAAATAATTTTTAAAAAATTAAAAAAATATTATTTTGATACATTTATGAGTTAAAAACACTTTAAAAAACAACCGTAGCCCCACTCCCTAACAGGCTAGCATTGTGGAAAATTTTTTGACCGAGACATGTCATGAAGGGTGATTGGGCTAAGTTTCAAGAAGTTTTGGCATCATATGGTTTTAAAAAGTTCTCATAATCTAGGTCTCAAAATAAAAGGAAAAAAAAACTCACGGTTCGATGAGCATGCACACTTGAGGAGCACTTTCCTTAGTGAACCATGCAAAGAGCCTAATAAGAGCATTGCTATATAATTAATTATTTTTTCTTTAATTATTAATTTAGTCTTTATTTGTGAGACTTTTTTACAAGCTATTTATTTTACAGGAAAAAAAGTTTTGGTGCGAACATACTCCATGGAGTTATATGAGGAAACTCATATAAGGAAAAGGGATAAGGAAAAAGGGTGAAAAGGTTTATCGATAATAGAGTGAAAAAGTTCATTGTAAGTATTTTTGGATAGTTATAATTGTATTACTAATGTTTTTTTGAAAAGGTTTAATTGGATTTTGACTTTTTTTTGTTTTGACATATACATATAATGCCAACATGGTTGCTAAATATGAAGAACACAATTACAACCATCCTCCTAACGATCCTCATTTGTAGTCGGAGGCTGGAGCAATTGATAGACTTGATACGAATTAAGTTTATAGTATGCTTATAGCATTGACCCAAGATACAAGGGTGAGTCATAGTGTTTCAATGGTAGGCACACAACATTCCGACTTCATCCAGACATCATTGGCCATTGAGGAGATGGTTTGAGAGAGGATTCCATAACAATTGGCAATTTAGTTTCACAATATAAGAGCATAAATAATGGCAGAACTAAAAGAAGAAATAAAAGAAAAAATCAAACAAGAAATAATAGAAAATGAGAGCAATTACGTGCATATTTGGCTTTAAATTTTCCTCTATTCTCCTGGAGCTTATAGATCAGGATCTTTTTCACCCCCTCCACCTTTTTAAAAATTTTAATATGTTGTTTACAAAATTTTTTTATATGGAATTCTGTTTAATATAATTATTGTTTGTGTATGGAATTTTGTTTATAATATTTTCAATTTTGTTGTTGTTGTTGTTGTGAGTGTAGTGTTAATAAAAAATACATTTGGGGTTATAAAAACTAAACAACACGAAAAAAAAAAACATATGAAACACTAAAGAATCACCAAAAAAATTGCATTTTTGTCAGCAATATTTACTCATATTTCATCGAAAAGTTACATGAAGTTTAGGCATTTCCGATGGAATCAGTGAAGGAATAATCCATTGGAAATTAACGTGTTTTTCATCGATGATTTCAGCGGTAATATTTTCTTCTTTTTTTTAATGGATTTCCCGATGGAAAATGAGTGATAAAATATAATTTTTTGATTCCATCATAAAAAAAGTTTATGATAGAATTACGAATGAAACACAAATATCTGATGAGAAACTTGTCGATGGCATGTTTTGGTTGGGAATTCTGTTATTATTTAAATTGCTAAAAAACGTTTTTCTTATACACTGATTGTCAGAATATTCTGTCAATGTTTTTCAATTTTCTATTAATGATTTTGTGTTAATTCTAGTAGGAAACACTATAGCGCTTAAAACACAAAAATCATCATGCAAAAAAATAATTGGGATAAAAATTGAATCCACAAATGAAAGATCAAGGAATATGTATCTAAGCACGAGAACTGGAAGCAAGCAATTACAAAACTGAATAAAAAAACATAGAAAATAGAGGTATGATGTACGTTTGATTTGGTGACCGTAGGGCGGCGATGGTAGCTGTTTGAATGGCTTAAATTCAAGTATGATTAGTAATTGATTTTCAACAAAGCTTAATGCTACAATGAGCAAAAGATGTGTTCAACAAAGTTAAATTTGAATATAAATTATTAGGAGTTCGGATTAAAGATAAGAGGAACCCTTGTCAAATTTAAATATAATCAACTCTTGATCGGTCCTTTATAAAGGAAATGGTGTATATGTAATAAAGTTTTTGACATTGCTTTGCTAAAACAAAGACATCATTTATGTTGCGGAGTCTAGCTTTTGAGTTGATTTCAACCAGACCATAGTGATGATCTACTCTCATTTCTCTGCTAGTGGTGTCATACCAATAGCATTTGAATAAAAACACTCTACTCTACTTGCTATGATATTGCAGTTCGCCAACCTCTTCTAATTTACCATAGTAGTCAACTTCAAACTCACTACAAGTCGAACCCTTAACACAAACACCGTTGTTGTATGTCTTTCTTCCATGCCCGTATTCTTTAGTATGAAACACATAACCATTGACAAAATACCCGTTATAGCACTTAACTTTTCTTTCAGGGCCCAGGCTTAGCGAAGACAATGAAATAGCAGAACTCCTTCCCATTTGATAAACCTTGTATATCATGTACAACAATAAACAATATACGAGAATTCTGTAATGACATACAGTAACTTTGTAAGAGATAATGAGTTTGTAATAGTACTTACATGTGTTTTGAACCACGTGGCAAATTGTTCATCTTCTAATTGAAAGATATGAAATTGATCAAATATTTTCAATTAAGAAAAACAAAAAAAAATACTTTTATATATGAATTACATTGCAACTGTAATATCTAATTGTTTGAATGGATACATCCATCTATACTGGACCGGTCCTCCAACTTTTGCCTCGAACGGTAAATGTATGGGGAGATGCTCCATTGAGTCAAAAAATGATAGAGGGAATATCATCTCAAGATTGCATATTGTCTCGATGATATTTGTTTCAAGCCTCTCAATGTGATCAACATTCAACTTGTTGGAACATATATCTCTAAAAAAATAACTAATCTCCGTGAGTGCATCCCATATCCCTTTTGGCAAGAAATCACGATAAGCTAATGGAATGAGTATTTGCATAAACACGTGTCAGTCATGACTCTTTATTCCACACAATCTGCATTCCTCCATATTAACCAACCTTGGTATGTTTGAGGCATGTCCATTGGGAAAACGCAGACTCTTAAGCCATTTGTAGACTAGTAGTTGTGCATTTTTCTCTAACACGAACCTTGCTCTTGGTTTTGTGACTCGTGACCCATCAAAAACCAACTCCATGCTTTTACGGTTATATAATAAAGCTATATCTAATCTAGCCTTGATGTTGTCATTTGTCTTCCCCTTCACATCCATGACGGTGTTGAAAATGTTCTCAAACATGCTCTTTTCTATGTGCATGACGTCAAGGTTATGGTGGAGGAGATTGGTCTTCCAATAAGAAAGCTCCTAAAAAATACTTTGTTTTACCCAATTGTGGGTCAAACCAAAACCAAGAAACCTCTGCTTACTTGATTGGAAACCAAACACAATGTTATCGTACTCTGATACAACATCATGCAATTATTCACCAGAAAGACACGGGGGTGCAACATCCTTTTCCACTCTGCCAATAAAGAAATCCTTTTATGTTCTTTCTGTACTTGTGATTCATTGGCAAGAAACGACGGTGACAATAAAAAAGAAGAAGCTTTACCTCCGTTTGTTACGTGAATGCCTTGTTGTTTTCCATGCAGTATGGACATGCTAGTTTTCCATGCGTGCTCCAACCAGAAACCATTCCATAAGCTGGAAAATCATTCATAGTCAACATCAAAGCCGCCCTCATAACAAAAAATTGTTTCCTCGATATATCATAAGTCAAAGCTCTAGAGGACCACAACTGCGTCAAATCATCAATCAACGGTCAAAGACAAACATCTATATTTCAGCCCAGACTACTTGGATCAGGTATGACAGTAGATAAAAACATGAACTCCGACCTCACACACATCACTGGTGGCAAGTTATAAAGCATGAGTATGACTGGCCAACAAGAATAAGAAGCAGCAAATGACCCAAATGGGTTGAATCCATCTGTACACAACCCAAGACGCACGTTCCTTGATTCAGCTAAAAAGTGCACACTGTTAAAGTGTTTTCATGTTTCGCTGTCAGAAGGATGCAACATCACTCCATCAACCGCATCATGTGATTGGTGCCATGTCATGTGCTCAGCAGTCCTTGGTGACATGAATAACCTCTGCAGTCTAGGTGTGATTGAGAAGTATCTAAGTTTTTTATATGTCACGAGAGTTTTTCCCCTGCCAGTTTTGGGTTTGTAACGGGAATGCCCACATGTCATTCACTCGGTCAGCTCAACATTTTCAAGGTAGTATAACATGCAGAAGTTAGGGCAAATATCAATTTCCTAGTATCCTAAACCGAGGGATTTCATCATGGACTTTGCAACATAGAAGTTCTCTTTCAGCTTGTTTCCTTAAGGTAAAACGCTTCTCGCCCATTCGATAATTTTTTCATAACCGGCCTCACTCAACTCGTCATCTGACTTGATTGTGAACACATGTGCTACGACCGATAATTTACTGTGGTTCATGCAGGCATCCCACAATGGTTTGTCAGAATCTTTCAACAGATCAAAAAACCTTGCTACATCTGCATCGGGTTCTTCTTCTATGATTGGATATTGACTGACATTACCTTAATTTATTCTCATTGCATCCATAACCATATTCTTGTAAGGATTATTGTTGTCATTTGCAACTCAATGCACGTTGCTAGCATTAGAAGTTGACCAAACCACCCTTTCTCTCATACTATCATTACGAACAAATAGTTCTCCATTGGCATACCAACACAAGTAATCCTCCATGAACCCTTTGTGTAGAAGACGCATCATTACAACATCTGGATGCAGATACTTTTTATTTTGACACTTTCTTCATGGACACTTAATACCGCCTCCAGTAAAATTTCTGGGAATAGATGTTGCGAAATTAATAAAACCCTGAACCCCATTACAATAATTCATCATCCGCAATCCTTAGGGTGAATCTCGGTACATCCATGAACGATCATCCATGACTTCTATCGAACCTCTATAAAATTATGATGACAACATGTATTAATTAACTATGTTAGGTAAATAATTGCAAAAATATTGGTTTACCTCTAGATTATCCAACAAACTAATTAAAACTTCTTATAAATATTCATTATCAATTATCAACGTCCATACAAATTTATACATATAAATTTACAAAAATTACAACTCCGCAATAGCATTGATAAAAATTAAAACGGACTCGTTAAACAAGCTTTAATTATTTCTCCACAACACATGTAATTTGGTAATTCAACAAAGTTTCAACAATTTACAAAAAAATATAATTTTACAAAATCTAAAACAAACCATAACAAGTACAAAATTATACATTCATACTACAAAGTTTATTTGAGAAATAACAATAAAACATGTACATACACTAACAAAATACATATACTAAAAAAAACAATAAATTTGACATTTAAATGTTAAAATTAAAAAAAAATAGATTTACTTACAAAAAATAATAAAATCCATAATAAATCAGAACACGGATGTTTTGACTACAAAACTTAAACAAATATGACTTGTGTTGAGAGGAGGGAGATATTTTTAGGGGGTAGATGTTTGCAGATTGGGAGGGGGAAGAAGAAGGAGAAATAGGGGAGGAGAGGCTCGGTAGAGTGGTGATATATTAACTTTTGCCAATGGAATCATCAACGGACTCATTCTGTTGGAGATTCCATCGGTAATTCTGATGGTGAATTGGTCACGTCACTGTATGGAGATCCCGTTTTAAATCCCTCGGTGAGTCCGTCGGTTAAATCAGCCGCAAAAACTTCTACGTCATCGAACCGCTTTTTTTTTTTCAAATTATATATATTTCTTCTGTAATTCAATCGATATATACCGACGGTATTATTCTATCATATATACCGACTGAATTACAAACAGAATAGTGGTCCTCGGTAATTATCACTGCAATTTACCGACAAAATTATTCTGTCGGTAATTTCGTTGGTTTTAGGTGAATTTCTGGTAGTGATCATCAGCCATTGAGGAGATGGTTTGAGATAGGATTCCATAACAATTGGCTATTGAGTTACACAATATAAAAGCATAAATAATGGCAGAACTAAGAGCAAAATCAAACAAGAAATAATAGAAAATGAGAGCAAATACATGCATATTTGGCTTTACATTTTCCTCCCTCTCCTGGAGCTTATAGATTAGGATCTTTTTCACCCTCTCCACCTTTTTAAAAAATTTAATATGTTGTTTACAAAATTTTTATGTATGGAATTCTATTTAATATAATTATTGTTTGTGTATGGAATTCTGTTTATAATATTTCCAATTTTGTTGTTGTTGTTGTTGTTGTTGTGAGTTTAGTGTTAATAAAAAATGCATTTGGGATTATAAAAACTAAACAACACAAAAAAACAAAAGTCTGAAACATTAACAGAATCACCAAAAAATTTGCATTTTTGTTCGCAATATTTACTCACATTTCATCGAAAAGTTACATAAAGCTTAGGCATTTCCGATGGAATCGGTGAAGGAATATTCCATTGAAAATTAAAGTGTATTTTCATTGATGATTTAAGCGGTAATATTTGCTCCTTTTTTTTTTATGGGCTTCCCCATGGAAAAGGGGTGATAAAATCTAAATTTTTGGCGTGAATATTTCATTGGTCATTCCATCAAAAAAGAAAGTTTATGATGGAATCACCGATGAAACACAAATATCTGATGAGAAACTTGTTGATGGCATGTTCTTGGGAATTCTGTTAGTATTTAAATTGCTGAAAAAAGTTTTTCTTATACACTGATTGTCAGAATATTCTGTCAATGTTTTTCAATTTTCTATTAATGATTTTATGTTAATTCTAGTAGGAAACACTATAGCGCTTAAAACACAAAAATCATCATGCAAAAAGAAAAAAAAACAAATTGGGACAAAAATCGAATCCGCAAACGAAAGATCAGGGAATATGTAACTTAATCAGCAAACCGAGTATCTAAGCACAAGAAGTGGAAGCAAGCAATTACAAAACTGAATACAAGCATAGAAAATAGAGGTATGATGTACGTTTGATTTGGTGACCGCAGGGCGGCGATGGTAGCTGTTTGAATGGCTTAAATTCAGGTATGATTAGTAATTGATTTTCAACAAAGCTTAATGCTACAATGAGCAAAAGATGTGTTCAACAAAGTTAAATTTCAATATAAATTATTAGGAGTTCGGATTAAAGATAAGAGGAACCCTTGTCAAATTTAAAGCTTGATATGATAAAAGTATTGTTAAAACAACCTGGTCACTCCACCTTGGATGCCAATGTGTTGCTCGTTCATCACAGTCTCTATTTAAAAGAAAAGAAAGATGCTGAAAGAATAAAGTACTATCTCAGAGGGGAAATCTTGTCAAATTTAAAGCTTGATATGATCAAAGTATTATTAAAACAACACTCCACCTTGGATGCCAATGTGTTGCTCGTTCATCACAGTCTCTTTTAAATAGAAAAGAGAAAAGCAAAGAAACCTAATTACCTAAGGAGTTTGTTTCTTAGAGCTTCAGAAACCTCTCGGTATGCACAAGTCTCTTAATTCTGTCTAATTATTGGGAGGGAAATTAAGTACTTCTGCATGCAGGAAACTGGTCTTCGTAAACAAGAGAAAGGAGGTATGATTCCTGTATTTAGGTTCATTATAATTTTTCCTACACTGTACACTCTATCTCTCATTCTTCAAAAGAGAAGATATTCACTAAAAAAAAACTATTTATAGATTTTAAATTTAGATTTTTTTTTTGTTATTGGCACAAAATTTAGAGTGTATGGATATGAGGGATTAGTCTGACTTCTTATACAAAAAAAAAAAAAAGGATTTTGTGATATATTTTTCATTAATACATGTTTACATTTTCTTGTTTGATATATAAAATGCCATAGAATGGAGTTGCGAATTTCTAATATTTCAGTTATAACGACGCTTTTGACATTGCATAAATTATAATAACAAACTTGTAATATTTTAGACTATTTTTCTTTTTATTGAGTTTGCAATTTTCTAACTTATTATTAAAATTGATATCAATTATATAAACAGTAATATATATAGTATAACTTTTCAAAGTATAAAGGAAAAGTGAAATCGCAATAAAAACATATAATTTTTAATGTAATTTTTTCTTAAAAAAATATTAGGCATTTTACTCATATTGAATATTCATTATAAATTTTAAGAATATTGTGCATATTAGTTTTATATATAGTTATTTATAAAGCAATTCCTAACACACTAAAAAGAATTGGAAAATACAGATGAAATATATCGGCAATTTCGTTGGCAATTTTATATATTGATAGAATCGTCAATAGAATATTTGCATCTAAAAATCAGCTTTTACTACCCATTTTTCATCAAAAAATACCTTGGAATTGGAAATTGCCAACGAAATTAAAGTTTTTTGAAAACTATCGCTGATTTCATCACCGTTTATTTTTTTGACTGAATATTTCATTAGTGACTTCGTTGAAAAGTTCTTACACATTCTATAAATTTTAATAAAAGTTCTAGAATGTGTACGAACATTCCAATGGAATTGCCGACATAAATGTCAATGGAATATTGATTCCATCAACGATTCCATTGGAGTTTTTAATTTTTTTTTGTTTTGTTTGTTATGATCCTCAATCCAACAATTGCTCATAATAAACTCACAACCATAACAAAAAGCATCTCTGAAAATTGACTTGTACAAATTTTTCCATGGATAATAATAAATGGATAGTAAATGCTTATGTATTTTCATAGTTGGAAGATTTAAGTAGGAAATTTATATGAATAGCACACAAAAATGAGATAGAAAAAATTTCATACATAAACATTAACAAAAGTAGAAATGAACAATAAAAGATATTGGTAGAAAACCATTCAAATTTCAATTGAAATACAATCAAATCAACTAGGTGAAGTATACCTGATACATCAAATCAAAGGTGTTGAAGGTGCAGGGGGAGGGGGAGGAGAATATGTTTAAGTGGAAGGTCCAACAAGGAGAGGAATAGGTACACTAAATGAGCCCAAACTTCCAATTTTATTATAGGAGTTGTGCATTCATTTTCTCCAACTCAACAACCACTTGTTCCTAAACCTTTTTATGCACAATTTAATCAAACTCCTATGATGAATAGCTTAGGTCGACATATGGTATGTCTAGAGTTGAAACAGTGTGACCTTCTATCAGTTCTTGGGTCAATGCTATAGGCAAACCATAAATCTAATTCCTATTAGGTCCATCACTTGTAGCAGCCTCCAACCACTCTTGAGGTTGTTGAGGATGATGGGTGGAAATGTTTTCACTAAATTTCTCAATTGTATTGGCATTATATCTTTTCTATAAAAAAAATTAAGTTTCAAAATTCAATTATAATTCATATTATTGATGCAGATAAATAATCTTAAATGAAATATAACTATCAAAACACTTATAATGAATGCATCTACTCTTTTATCAACAATTTTTTTCTCTTCTTCCCCCTTTTACCCTAATTGATATGAATTACCTCATTTGACTCCATTAGGGTCAGTTTTTTATCAACTTTTTTTTTCTTGAAAATTAAATAGTTTGTTAAAAGTCTCCCTAATAAACACATAATTAAAATTTTGTGTGCGTGTGTGTCATAGTAAACTCTTACTAGGCGTTTTACTTCGTGGGTAAACAAAATTGCTCCTCTAGTTTGCTTGCTCATCGAAGAATGAGTTTGTTTATTTTGATTTTGTTTACTGGATCTTGAGCATTTTATAAAACTTTATGATACCATAAATCCAAGATACATTATCCAATTATGGTCTATAATATACGTTGGTTTATATATTTTTCACATCTCTATGTCAAATGACCTGACCTTCTTCATTGCTCTTACACGGGCATTGTATCAAAACATCTCGCAACCTGGTACAACCAATAGTTAATTCATATATGATTTAAATTTATTATATAGAAATTTAGTAAGAAAATAAAATAAAATAATACAGGTTTATAATAATATAAATTTAACATAACACTTAATTATAAGAATGTATTGAATATTGGTTCTTTAAACTTACGTAGTCGAACTGTGGTTTCTTCATACTCTCCTTACAAGCACCTCGTTGCTCTTTCCACCAAAATTTCTCCTTAATTGATTTCATACATGAATTAGATTTTATAATTTAAAAAACTTGTAACTTTAAACTTTTCTTATTAAACATCTACCATATACATCCATTTAGGATGGTCATCAAGCTAACTCCATTGAAATAATAGTTCTTCAAATGACCACTTTATCATAATTATGATGAAACGAGTAACTTCAAGATTAGAAAAACATACAACAAAATTATCAAACTATAAATAACAACAATATTATCACTCTAATATAATCAACCACACACATTAGGGAGGTGAAATAACAAACCATTATGTAAAGTAAAATTTAAAACTAATAACTTACAAATTCTAAAAAAATTAACTTTTTGGGTAAAATTTAGAACTAATTCTGTTTTTATTAAAAATGAATCACAATTAACCTAAACAAACCAACTAATAATTCACAATAACAACTCTTTTTTTTTGGATAAGACAATAACAACTTAATAACCCATCATTTCTTAAATTGCAAAGTAACTCAGTTCCTTCAATTTAGAAAAATATAATTCGCAATCCAATAACTATCAATCACTTTATAAGTTGAAACATATTTAACTCTAATTTTTATCAATTCCACACAAATTCAATTTTTCCTAAAATTTCAACTAAACCATAAAATTGTCAAAAAAATAACTGGTACCCAACGGACTACCCATTATTTATTCAATTCAGGAATAAATAACATTAATTAATACCTAATTATTATCAATTACACATTAATTTCATTTTCCCTAAATTATCAACAAAAACCTAAATTGAATTAAATTAATTGGAACTCAACTAATTATTCATTATTTCTTTAATTCAAACTTATTCAACTTAAATTAATACCTTTAATTATTATCAATTCCATTAAATTCAATTATCCCTAAATTTTCAACTTAACCATAAGATTAATAAAACAATAATTTGTACCCTTTAAATTACCTATCATTTCTTCAATCCTAACACACCTAAGTTACAAAATCACACTCAATTTCATCAAGTAACAAATTAAATCCATTTACCCCAAATATCAAATAAACCCTAAAATAAAAATTCTACATTAATACATAAGACACTTATATATATATATATATATATATTTGTAAATTACAAATACTAAAAATAGATTTCAATAGATTAACTTAAAACATAAATTTATGGGTTTGCTTAGTTGGTAGAGTGAAGCTTAATAAGAAAAAAAACCAAGAGATGAAAGTTTAGGCCTTAGAAGAACTGTTGCTAGGGAGAGAAAGAGAGAGGTGAAGGTTTCATCTTTATTTAAAAAAAAAAAGATAAATTTATTTATCCAAGTTGTGTTTGAATTACAACTATCAGATTTTTCTCCTAAAATCTCAGATGGAATTTTTGTTGGCATTTTCATAGGTGATTTTGACATGTTAGAAATGCTGACATAAATTCTGTTTTATTTTTTTGTTCTTTCCATATGAAATTACTGACAACAAATTCCCATCATATTTTTCATTGGTAAATTATGATGGAATATTTTTCGTTGGCATTTCCATTACTTTGTTTGAATTTTCTTGTAGTGACATTAACCTTAAAAGCTTATAAGTTTATTTGAAAATGATGATACCATCATATAATTTTAAAAATATCATTTTGATTGTTTTATATGAAAATAATTTTATTTTAGAATATTAAATAATATAAAAACAAGAAAAAGGGAAGAGTGAGTAGAGTCAAGCCCGTGTATATAGACTTGTTTAAATGGTTTGTCCAGTATGCATGCCTTTAAAAAACACTCAAGTGAAAAACACATCATCCACTTTAGTTTTTTTTCCTTAAAATAAATGGATGTCATATCGTGACATCTTATCCACTATCAAAAAATCAAAATGCCGGTCATTTGGAACCTAAAACTAAAATTTTTCACCTAAAAACATTAGTTTTAAAACTCAAAATCATTAGAAAAAATCCTAGAAAACTTAATAAGTCACTTTTTAACCCCATAACACCCTTTAATTAGTCTAAAAGCTCAAAATCATACAAAATCAAAACAAACTTTATGGGTTCTAATCTATTTTTTCTGATATAATTAAATTTCCAAAACACATGTTTCAAACTCCGATATTTAAGATAACCCATTGATACCAATATTGGATTTTTTTATCCGAATATGGCTAGCCAAAATGTTTCTCTCTCCTCTTCCTTTCGATGACTTTCTCTCTCATTTCTCAAAGTCAAAGGATTGAAACACAAGAAAAATGGATTTGTTAGGATCGAACTATCAAAACTAAAAATTACAATAATAAATTCATAAAAATTAAAATTTCAAGGATCAAATCAAATATTTTTACTAAAATGGAATTATGGATCCATTATACCAATCCATAATGAACATATGCGAGGATCTATAGTAATTGAAATAGTAAAACCTTGAGTAGTGTTTTTAGTTTATTTCATAATTATAATTCCTATTCCTATTAAATTAACCATGAATCTTGGTGTTTATATTTTTGAATTTTTTATTCAACTATTTTTTATTTTTACTATATTGGTATTGTAAAAAAATATCTCATCCCAAAACTTTAAGCTAATAGTTGAATCTCAATGAATTTTTTTTATATTAATGTCTTGTGCACCCTATTAATTACAAGTCTATTGGACTTAAAACATACACATACCCATCATTACCTTATGCTTATTCTTTGAAATTTAGTTAGAGATAAAAAGATGGTGAGAATCAAGTTTTTGATTGCTTGGTCATTAAGGTTATCCTAAGTTTAAGAACCATTTTAATCTAAAAGTTTCAACTGTTAAAAGAAAACTTATATTGAGTCACGAAAAATTATGGAGAATAATGTCTTGTCTAGTTTAAGGATAATCATTTAAGGTAATAACCACTAATTATTGATGGTATACTATTAGAGTAAGAATGGTCATGCCAAGTGATTATCTAGGGGTAGAAAGTTGTATGAGTAATTAATGTTTCCTACCAACTACATGGTAAATAGGTAGAGCAATTTTGGATTGGGTATGCTTGTTCAAGTATGTGTCTTTAGGAGTAACCCCATTTAGGCATATTCCTTCAAGGCATGTATATCTTTAGGGGTGCAATATGGTTTTGGGATACAAGTTTTGTCCAGGATAGGTACTCTTTTTGATAATACAATCTCTATTCAAGACTATAACCTCTATTTTTCAATAGGGATACAAGGTGAGTCTGAGAGAATGTGTGGCTAGTCCAATCTAATGGATTTTATAAGGCCTCAAATTTGATTCCTTATCAATTACCTTATGTTTCAACGTGAGGTTCACTTAGTTTGAGACTTAACGATTTTGTTTTACAATGTAATTTAGAAGGATCAAAACTTTGAAAATGCTACTCATCAAGTTAAAATTATTGGACTTCCTTGTTTTATTAGCCAAAGTGATTCCTGAAATGGATGAGGAGCTATCTAAAATGAATCTTGAATTTTGTTGTGATACCCTTTGTATTAGGTGGTAAGGTATCCTTATGAATGGAGCTTTTTTTGGCTTGGATGCTTATTCTAAACTAGGCTATGAGCTTTGTACAAAGGTTCTAAAGCCAATAATAGATTTGAGATAAAAATTATGGTACCACATCTAGGTCTATCCTCAAAACATGGTCGAAAGAATCTTGCATATGGAACACACATTTTATATATGCTTTATTGGGTCAAAGCCTATCATAATTGTCTAGGGTCTTTTTCTATTCAAGCTATCAAAGGAAATCTCTAATAATGAGTGATGGTGATGACAATGATAGTGATTGATTTTATATCTATATGATGATTAAACCTTTCATTTTGCTTTAGTGTGTTTGGAGTGCATTTTGAGAATGATCTTCATTATGGAGAGAATGATTTTTATCTAAGTTGGGGGGAGTAGTGGTGCTCTCTCTTTTCTTTTTCCATGTCATTTTGACCCATCTCTTCTAAAAACTAAAGTTGTTTACATGAAGTAGGTGGTGCCGGTAGTGGAGCTAATGGTAAAGATATTTGCTGAGGAAAAGGAAAGAGCTTTGATTGCTCTTGTATCTCTAGAATAGTCTTTGTAAGCATTCTCACTTATTGTGTTAGCTATGAGATATTTAGAGAGACTTTGATGAAGCGTTAATTTATGGTTGAGAGGTCTTTATATATCCCTCCCTTGTCCTAGAGTTTTATGGTACCATTTTCGCCTATGGAATATTTAGGTAGTTGGCTAAACTAGGTTAAATATATGTATTATTTTCTCCTTTATATTTATATTAATTTGATATATTTATACATATAATTTATTAATTTATATAATACTGTTAGAAAATATATTAAAAGTCATAAATCATTATTTTATTTATTAATACAACACACAAACCCTTAGTTATTCTTGGACCTGGATATAAAAGAATGGCCTTAACTTGAATTTGATCCTGTTTGTTGTTTTGCATTTTAAAAGTGTTTTTGAAAAAAATAAATTTTTTTTATTTTTTTGTTTTAAATTAATATTTTTTTTGTGTGTTTTTAGATCATTTTGATGTGCTGATATCAAAATTAATTTTTTTTTTAAAAATTATTTTAATTCATTTCCGAGTAAAAAACACTTTAAAAAACAACTGCAAACCACACTCCCAAACACACTCGATCGACAACGCTTTAACAGCTTGATTTTGACTTGAATTTAAACATTTATATATATCCTCCTAAATAATTGTATTGAGAAAAATTATTATGCAGCTAATGTACGTTTTCTCTCACTAATACTTTAATTAGCATATCTCTTGCATTCATGTTCTCTATGAATTCTTTAGTTTGCTTGGCCAAATAACAAGACATGTAAACTGATACAACCGCAGCAAAGTTAAGTCACTCAAGAAGAGATCGAGCACTCAACCGACATTATACCATCTTCCAGCACGTTGCAACTCTATGCAATTAAAAATAGATATGCCAAGACCAGTGCATGAGGAGCTTGAACAATGGAAGGCAGTTAAATTCCCAGTTCCGAAGGCAGACTATGGTTTTTCTGAGCCAAATAAAATACTGCAGAAGGAGTTTTATACCTATGCAAAGGAAGAC
>Ga0307517_10005524_pt1 | contig 19002 bp, 26 predicted proteins | sample 23_EM_MG_FD_194515 | JGI IMG/M metagenome (GOLD analysis project Ga0307517, IMG submission 194515) | Populus trichocarpa ectomycorrhiza microbial communities from riparian zone in the Pacific Northwest, United States - 23_EM | ecosystem: Host-associated > Plants > Roots > Unclassified | place... | reverse complement strand
TAGATTAATCTCACCCCCCCCCCCCCCCCAGTGCTACTTGTGTAATTTGTGGGATCCTCGTAACAAAAGCCGATATTTTCCCTTTAGTGGCCACCAAAAGTGCAAGTCAAATTATCATAAATATCGGTTATCCATGCCTGTTATTCTCAAAAATCGTGCCTGCTCCTCTCTCCGGGAGCAATATTAGTGCTTTGGGTAAGTCGACCACGAACGAAATTCATGCATCTGAACCAACCTTCTTTTATCAAGGCCCGCTCGTCGTCATCGCCCTGGTGTACCACATAGTAGGGGGTCTGCTGGGTTTCATCGTCAAGAAATTATTTTGGGTTCCTCATCGATTCCGGTATGGAATCATAATCGCTGGTTCCTTCGGAAATGTCGGAGATCTGCGTGAGCATCTCCCCTCTTTGACTTTAAAGGCTATAGTAACCCATGTAAAATAGCTTCCGCTGTAGCTCTGGGTGTCACCACTTCGGCGCCGTTCAACGGAACGAGCGATCAGAATTTGTCAATCGCTTATATATCTGCATTAATTTTGGTTTTTGTGGTGAGTTAATCGTGTTATCCAGTAGACGAAGATAATTATACAACTCCACGAAGGTATTGATATTTCCTATGGGATTACACAAATTCATCATGTGGGACTTTGAGGGACCCGGAGTCGATTCCAAAGAAGTGAAGGAGGCCACGCGCAACAAGCGACGGATGATGCTTAGACGATTTCGGCTTTCCAGTCGGACTTCAGATAATGAGCAAGAATTGACCCGACAGACCTCCCAAGTCGCTGATGACGGCGGTGAAAAGCGGGTCGACGCGGAATCTTCTCGCAAGCGTTCGCCGTCCACTTCAGAGACAGGCGGCCTATCTGGTGATCAGGCGTTGGAGGGGGAAGGCAAATCGAGCATTGACCTGGAAGCTCAGGAGGATGTGCTTCCCCTCCTAACCCCATCCAAGTCTTACGGTTTCGTTATCGTCGGGACACTGGGGAGATTCTTCAAGGATCTATTGACCCCCATCTCTCTGTCGATATTCATCTCTTTCCCTGTCACCCTTATACCGAAGCTAAAAGCACTATTTGTACACGTACCTGGGACGCAGGTGGCTAGCACGCCAGATGGACAACCACCGCTGTCGTTCGTGTTAGACGCGACGAGCTTTATCGGAAACCTTGCTATTCCGCTTGCCTTGATCTGTCTTGGATCGTCGCTTGCCCGTCTACATATTCCCAAGAAAGGAGAGTGGAAGAAGTTGCCGTTGGGAGCGATAGGATCGCTAGCAGTAGGAAAGCTGATCGTTATGCCAATTATTGGTGTATTTATGTGCGAGGGACTTACGAAGGTGGGCTTTATTTCCAAGGATGACAAAGTCCTACGGTTTATCTGCATGTAAGTGTTTTTTTTATACGCGTCAACAAAAAGTAATTGAGGATCGTAGATTCTGTTCTTGTCTTCCCACTGCGACGGTGCAGGTACGTTCTCACCTGTGGCTTGGGCTGGGATCTGAAATTGATTATTGCCCAGGTTTTTCTGACGCAAGTGTACAGCGGGACAGGCAACGCAGAGGACATATCTGTTTTCCTGATTCCGCAATACTGCTTGATGTTTATTACGATGACGACTATCACTGCTTACACGTTGCATTTACTATCATGACTACATTTGGCCCAAGGCCGAGCATTGTTCTATCACATGGCCGTGGAAATAACGCACAGACCACCTTACGCCCTATATAAGCCTTTCTCCGCGAAAAAGAAACCTTAGAACATACTCAATCAGGATCTGTTTACAGAAACTGACCGAGTCTCGCATTTTTACAAATGCCGCATTCTTCATATCCACTCGATGACATCTGCGCTCGCTCGTCATACTGAGAACATGGCCTCTTCAATGGGGTCTCGAGGACGTTTGGCGATATCTTTTTCTTGTGCTTTTTGGCCCATGAAGAAGTTTTGTCAGCGAGTTGAGCGTCTGTCTGATGGATATTTTTTATTACAAAAGTTGAATAGATGTGAATTTTTGAATGTCCGAATTTTGGCGTGATTCCTTTCGTCACTCGTCAACATGAATCGCAGCGCACTGCTGGCCTCTATCCAATGTCTGCAACTCAGGAAGGAATCCCTCCTCCACGAGCTTGAATCCCTCGACTTGGACCTCAAGTTACAACGGGCACAATTCTCCAGACTCGCCAACGAAGATGCACCCGTATACAGACTCCCAAACGAGCTCTTGACAAGCATTTTCATCTTGTGTGGCAAGACGTCCTCAAGAATATGGCCTAGCGGATTGACTAGAACATCCCCTGCTTCGCTCTCATTCCAGGTTGTATTATCACATGTGTCGCATGGCTGGAGAATTATCGCATTGGGAACGCCATTGCTTTGGAATACCATCGACTTTTGTTTCAAGCATCGGAATGGACGTATGGTCTCTCAGCTGGAAGCCCACCTGCACCGTTCCGCCTCCTGTTTCTTGGATATCGCTCTCGACTTTCAACACTTTGACGACCTGGCAGTTTATTGCCGAATTCTGGCAAATCACTCTCGGAGATGGAGGAGGTTGTCGATCATGACAACGTTCGAGGAAACATACGAAATTCGTCAAATGTTACACCGAGTCCAAGTTCCAATCTTGGAGCACCTCTCACTCATCTTGGGAAGCCCGCAATCGGATTCCCAATCCCCACGCCAGCAGTTCACCTCAGTTAATCCTTCCATCCTAGCATCTTGTCCCCCGTGTCTATCATTCGTGAGGCTCGCAGGCCAGGCACTGGGTAACCTTCATCCACCAACTTCTTCAGTAACAACCCTCCACCTCGACGGTTGGACCCGTCATTACATGACCCACGACCAATTTAAAGTTGTCCTTGGGGGAGCACCGTTGCTTATCAACCTTTCCCTTAATCAGCTTTGCCTTCACCATCCCCGTGATCCTTTTGCTTTTACTGAACCGACCACGCTCCCTTCCTTACGGGCTTTGCGAATTCGCGGTCCATGTTCTCCGGTTTCCCAACTTATGTCGTTGTTGGACATGCCACAACTTGAAGAAATAACCCTCGAAGGCGTCGAGACGTTCGATTCCCCAGTGATGCGGACTGTCCGATCACTCCTCCTGAATGACTGTGCATTCAACGAGCAAGAAATCAGTAAACTCCTCGATTCCCTTCCGTCCCTATCTGATCTAAGCATCGACGAATCGTTGCCGGATATCTTCTACATGCTTCTTCCCGGAACCAACACCATACCCGTGCCGACCGATGGAGACACAAAGCAGGTACTACCATGGCCCGAATTACAAACCATTGCCATTCGCGATCTGCAATCAGTCGATGTGCCATTCTTTTGCAATATGGTGTTCGCCCGTCAAGCAGGAGGAAGCTCGTTTCGTAAAGTCCTTCTTGACCGAAGGAGCCGAACTGTACTTCGGGCAAAACAACGTTTGGAGCAGTTGCAGGAAAAAGTAATTGTGGAGAATGCTGACATACCTCCGTCGTGGCCAATGGGCTTGCAGTATGAAGATGCGTACGATCTATTGGAGTAACCCTCATCCTTACTCGGTCCTTGTAATACTTTACATTTCACATTAAATTTAAAAAGATCCAATCAGGTGATTATGTTTTGTCAGCCGGCACCGATATTGCTTACCACGACGATCCGCTCTCGATCATGTAAAAGGCTCCGTCAGCATTGCTTTTTATTCCCATCGTGTACACTGCCCATGAACAGGCGTATACTCTCGACAGCTATATCATAGGCACAACTTGTCGTCAACCCCATCCAACCGGCGTTTCCACAGATTGTTACCTCTTCGATGACCCGGACATCTCGCGTCGTCAAACTGACGGTTGTCACCGACTTCGTATGTCACCGTCCAATGATTCGGGTTGAGGTTGATTTCTCACTTGGTTTTCCTAGACTTGTGCAAATTGCTTTGTCGTCGAGCATGAGCTCCTCGATGCCATCTCCACCTGTAAAGACACCCTAGAACTCCCCATCACCTTCGAGTTGGAGCACATCCCGTACCAACTCGTCGTCCCCAGTATATTCAACGAAAATGGGACGACCACCATAACTAAAGAAGAGTTCTTGAAGAAGCACATGGGCCCAGAGAAATTCGCAAAGATCGAAACTGCTATTGCCAAATGGGCTGAGGAAAAGGGGATACCAATGTATGTTTCGGCATTTCAAAGCCTCTGTCTTATCTGATTCGTATCTCTGTGGATCAGCGCCTTCAGTGGAGTAATGAGCCAGTCAATTCGGGCGCACAGGCTAAGTCAGAAAGCCTTCAGTGTCGGCGGGCAAGACATGCAAATTTCGCTCCTTCTCGCTGTGTTCAAAGCATACCTTCAAGAGGCCAAAGATATTGGTGATATCGATCTCCTTGCCGATCTCGCTGAGGAGCTCAAGGTTATGCCGAAAGATGAGGTTCGTCAGGTTTTTGTTCATCCAATGCATATTTATCACCCTCCTTGAATAGGCCGTAACCTTCCTCAAATCCGACGAACTAGAAACCGAGGTCAAACAACTTGGCGATAAAGCACGAGCAATGGGCATTACAGGTGTACCTGTCATCATCATCGATGGCAGGTGGGCAATAAAAGGCGGACACTCGTCCGAAGTGTTCGTGCAGGTGCGATATCCTTGTTACAGATGATGATGAAAAAAAAGGTCTGATCGATTATCCAGATCTTCAAGAAGCTTGCAGTTTGTACTGGCGCAAGCAGCAGTGTGAGTAGCAATTGCACTGGCCCCGATTCATTTGCGGTGGTTGACACTTTGACCGCATGAAAGTGTTGCCCTGCTTCGGTTAGTGATTTAGTTGTTTAGGAAAGTTTTTTCTTTTTCTTTTTGGCCTTCAAGGGAGTTGTTCGATTTCTTTCATTGTTAAATTTATTTTTTGCTTCTTTTCTATTTCCTATGCATCAGTACGAATTTGTGTGCCAAATATCGCTACACGAGATTGAATCGTACTTTATCTTATTCCATTCCTGTGTTCAGAAACTACCATGATCAGTGTCATCATGCCAGAATGTTCAATAAGATCGGGATAGCTCGATAAGATCTCATGCATAGGTCTCATGGTGGCCTGTGGCAACCCGACTGAATCCGCGTCACACGACTTTCGCAGGTTGGAAGGACAAAAAAGGAAAGGCAAGTACTTAGTATAGTAATATATTTTTCTGATGTCACGTTCAAGACAATGTCTCAGATCGATTCGTCCGTTGAACCACATCCACCATGCCCAGCTCGTTGCCCCTACGCTATCAGCACTGGAGATATGTTTGGATTCCCCTCTTTGGTGCCTTCATATGGTTCGGTGAGTCCTCTAATCAAATTTATGTCCCGATTGCCTCGGTGACCGCTTTATCCGGTAGGCACTCTTTTATCAATGCTTATAACATGGCTCGCCACCGGTCAACCAAAATATCCTTCTCAAGAAGCCGGGAATATAGCTTATATTTCCGATGTCGGCGCAAGTTATCTCAAGCCACTCTTTGTCGTCGGGAGTTGTATCACGGCCGTCTGTTTTCTTTTATCTTTGATCGTCGTGCAATGGCTCAAAGTCCATTCGAAACGGTATGTCATCAAAGCATAGACATCCAAGTCCAATATGCAAATTCTGGATACTATTAGGCTCATACCGGGCAAGCGCAAGGCTGGACGAGTGTGTGGTATTTTTGCTATTTTGGGTGCCTTCATTGGTGGATCGGGATTAATCCTACTCTCCGTACTTGACACCGCACAATACCCGACATTGCACAGGGTATTTTTATTGGTCTTTATGGTGGGTGTAGTCATGAGTGCTATTTTCACCGTCGTCGAGGTAAGCACAATTCCGTATTTGAAATTTCGAAATCGACATCGTTTCTTCGGACACAGTATCGATGGATATGCAAGGATTTCTCGGATATACGTTCGCTTCGAATTGCATATCTAACCAAGGCGATCATAGCGGCGATTTTAATAGTACTTTCGATTGCATTCGCAATTTGTTTATTTGGCCCTAGCGAAGGAGTCCAAGACGCTGCAGGTAAGCCTGTACTACTCGTGGTTCGGGCGATAACTTGCTAAAATCAAAAGTCCAGCCATCCTGGAATGGATCATCGCTTTTGGATTCACGTTTTACGTTCTTTCCTTTTATGTGGATCTTCGACGCTCCAAGAATGTGGAAAGGGGTGGCGTTGCATGCGACACGGACAGAAAACGAGAATCTCAAGACAGACTCCAAATCACCTGAAGATCATGTAAAATATATATATTGCAACTTGTCTCTATTGAATCTTTTTCAGGCGAAACATGTGATCGTCCAAATAAGGGCAATCTTGATTCACTGGTCACTTTGACCACCTAATAGACGTCATGGGCGAGGAAACTAAATCCAGCGTCTCTCTCCCCTTTTCCACCAACCTATTATTTTTTCCATCTCATCCAGAATGATTCTCTGTGCTCCCGACTCCGAATATCGGTCTCGCAAATAATCGACATGACGCGTTCTCCCAAAATCAATCAGCCTGAAGGACCAATCAACGCCATATCCATTCCTACGTTTTTTATTCATTCTCTTCCAAAATGGTGATTCGTTCAGAGGCCCGGGTTGTTTGAGAATATTCCTCTCCCAAATGGAACCATGATGCCAACCCGCAGCATTCATTCGGAGGCCGAGGGATATGCATTCGTTCCTACGTTCATAGAGGTCAGGTAATAGTTCATTTAGCAGGGAGACGGCTCACCTATCATCAACAGAGAGTTCATCAGAGACAATCGGTTTGCCGCATTGCTCGATGAGAAGAATTGGACTCTTGAATGTGCCACTCTCACTTTCTGGAAGATAGTATCCGTAGAACTGTGGCACTAACGCTTGCACAGGGACAGGTTCCTGCATCGGCTCCCATACATTATATCCGCTCCAATGTTCGAAGAAGTGCTTCGGAAACCCTTGGTAGCTGTCTGCTTCTTTTTCGGACATGTACAGGTCTTCCGAGTTGTCGTTTGATAACTTGGCTGCCAAACGGACCTTGGTCGTCAAGGGATTGGGGTGTGCTTTTCCTTTGGACAGGTGAACGCAAAGCGGTCCTCTTTCAAGGTTTTGGTATTTGACACGGGTATGGACGACGCGGTACGGTCCTTCATATTCCATGACGTCCGTGTTGACTGAGTCCTTCAAAATATATGTGACAGTCCCAACGTCGGCCCAGTCCTTCATCATATGTAACGGACGCTTCCTGGTCTCCTGACGCAAGACGATTCCTGCCTTCTCGTCCCATTTCTTCAACCTTCTTTCACCGTGCGGGCCATCCTCCTCTTCCAAGAGCTCCTTTACGTCATCCTTGACACAATCTATGCACATCACTTCATGGACAAGCCACGATCTCGGGACGACCATTTCGACATGGTAGACGGTTGAATGGTTGCCTACTCCCATTTTATGATGAGGCGAGAAATACAAATGTGCCTCCTCTGGTCGCCTAAGTGGTGGACGGGATGGATACACCACAAATACGGCAGGTTTCGTCCATCCCGGTTCCTTCAAATCGATCAACTCGAAACCGTTCGGGCGCTCAACAGACGAATGAGGATTAGCAAGAAACGATTCAAGGGTTTTTTCCGCTTGGGCTTCATCTGCTGCCTCTTTCTCTTCGTCTGCTTTTCTGCGCAAGGTGTTTCTTGTTGAGGGCTTCAACCTGTAAATGACTGTTGGACCTTCATTTACTGGGTACGCAGATTTGTAGATCCTTGGACGCTTGTTACATCCCAGCACTCCTGATGGATCATGAACTACCAGCTTTTCGGGCAATCGGTGTTGTGGAATATAGTGCCGTAAGGCTGGTGTGGCGAAGGAACCATATACCTTGTCACCGGAGAATGCTTCTGTAGGCCATCCTCTCGGGTATGCCTCTGGCTCAAAGACTGACTTGGGAGGCCACTAGAGGTCGTGATCAGCAGGGCACTTGCGATGATCTATCCTGTTTACCTGCTCGGGGAGTGCCCATCTATCTGGTTGTAATTCTTTCTCCCCCTGGTCGTCCTCGTCCTCGTCCATCTGGTTTGCGATGATATGTTCTCTCATCAACTCATCCCACTCCCGAATGGTCAACTGTAAATCATAAGGCTCAATTATCTCCGGGTCCTTCTCATCTTCGGCCCACTCAAGGGCAACTTTGATTTGGTCGCTCATTTCTTCGTTGGCCTTTGCCCATTTCGCGAGTTTACTTGCAGTAGAAATTGATTGTCGTTCGGGCTGGTCATGGTATCTTTGCACAAAATAGAAATCGAATAATGTCGCAGCCCAGAACTGGTTCCCATTTGGCGTCATCTTGGCCATAAAAGTGTTTGAGGGGGTCATATCTTTGTACTGCACCGAGTCGGGTCGAGGCCAAATGGAGAAGATGAATCGTAACTTTGTTTCTTTATCGCCCAAAAGTTTTTTCATTGCTTGAACTCGTTGGTTGGGAGAGGCATCTGCTGGTAGTTTTATATTTGACATGTAAAAGACGACGTCGTCGAGAAAGTCTTGTTTGCTTTTTCTGTTGGCGATTTTGCTCAACGATCGTTCTGTGAAAGCTTCTTTCAACGGGATATCGCCTGGATCAGAGTATTGGCTTCCAAATGCTTCGAGAACGAACTCGGGTCCATTTCTATTCTGTCGTGCAAAAAGAACTGTAGTAGTGTATATTAGTATGAGCCCGGCGAGATCGACGGAGAACTCACAATCTGGTTTAATAAGACGGATATCGCCCATTCCACAAGAGACGCAGAGAGGGATACAAATAGCGAGCAAAGAGTTCTTTTTGTCGCTTCGAATTGCCAAACACCACGCGTTTATTAACCTTCGCACTGTTCGGTTATGTAAACAATGCCGATCACACAACCTTGGATGCATTTGTTAAATGTCCCATAATCCCTAAATCCTGACTACTTAGGATGATTAACTCGTACACGCTACGTGTGGATATGAGATAATGAGATCCCCAAAATACATTAACGATGTCGATAGTGGACTTTGGCCACATGTACATACACTCCCGTCACGAAAAGTTCAACTCGCGATCTAACTGCATCGCAAGTTCCAAATCTTTTATCTCCTGTTCGCGTTTCTTGTTTGCGCCGTTTTCAGCGTGTTTATGTGCCCCAATCCGTGTCGGGTCTGGAGAGGGCTTTGATGGCAGCATCGGTGGATCACTGGGTCGAGGTATCTCGGAGGCGGGCGTAGGTGCTACAGGCAGTGTAGGTGCCACAGGTAGTGTAAGGGGCCTTGCACCAGGTGGTAAGGGCAAAGGCGTCGAATACCTTGCTCGACGTGTGGGATCCGAGCCTGCCCTGGTGTGCGTAGGTCGCAGACTTCCACCATATCCGAGCTGCGGTGACGAAGGGTACATGCCACCAAGCGGGTCATGAACGTGAGGGCCAGTGTGCATAGGTACTTGCATCATAAAACCACCTGCACCTTGAGCCGAGGGGTCAATGAGAGGGGTACTGTAGCCCTCCTGCCCCCACTGTCCAGAGGGTCCAGGCTGGTTTTGTGGTGGGGTATGCGCGAGCATATGCGGGTTCTGAGCAGGTCCAGGAGGAGATTGCGGATTAGGAGCAACCCCGAGATATGGATTCAGATTAGAAGGGATCGGAGGTGAAATTCCGAATGGAGGGTTAAGATACGGGGATGGAGGAGATGGCGATGGACGTCGATGATTAAAGTATGTTGCGGGGGGGACGAGCTGAGGTATGGATACAGGAGAACTTGAAGGTGGGGTCCTACCTCCTCCGGGTCGCAAGAGAGTTGGTAAGGACGATTCAAAAATTTCTGGGACCGACGGAGGCGGAAGAGGCTCCCATCTACCCTGAGGTGATGCAACATATGAAGGTGTCTTGCTAAGACGAGGTCTTTGGACAGGTAGCGGTTGCTGTTGCACTGACGGAGTGTAAGACAGCTGTGGCCCTTGTGCATATGGAGTAGTTTGTCCGGAAATCAGGGGGGTAGACATCCGGGACAGACGATCCGTCGGTGATAGTTTTGAAGGACGCCTTTGAAGATTAACAGTATCGATTTCAAGAACATTTGACAAAATCTTGTTCTTGGGAGCTGCCACGGGTTGACTGGATTTTTCGGGAACTGGTTCGTTGGAGAAGTATGTCATCTCCAAGTACATTTCTCCGCGTTGGACGCCGTCTACGTCTAGTTCGACCCACTCTGTGAAAAATATGTTAGAAAAAGAAATCACGAAGTGAATAGCCCACCATCGAATTCGCCTGTTTTCAGCATCTCTGTGAGATCAATCACAGCTTTTCCAAGTAGTATGTCAGGTAAAGGACTCGGTTCTTGTGAGAAGCATGCTACTTCCAATTTGCGATTCCTGGCTTTATTGCTCTTCACAATTGAGAACCGGACCTCTTCATCCCAGACAGGATGTTGTCCAGCTCGAGCTTCCACCTTGGTTTTCCTTGTGATACCTAATCACGAAGGAAAGGAATTACTTCAAGCCATAAAGCCTGTCATGCAGACTCACCATTCAAGGTAGCTTGAGCAAAAACGTCCTGCTTCCGGAAGTGCTTGTCATTCAGATCTTTTGCCTTGAGCAATACGACGATCAGAGTTCCCAGATGCTCCGAGCCAGGACCTTCGTCGTCGAGATTTATGTATTTCTTCTTAATGGCGTTATCACTGAGGTCGATAACATCCCTCTTCCTTGGTGGGTCTTTCTTCAACATTGAGAGATGGTCGGGTCTTGGGTTGGTGTCAGATGGGGAGCTTTGTGGGATCAAGCACCGAGCATTGAGCTGTAAATACCAACTAAAAGGCTGTGGAAAGAGCTATCGGATAGGAGTGATGCTGTGTCGATCTGTATGTCAAAGACAAAAATATAGTCATTGTTATAGATTTTCTCACGGAGTGAAAACTCCCCTGAGTCAATACCTTCAAGAATCCAGTCAGGAACCAAGTCCCAGTCTCAGGACCGCTCAATAGATCTGGACGGTGCCAACATAGAATGTAGACGTTCATTTGATCGGATCTAAAAACTTTCAATAAGTAACCGGTGGAGCTCTGGGGGATTCAAGCACCCCATCCTGAACTCCTACCCCGAGTTATGTCGACAAACTTAATACAGGTGCTCAACCTCTAATATCTTTAACCTCCAACGAATATCTCATCTCCCCTCTGCCGCCATGAAGTGTTGTCTTTGTACCAGGCAATTTCAATTATCGAGACGAAATCGGATTGATGCCTAGTTCCTGGACCTTGCCTTCTGCTCTCTACTAAGCAGTATATGGCCATATCGACGCCGGGGAAGATCAAGGAAACCGGGCTTTTGAAACATCGCAATGGGCAACCACTTCTTAGTCTACGACTCGAACACGTAGCGAGTTACGATTCGACAGGCCGAGGGAGTAGTATACTACGCCGGGACAGTGCCAGTTTGTGGAATCCGAGAATTGAGTTGCGGAACAAGATTTCTGGTCTCACTCTGATTGTCACTTGCTACATGTGCTACTATTGACTTCTAACAGTACTATAATGAAGTTACTCTAGGGTTAAGAAGCGTAATTAAAAGACTACATCCATGCTAAATAACAACAGATCGTCGCATTGGCGGCCGTTGATGGTGCTTAGTAACGGTAGTGAGACTTTAAAAGAAGACGAAATCAATAACAAGTGAGATTCAAACATGTTTTGATAACTCACAGGTTTGTAAGGTCCTTGAATTGGGATATCCAAGTAGGCAGACTGAGTCTCGCTAAGCGTGGTTAGCTTGATGTTGAGGTGACCGAGGTGAGCGCGTGCGACTTCTTCGTCAAGCTCCTTAGGCAGTCTGTGGACACCCAAGGGGAACTTTTCAGGTGTAGTCCAAAGAACAATCTGGGCAAGAACTTGGTTCGCAAGAGAGCAAGACAAGACGAAAGAAGGATGACCGTTTGCGCATCTATGACCCATTTTCCAAAAGTCAGAGTTCCGAACAAAAGAAGATTATTTAAGATTTACCCCAAATTAACGAGACGGCCCTCAGCCAGGAGAATTATATGACGGCCGTTGGGCATTGTGAAGCGATCAACCCGGGGTTTAACATTTACAACAGACGCAGCGTTAGCCTTGAGCCACGCAACATCAATCTCAATATCGAAGTGCCCGATGCTAGAGGCACAGGCTAGTCGTCAACGTTTCAACCATTATAGAGCTGAAAGGACTACAAACTTGCAGACAATGGCGTCCTCAGGCATGACAGATAAGTGAGCGCCTGTGATAATATCCCTGTTGCCTGTAGCTGTCACGAAGAGATTGCCACGAGGAGCAGCGTCCTCCATGGTAGTGACCTCATAGCCCGCCATTGAAGCTTGGAGGGCATTGATAGGGTCGATTTCAGTGATAATGACACGTGCACCATAGGACCTCAAAGATTGAGCGCACTGAAACCATGTGCATGATCGATAAATTCAAGTATTATCAAAGATGAAGAGAACTTACTCCTTTGCCAACATCGCCATAACCAGCAACAACGGCAACCTTTCCGGCAAGCATAACATCTGTAGCATGCTTAATGCCATCTACAAGCGATTCGCGGCATCCGTAGTAGTTGTCAAACTTGGACTTGGTAACAGAGTCATTAACGTTGACGGCCGGAACCTTGAGCCTACCCTCACGGAAAGCTTTGTAGAGGTGGCGCACTCCAGTGGTGGTTTGCTCAGAAACACCCCTGATATCTGTTGCAAGCAGAACATTAGAAACATGTCGATCACGTTGAGAGGGTGAATTACAACCTTGCAGGTATTGGGGGTATTTTTCATGAACCAAAGACGTGAGATCGCCCCCATCATCAAGGATCATGTTCAAGGGTTTGCCATCCTTGAATGCGACCAGAGTTTGTTCAATACACCAGAGGTATTCCTGCTCAGTTTCGCCTTTCCAGGCAAAGACAGGAACACCAATGGCAGCGACACTATAAATAGTCAAGCATCATCAAAGCGATCAAAGATTGACGATCAAGGCAACATACGCAGCAGCAGCATGATCTTGAGTAGAAAAGACGTTCTGTAACCTCATTAGTTTACAAGAAGAGTGATGGAGCTGAGACTACGGACGCAGGATGACCAGGTCACTTCAGCACCGAGAGCAATGAGGGTCTCAATGAGCACAACAGTTTCGACGGTTCTAGTTTCATTGTTACTATGCCAATGCTTCCTAATAGCCATGGAAGTAACTCACAGGTGAAGGCAGCCTGCTACGCGGGCACCATTCAAGGGCCTCGTGGGTCCATACTGCGAGAAAATTGCATGTTATTAAATAAAAATTCTTATAGAACTCGTCACTTACCTTCTTTCTCAAGTACATGACACCGGGCATCTCATTCTGTAAGAAAAGAAATCCAGGATTATAATTTCTCCAGCAATAGCCCGACAGTCCATACCTCGGCAATCTCGATTTCCTTGCGACCGAAAGCAGCAAGAGAGATATCTGAAGAAACTTGAGAGAGACATAATTGTATGTGGAATTGCTAGGACTCACCAGCAACCTTGAAAACCATTTTCTAGTCAGCTTGGTGAAAGGGATGAGACCGCTGGTTAATTATTTTGTCGAACGTTTTTACAGCGTTTTTATAACGCTCCATCATATAGCCTGGAAACGACCCTGACCCGCGTTTCTCACTGATTTTACATAATGTCGGTTCGCTTCCGAGACCCATGAGTGATACAGTGCAGGAAATTTTTAATATCGCATGATTATATTTTTGCACAATGGACCATGCCCGAGCCCTCTGTCAACATGTCAATATTGACAGTTCCAATGGTCGTGGTCCATGGAACATTACCGTAGTTGTTATGGCTCAATATTAAATTCTTACATTCGTCCTATGATACTGCATGTTCGATTTGCATCCGATGGGCAGTACATTTCAATGATAATTCTTGTGCGCCTCAATTAGATATTTTATATACAATGACGGGATGATGCAGAAGATTTGCGTTCCTAATTCGGTTCGCAGCCTTCCCAATTTGTCCATGAGAAAAAAACTAACCGGAGTCAAATCGGAAGACATCATGAATTGAGCAGCCCTATTGAATATAATATTGGACCCCATGCGTCATGTCCTGATCCTACAATTCCTTCTTCACCATGTCCTGCTTAGAACGGGCTCAGTTCGCAACGACGGCTCGCCTGATATCTTCCCTCGTCATTGAATCTCTCGTAGCTGCATTTTATTTGCCAATCTCCCATAACGATAAAAGCGCCACTGGTTTTGCGGTGATTCTTACCACGGAAGAGTCGGCGCACGTTGACATCGTCGATAATATTTTGTGCATCATCCCCCTCCACCATCCTCCAATCTTCAAAGATGAAGAAAGCATTTCCCTTGGAAAGAAAATAGGCTTGTTGGACCCTTTGGATATGATACCAATGTCATTTGTCATGGGGAGAAAGTCGGTTTCCGAAGTCGGTTTCCTTTATATAATCGAACTCTGGCAGATGCTGATTCGGCTGACCTCCAGCTTCAACTACAGGAAGACGATGGTTTAATATCGCCGTTACTGGATGCCTTTCACTCCGTAACAGGTTTGGAACTCGATAAGGATGCTATTTACAAGATGAACGACCCTCAGGTCTTATGGCGTAGATTTTCCAGCAGCCATCATTTAGACCACAATGTCGAGAAAGAAATTGCGGATGAATTCGCAAACTCGATTCAATGGCAAAGTACATCAGTTGTAATTCTTCGAGTTGATTAGGCTCATTGATTGCATTCAGCCCACTCATATGAGCACCCACCGCAAGCGCCAGAAATTACATCACCGAGCATCGAGTGGCAGCAATCCATCGTCGAAGGCCATCCTCTTTATCCCGTATGCAGTTCCTATCATCGCGATATGCTTCCGTTCTTAATAACTTTTTTTCAAGATGTATCGACTGCGCGGGTTCTTTCCCCCACTTCCGAAGTATGCACCAGGAGAATATGATTTCTTACGACCCAAACTACGATTTGTCTCTTTCTTCCAAGAAGAATTGAAGATCACGTATGACTTCGAAAATCTCATATCCCCCCTTCTGGACGCAGCCGAAGCGAGAGCTGGTAGGCCTTTCAACGTGGAGAACGGTCGAATTATCATCCCAGTGCACGAACTCCAGATTTATTATATTAGGGAGAAGTTTGGAACGGCCGTCATATACCCAGAAGAGTTCAGTCTTCCTCTGCTCGCTCAGCAAAGCCTCAGGTATGTTAATTACCTCTCTTTGGTCCTTGAATTTCATGGTATGGAATAGATCGGTCGTTATTCCCGAAGGATTTCCTGGCCTCCAGCTAAAGCTTGCCCTCAGCGTGAAGCTGTCATCCGGACTTCGAACGATTCCTCCACAAGAGGCTCATTTTAATCCACGATTTTCCTTCCAAGTGTTGCCAAGCCTGACAATGAATCACAACATCATCACCATTGCTAAAGAAATCGCGAGTGTGATCCACACAACCCCAGACGATGACATCGCCAGGCATTGCGCAGTTATTGTTCGAGAATATCATGAAGATAGAAGTGAAGAACGCGGAGAGCGCCTAATAGTGTGCACTTCCCTCGTGGAGAGCGGCCATGCTGGGACAGATGGTCGGACCCCTTCGGTAATTCGAGTATTCGAACTTGATACTGAGGAAAAGCGCCTCCAATGGTTTGAGAAGTGAGGATCACTATCCGTCGTGTTTTTGAAGTATGACTCACCAGTATTCCAGGTTTGTTTCAATATTTCTACAAGCGGTTTTACCCCCAATACTCTGCAACGGCGTTGCCTTCGAGTGCCATCCCCAAAACTGTGTGGCTCGATTCGACATACAATCTAAGGAGTTGAAAGGTTTCATCATACTAGACTTTGGTGGACTTCGGATCCATCCCCCAACGCTTAAAGCTTCGACCGGGCTTGACCTCGACGACGTCATGCCCCCCCAGTATTCTGTACGCGCAAAGACGCTGGACCAGGTCTATGCGCGGAGTTATCATACAATCGTTCACAATCATCTCCAACGACTCATTCGAGTTCTTCAACTCCATTACAATGGATTAGGATGGAAGGTCGTTCGCGAACAGCTCAGCAAGAATATTCCGATTGACCATCCCCTTTATGATGCATGGTTGTCACCCAGCCGGAGGACTGTACCAGGAAAAGCTTTCATGTTGATGCGAACCCTGTCGATGAACTGGAACGTAAGTTGCTCGTGATGGTTATTGGACATTAAACTGAAGATTTCCAAAGATTTTGCATCGTCCTTTCCCCAACTTGATTCATTACACTGGGACTGACGAAACAACGTCCAACTGATTAACATATAACCGTTCCTGCGAAACCTATACACTTACCATCATACGGTACAAAGGACTAGTCATCACTACTGTGACATCGAGAACATGAACTCTGCAAATTTGATGTTATTATTGCTGAATAACTGCTCTACTCAAGTAAGTAATGAGTCTCATGTGGAAGTGCGAATGAAAGGAACATAACATGCATCATTGGACCGGAGGCACACGACAGCGGATCACCAGTGACACCCACACTACACCGCAAATCGATTAAACGGCAGCGGTTTGCCTGATCGTCAAAAAACCATGGCGGTGTGAAATTGAGCCATTGTGAAGGTCTCGGTACTGATTTCGAAAGTTATCTCTGTTCGTCGGTGATGTTATCTCGAGAACGGGCCTGGGCCATTTGTTGAGCAGCAAGTAAGTAACAAACAAAACAACAAGAAAGCTGTTGGACAACTGGAGTGAAAATCCGTCAGTTGAAAATGGCCGATGCAGGCGCAGAGTCAACCACTCACATCATACTCTTTGACGACTGTAGTAGCGTTCTCCGGTGATTCCAAGTGCGGTCTCCATCTCAGTCATGAACCCGTCCCGCCACCGCATATCAGCTAAACGGCTGCGGTTTGTCACAAGGATAAGGCATACAGCCTTGTTGCCCTGATCGTCAACGACAACAGCGGCGCGGGCTACGTGGCGATTTGAAATGGTAACGGAGGCATAGGAGACTAGTCCTTCAGGATTGGAGATTTGGAACTCCTCAGAGTCGGGGTACTGATTTCGAAAGTTATCTCTGTGCTCGTCGGTGCATAAACACATGGACCAGTTATCTCTCGGGGGACCACGGGAACGGGCCTGCGAGTTGAATAAGATTTTATATAATAAGCACAGTCATCACGGTTGGTTGGAATGAAGTCCTCTGAGAGTCATCTTGGACCTTGGTTTTGCTGCTTTGGAACTCCGCTGAACATTGGCGCGTTGCCGGTAAGTTGTTGAGAGGTCATTAGTCTCCCGTTGCCAGACAATCGATCAACTTAAGAGGTCATTACATCTCGCACCAGATACGTCGAGCGCCAGACGGGTCACAGAACGCGGATCGTGGCCTGCGGGGTGTCGCTAGCTAACGCGGGAAGTGGATGGGAGCCTCGGAGCACGCGATCTTTAACTTTACGCCTGGGTAATGTCGCTTATGAGATTGCCAAACCATACTATGTCTTGGACAGCACTAGTATCTCATCGACCAACCAACAATCTATCATGCAACTTCATGAAATTCCGGTCTCATCGACTTTTCGTCCTCAGTTTTTGGGAAAAATCTGGAGATGGTATTAACTTTGCCGAGGGATGTCTCGTCACAAAAGCCATCGACTGTACACTCCAACCGACTTATTGGATCAATACCGATGGGAGTGGAGATCCAACCGAACTTGTGAGTACACAATTCATAGGATCTAGCAGTGGTCCCTGAACCGTTGCAGAATAAGGTTATCGAACAGTTGTCTATTATTCCGTACCGAGGTTTTGATGTAAAGAACCACTGCAACCTCGCTTTCCGTAAGTTTACAAAACGATAGGCCATCACAAAAAAAATTATTACACAGCTGAGCTTGAAATTTCATTTCCCGACGAAAAATAAAAATTACACCGGAAGTACAACCAAAAATTCGTGCCCTTCAGGCACCTCTCCCAAGCACCACCTGCGCATCTTGAAACTCTCCAATGCGGTCAATGGCTCAGCATGGTCGACGTAAAATTCAGTGAACACACATGAAACTGCACCAGTGGTACAGTTGTCCTCAAAAAGCGAACCGGCAAGTTTGACGTCCTTGAGATAATCGATGGGGGTTGTTTCCAAGATTTTCGAAGTATTCTCGACAATGAAATCGGTGTCGATCATCTCGACCGATACATCTAGCCATCAGCTAGTGACTTCACCAAGTAGGAAAACCATTACGTACTACAATACTTGGTGAGGGCATTCACTGCTGCCGGATGGGATGAAACAAGACCAACAGTGGTGACATTGTTGAATATTGTATGCCTTTTGAGAGTTTGGAGAAGCTGGGTAGCAATGTAGCGCTTGCGAACGGTGGTATCAACAACAAGTTGAGTGACCCAACCAACTTTGCCTGTTGCCAAGATCAACATTGCGAAATCGTAAGCCAAAATACCACAATACCTCCATCACAATTCCAGACAGTGGCGAATGCATGTCCAAGAAGGACTTCATCGTTGAAACAGGTTACTAAGACGGTTTTCTCAGGATTTGAGAGGCATTGTTTTTTGAGTCTGGGACCAGACATTTTGACGCGTTTCCCTGAGAGTTGTCAATACATGTCCTAGAAATGACGAGCAAACATACCTGTAAGGGCAGACCCTGCCAATTCACCCCAGACGCCATAGTTGGCACTGAAGAGCTTCGCACAACTAGCAAGGAGGGTATCGCTGACTTCAGCGCCATCAAGTGCAATGAAGGAGAACGCAGATGACGATCGCGTTGGGGAAACTGGAAGAAAGATTTGTTTCTGAGGGGGAGTGGTAGGTTGTTTTGTGTCCATAGCTTGCGCGTATCGTGCTACCCACGAAGGGTGGTCAGATAAAATATTCAGAAATGACGTGTGTTCTGCTCACGCGTATCGCGCAATCCAAATGAATTTATTGCGTCGGCAAAAGGCTCTTATCAAGATAGTCAAGTCTGATAATGACCGTTGGAAGCAAGAGTTACTTTCTGGACATGAGGGTCG
>Ga0307517_10005523_pt1 | contig 19009 bp, 4 predicted proteins | sample 23_EM_MG_FD_194515 | JGI IMG/M metagenome (GOLD analysis project Ga0307517, IMG submission 194515) | Populus trichocarpa ectomycorrhiza microbial communities from riparian zone in the Pacific Northwest, United States - 23_EM | ecosystem: Host-associated > Plants > Roots > Unclassified | place... | reverse complement strand
TTTTTTTTTCTTTTTCTGAAGTAGAATTAACTACTGGAAGATGACCCTCTTCTTTATGTAACTACGCTTGTTCAATAATTGATGCAACTGCTACAGTAGAGTTGCTGCAATGCCAAGTCGGGAAAACATTTCAATAGGAGAGGAGGGAGAAAACATAAAGGGGTCCTCCATGCCACTGCAACTGTCATTGCAGAGAATTTTCAAGAGGTATTCGATAATAATAAGTTAATGTGAATCAAGGAATATTGAATGTGGTGATTAGGTTTTGACAAGAGATCATGAAGGCAAAAATAAGTACATGGATTAAATTTTTCTTGGGTGCATTTAAGGTTAATTGGTAAAATCACACATTCTTCAAAGAACAAGAACAATAGAAAACTAAATCCCTCCTTTCGATTTTCTAATTTTTGATCCCTCTTATTTTCGATCTGTCCGACCTCTCTTGTTTATATATATTTTGGGACCTCTTCTTGGAAAAATCCCCGGTATCCTTAGAATTAACATGGAACTTCTCATATAGATATTGAATTACGTGGTGAATTTATGAGTTATTAGATCAATTTAGTTTAATAATTTTTATTAAAATATGATTGCTGTATTTTTGTTTAATTGTTTTGACATGATTTAAGTTTGGACAAATCAATCAGAATATTAAAATCTTAATTAACCGGTTCAAGTAGATTTAACAAAATCAATGCTTTATTAAGTTAAATTATAAACTCAATCCAAACCAGTCTCTTGTTTAAGATTTTTTGAAGATAACCCTAATATCTAGGTTTAAAGGTATGGTTGGGATAGAACACATTCTTCAAAGACAAAAACAAAGACAAAGACAAACGGACACAAAGTCCCAAACTACTCTGAATTTTGAAAAATGAAATGAATATTCTCTTCGAATTGAACATTGTCGTTTCTCTTAAAGTATGTTTGGAGTGTTGTAATGCTTGATTTTTAAATAATTTTTCATGCTGAAATACATGCAAATGATTTTTTTTTATTTTTTAAAAATTATTTTTGATATTAGCACATCAAAACAATGCAAAACATACAAACCATATTAAATTTTAATTAAAAAAATTTAAAATTTTTAAGAACGCGGTCCAAATAATTTCTTAATAAAATGATTGAAAGAAACCGTATGCTTTAAATAATCAGCTTTCAATCTTTGTTATTTAAGTTTTGTCACATTCAATATCCTTCTCTCTCGAGATAAAACCCTTCTCTCTTCTTCTTCTTCTTCTTCTTGTTATTTTTTTTTAGAGGACCCGAAATAGACATATTGAAATCGAATGCTGTGGTTTTCTTTAATATGGCCACGGTAAGATCTCAATTAATTTTTCTTGTTTTGTTTTTTAAGTTTTTTTTTAAAAAATTTTATCTCTTTTTTACGAGAAAGACTGTTACAAAGAACCAATCCCACAAAACTAAAAGCAAGGGTGATAAGTTTTATACTATATAATGATTTATTAAGGGATAATTTGGTATTTTTTTTTTTCAAAATTTTGAAAACAAGATATAAAACCTGTTTATTTCTTTTCTTTTTTTGAAAAAAAATAAAGCTTTCAAAAAATGTTTTTGAAACTCGTTTTTTACAATATCACTATATTTTGAGAGCGAGGTTGAGTTCAAGAATAAAAAAATAGGTTAAAAATAGGTGTGAATCATGCTAAGGGTATGGGTCAAGACTTGGTTCAAGACATTTGAGATCCAGGCTAGGACGTGGTTCGAGATGCCTGGGCTTCAAGATAAGACGCTCAGAATTTTATCCATGACCAGTTTTAAGCTGCACAAGAACTGGTTCGAGAGCGCTTTTTATGTCGTCCAGGACTGAATATGAAACGTCTGATAATTGGCCATGAATTGATTTGAAGGCATATGGAATGCTAGGGACGAGACCTGATCAAAGCACTTAGATCTCGAGAAAGAGACTTGAGAGTCCAAGAATCAATCCTAATAACTCAAAGATTTTTATATTATATTGGAAGAAATTTTCACTCAGAATTTTTTTTATAAAAAATGATCAATTTCTCTATGAAAATAATAAGATTATCTCAAGAATAAAGTATTATTAACAATTATAGTTAATAATAAACTAGTTATAGTTTAATAAAACTAACTAATCAATCCTTGTAGTTTTGAAAAGTATATATTTAATCTTTATATTTTTAAATTCATCCATAACTTAATTATGTTTGTCTATTTCATGTTCTTATTCAAAATATTTTTATCATGAGAAATAAGAAGATTTTTTTTAAAAATGGAGTAGATGACATGAGAAGATAGGCTTTTTTTATTTTCCCCTTAAAGACAAGGTATTACAAAATTAAGCAGAACCGGCACTCGTCAAATAATTATTTAATAATTTTTATACTTATCAAATCAATATAAATTTATGGATTGATGGGAAAATATCACAAGTTAAATGGGTTGGACAAGGTTGAATAAGAATTATGCATTGGATCGAATGTATCCTAAGAAATGGAAGTTTGAAGCCGAAAGTAGTATTTCAGCAAAGCCCAGAAAAACCATCCTTGAGCTACAGAGTTAGATGAATTCTTGATGTTTTAATTAGGGAATGAAATGTTAAAAAGAAAGCTTCTTAGATGAGCTGGTGACTACTGTTGTTGGGTTACTCGTATTTTGATGTTTTAATTAGGGAATGAAATGCCATTCTGGTGAAACCCTACACCCATGTATAGCAATATAGTATATAGGTTACTCGTATTATGCCGCGGATTAGGTTATTTTTTTTTACATAAAAAAAGCTCATGCAATGATAATATTTTTAATAATTTTTGGGACATGGATCAATAATTCAAATGGTTTTAATAAGGTCAGTTGATTTAATAATATAATTATTAAAAAATCTAATAATAATAAGAAAAACAAAAATAATTAATTGAAAAAAATAAAAGTTCTTAAAAGGTCTCAATACATAATCTTATTTGATAAAAAAATAAAAATTAATGAGAATGAGATAATCTCATAAAAAGAAAGAAAAAATATAAAGTTCAATTATCAATAAATCAAATGCCCAAGAAAAAATTAAAAAAAAATTAATTTTTAAAAAAGATAAAATGACTTGACTTGAGTTAACATGCTAAATCCAGGACTCGATTATGAGATCAAAATAGCCCTTTACAAAAAAAATTGAATAAAAAAAATAAAGGTCAATTCTCACGTAAACTAAATAATAAAATGTGCAACTAAACAAAAATCAATTAAAAAAAACTAGACTTAACCTGGGTTAATTCCACATAAAGAAAAGCGACAAAAGCCACGAAGTTGAAGGCCTAATAACCTCATGTCAAAGAATTAAATTGAAAAGAAATATTTTTTTAAAAAATAAAAATCTAAAAATAGACTAGAGTCAAATCATAAGAAAAAAAAGAATTCTTTCTTTTTATTGTGGGTATGATATTGCCAATTTATTTTTATATTTAATAATTGCCATTTTTTCTACTTTATTTTTTTCAATGCTTTTTTTTAATTATATTATTAATTTAATTGAGTTTATGTAATCCAATCAAGTGAGTAACCTGAATTTCAGATCTTTTTTATTTTTTTTAAAATATTGATATTGTATTAACATCCTTTTTGTATGTTAAGAGAACTTTGATTAGCCCATGACATAGTGTGGAACCAATCTAGTAATAGCTAATTGTTTGGAAGAAGATTTTGGTTGGTAGCCCTTGCAGTATAAAATGATCATTTGATATATATATCTTTAAAAGATTGTTTGTTGTATATTACAGAGATAATAAATGAAGATGATAAATACATGAAATAAGAGAAAAGAAAATGTTTTTTTTGGTATGAGAATGAATTCAATCTTTTACATGGTGATTTATGGGTATTTATATATGTACAAATTACATCAAATTACATGGAGTAGGGGGGAAAAAAGAAAATAGATTGGGCAGCCTATTTTAAGAGTAATTACTTAAGGTAAGATAAATTTTGTATCTTTTTTGTTTTTGTGTTTTTGAAAAATTTAAAATTATTTATTTATTTTTTCTTTGCTTAAAATTATTTTTGTTTTGTTTTTTCATATCGTTTTGATACGCTGATATAAAAAATAAATTTTAAAAAATAATAATAAAATATTTTTTTGATGTATTTCTAAATAAAAAATACTCTAAAAAACAACTATTATCACAATACCAAACGGGCTCTAGATCGTAACTAACTCTTAAAAAAAAAAAAAAAAAAGAATCGAAGAAGCTTCCCTTTTTAGTCAACAAATTCATACATGTATTACTTTCAAAAAAAAAAAAAAAACGATTAACCTACTCAAAACATTACCTTCACGAAAAACATGATTAACCTCCTATCGAAATGTATATAATAAATTGCGTTTGATAACAACTAACGTTAAAAATGAAAATTTCAATTTTTTCTTATTTTTTCAAATAGAAGAATGAAAAACCACCAACTATATATCTAGCATTCTTCCCCCCCCTCACATTGAGCTGCCTGCATACACACGATATATATGTATATATTTTTTTTCTCTAGCATTGAGCTATATTAGAAATTTTTATGATTTAAGCAGAAGAAATCTTTACAAGAGCCATAGAATTCGTCCTTTTTATTCAAAGACTCTCCTGGGCTGGATTCATTTTGGAATCACGCAAATATTCAAAGACACTAAAATGGCGCTTTTTCCCATCTTTTGGAATAATCCAGATGATGCCAGGGTAGCTGTATCATTCTTGTCAAAAGCTTACTACCGTAGCTTGATAATTCTGTTGCACGCTCCAATTTTCCAAAGCAGTTAATCATAGGAGCCAGCTTCTATCACAGGCAAATCACGTTGGACACGTAAGCATACAGTACAAATATTCCAGCTAGATTTCATACGAAGCATGTAGGAAGCTTGCTGGAGAGACAGACAAAAAGCGATTAGAATTGGGATTATCAATTGCTGGAGAGACAGACAAAAAGCGATTTCATACACTAGTCTTTTGGCGTCCAGCGTTATTTTTGCCCAGGATGCTGACGTCCTGCTAGCTCCAGGCGTCCTTCCTACGTTCTTGAAGGCGTTATTTACGTTTCTAATGGGCCCTTCTAGGATCCTATGAAAATGCGTGGGGCCAATGGCTTTTGACTGTAATAAATAAAATAAGTTTTATATTGCGGAAACTGTAGTTACAGCTTAGGTTTGATATTTTTGTATTTTAAAAGTACTTTATAAATTTTTTTAATTTTTTAATGTTTTTAAATAATTTTGATGTGTTAATATTAAAAATATTTTTTTAAAAATAAAAAATATTATTTTAACATATTTCTAATAAAAAAATACTTTAAAAAACAACAATTACCACCCTCACAAACACCCCCTAAATATACCAAGTTATTATTTTATGTATAGAATTTCTCCCATCACTCTTCATCCCCGAAAAATTCCTAAAAACTCATATCATCCAACAACTCCAAAAATGAAGGGACTAAATTGGTCAAAGAAACTCATAATGAACCAGCACACAAACCCTTGTTGATCCAACAACTCCAAAAATCATAGCACCACTCTATGAAACAAAATGAAGGGACTAAATTGGTCAAAGAAAATCTAGCCGACCAATCCAATAACCCATCAATTTTTTTAATGGTCATCTCTGCCTTGGTGATTAGCTTCCTTAATATACTTCGTAGTCTTCAATCAAATTATAGATTTGATCCCATGAGATTCGGCACATAACTATATTATTGACCCGCCCTATGCTTCGGGTTGGGTCAAACATTTCTTGAATATAAAAAGAAAGTTTAGATATTGCTAATGTTTTTTTAGTGAAAAAAAATTTAAATAGCGTTGGAGTTAACTCGATATAACCCGGTTGACTTTGCGGGTCCAAAAGCATCTCAGATAACATGTAAAAACATAGTTTGACTTAAAAAACTTTTTTAAGGTGATATTTTTTTTAATAATATTAAGATAACAACATATTAGATTGACTTGAGTCAACTCAGGTTAACATGTTAAATCCGTGACCCGGGTTATGAGACCATGATAGCCCCATAAAAAACAAATCAAAACAAATTATAAAGTCTAATTTTCAATCAACCCAATGTTGAAGGATGAAATTAAAAAAAAAAATAGTTAAAAAAAGAACCTAAAAAACACTATAACATTTAACAGTTTTATTGACGAAATTTTTCAACCCAATGTTGAAGAATGAAATTTTAAAAAAAAATAGTTAAAAAAAGAACCTAAAAAACACTATAACATTTAACAGTTTTATTGACGAAATTTTTCCGTCGTGGTGAGATTACCATTCCGTCGGTGAAAATTTTACCGACTAATTCACCGATGGAATACGTCCATTGGAATAATATTCGTCGGTAATTCCATCATCTGTCGCTAATTCTGTAGGTAAAAAAAAATAAAAATAAAAATCCGATGGTTTTATAGACGGAAAATGCACGCTAAAAAAAATTCTTGCTTCATTCCGTTGGTATTTCCCTCGGGAAAATTATCATATAACAAAAAAAAATACCGTATGCAATTCCGTTGGTGATTATTTAAAAATATATTTTTTTAAAAAACTATTTAACAAAACTAGAAAATAATTAAATTAATATAAATCAATACTCCATAATACTCAGAATTGAGTTGCTTGGAAAAAAAAAAGAAAAAAATAAACTCAAAAAATTTTCAATAAATAAATAACACAAAAAAATAAAAAAACAACAACATTGATCTCATATAAAAAAAATTCCTACAACAACATTCATACAATTATTAAGAACATAAAAATTTAAAAATAAAATAAATAACAAATAAAATGAAAAAAACACAAAAAAAAGAAGAAAAAAGAAAAATCTTACCTTAATGTAGTTGCGAGTGAAGTTGAGAAGAGAAAAAAAAACAAATTCATAAAGTATGTTAATTAAAAAAAAATTTGAGAAGAGAAAAGAAAAGAAAAAGAAGAACACATACCTGAGAGTAGAGAAGAAGAAGAGTTGATGAGAGAAGAGAAGAGAAAGAAAGAAAGAGATGTTGATGTTTTTTACATAATGGAAAGAAGAAGAAGAAAAAGAAAAAGAAAAAGAAGAACAGGCCCATCTGTTGTGAAATGAGGGATTTTATTGACTGGGGTATTTTACTGATGGTTTTACCGACGGATAATTAATTATTAATATTTTTAACATTTCCGTCGGTGATTCCGTCTGTAATATTTAATTTAAAATTTCAATTTAATAAAAAATTTTCAGAAACTGCCAAATTAAATATCACTGACGACTTTTCAATCCGTCGGTGATTTCGCCTGTAAAGAACAATAATCAACAGTGCAGTTGGGAAGTGAACAGTTCCAGTGCTCTTTGGAAAATACCGACGGAATGTTCCGTCAGTGATTCCCTTTGTAATTGACATGATGAATAATGTCAGGGAGAAGTGAACAATTTACCAACAAATTTACTGACGAAATTAATTCTGTCGGTATAAATGACATGTCATCGTATTTTTTGGCTTTGTTTTAATTCTTTTTTCCCCACCGTAATTCCCTCGGTAGATACCGAGGGAATATTTTCGGCGGTAAAATTCACTGTAATTTACCGACGGAAATATTTCATCCGTGTTTCCGTTTGTATTTATCAATTTTCTGGTAGTGAAAGTGACCCGAGTTAACCTATCAAACTCACGACTCGGATTATAAGACCAAGATAACCTTATAGAAAGAAAATCAAAAGAAACTATAAAATTTAATTTCCAATCAATTCAATGTTGAAGGATGAGACTAAAAAAACATAAAAAACACTCAAGTTAATTTGCTAAACCCATGACTCAGATTATAAAATCAAAATAATATTATAAAAATAAAATAAAAAATAACATGATTTAACTTGACAAAACTACATTCTAATCATGAAATTGAAATAATTATATAAAAAATAAATTATAAAAATAAATTTTCAATTAATATCAATTCAATATTGAAATGTAAAATTTGTTTAACAGTCAAGGGTGCAGTATTAATTAACGAGTTCACGACTCTGTTCAAGATTTGGTTGGTTAATAACCGGTGAGTTTGTAGTTAGCACATCGAATATATTAGGTAAAAAAGGTGATGTCCGTAATTAATCACGATCACCTTGCTAGGGGAAATAATTTTCTTTTTTATATTGCTAGAATATTACTAATAATTAGTAATATAATGACATAAAATATAAAATAATGACATGCATGATATAATAATTAGTAAGTTTAAACTAGAATATTAATAATTATAGCCTCAACAATATAAAATTTTAGTTTGCGGTTTTAGTACGAGGCTTGACGAAAAAAGAAGAAGCAGGTCCTCTCAATTTTTCTGTTCTAGTCGGAGGCAGCACATTTTTCACACGTTGAAACTTTTTTCCCTCCTCATTTTATAGTTCCTAATATCTCATGAACCAAATGTTTTTGAGACATTGCTCGTTTCAGTCAACAATTTCATGCTTATTTATTTAAATTCCATTTATTGACTTTGAAACATTTATTGAGTTGTTTCAGAGGAACTTCTGATGTTACTTTAATTCGGCTTTGAAACATGTTTTTTTTTTTGTTTTTTGTTTTTATGATCGCTTTTTGAAAGGTTGGACACCGCACAGTTGTAGTCAGATGTAGAGGAAAATCACCATTCTCTTATGTTGCTTGAATATACGTACGCTTTTTATTCAGGACTTCCTTATAGACAGACATGTTTATATAAAATTTACTAATTATAGCGGTTTTAGTACGAGGTTTTACGAAAAAAGAAGCACATTTTTGGTGTTGAAACTTTTTTGCCTCCTCATTTTATAGTTCCTAAAATCTCAGGAAACAAATATTTTTGAGACATTAATTACTCGTTTCAATCATGGTCGTTGTTCAAAAGAAAGAAAGAAAGAAAGAAAGAAAGAATTCAATCATGGTAGCCTTCTTTGAATATCACAATGGGACTGACCTATTTCAGGAATGTTCACATCTGCTTTGTAAACTAAAATTGTTTTTAAAAAATTATAACTCTTTTGATTTTTAAGATAGAAAACACTAAATGCAAAAGATTATGCTTTAACAAGGATCTTTGTCATGTTCCAGAATCTAACCTCCATCTACGGTGGGGCGAGACAACGAATTAAAATAGAAATAACATTCGATTAGATGATCCACGAAGCAAAACATGACATTTTAAATGTTACAAATTGAAGTCTAAAGCAAAAGTGTGCAAATATATTTAATTTATTATAACAAAATTATAGTTAAAAAATAATTCGTATAAATTGATAGTTTATCATTACAAAGACATGTTAAATAAAAGAAGTCTTAGGAAAGACTAGAGTTTATATATATTGAAATCTATAAACTCATGACAAATATGTTTAAATTAAAACAAGAATGATACTTACTTGTTGAATCACTTTAAAGTAATGAATCTTAATTAATTTTATTGTTGTCAATGATGAATCATTAGTTATTAAAACTTTATTGCTCCTCACTTGTGCAACTAAGATGTATACAATATGTCTCTCAAGATTCAAACAATACCATTTTAGTCTAGATGCACTTCTAAACTAAGGTATTTGAACTAATTAATATGAAACTCAAATATCTCTTAATAATATGAACCTAAGCTTTATATTTGAAAGGAAAACTAAAGTATAAAATGAGAAGAAAACACTAAAATATGAGGTGAGGAATAGTACGTAAAAATCTGAAAAATTCTTATTAGAAACTCTCCATTCATCTTTTTTTTTATATAGTGAATTTTGAAAGCAAAATGGTGAATAATTAATTCTTACCATTATCAACCTTTAATTAGCCACAATAAATTAAGAATTAAATAAAAAAACCAAGGGTTCTTTAAGTAGGAAAACCTAAGGTTTTTTTATATTAATTTCTCATTCACCCACAATTTGTTTAATTAAAATAAATTTCTAATAATCCCTCATTTAAATGAAAATCATCTCATCAGCTTGAAAACAACTCAAAGATTTGTTGAGAGACACTGATTTGGTAGATTACTACATCAAGATAGGTAGCTTTCGGCTTTGAATATTCATTAATAAAATACTATTGGATTTACTTGGTTGAATAGTGAACATGATGTCTTGAACTATTCAGTCTTTTTTCTAAATTAAGATAATAGTACTCATATACTTCTCTATCTAGAGATTTCCTTTGGTTCTTACTATTGTGTTCATTTTGGCCCTTGACAATTCTTGGATTCATGAGTACTTGAGAAAATTTAGCATTTATCAAAATTTTCAAAGAAACGACCATATTTCTCACTCGTATAGGTGATCTTTCATTAAGAGCATCCTACTATACTCCATTTGGTTTACCAAAATATGAAAATAATTAAGAGCTCAACTCGCTTTTTATCACACTACAACTAACATTTATTTCATCATAGTAATAAGTAAAAAACAATAAGTTTCTAGTACTATCAAAAATGTTATATGACTTAGTTTTTCATTTGAAGCTATATCTTAGGATTTCCAATTAACTAGGTATGATTACCATCATAACACCCTTTCATCTTTTAAAGGCTTTAAGCTCATTCTCCTCGATGAATTATACACAAGCTTTCTCGATAAACATCCTTTGGTTAACGAATCCATAATATTTTCCTTTGACTTTACGTAGTCAATGGAAATAATTTCATTCAAGAGCAAGTGTTTAACAATATTATATCTACGATATATATATTTAGACTTCCTATTATACTTACTACTTTGTGCCATTCCATTTGTTAATTGACTTTTGCAATGGACACAATAGCTGACACTGATTTTAGCCAACATAAAGTATCCTATAAGAAATTCTGAATCCATTTGACTTCCTCTCTAACTTTATCAACAACAATAAACTTTGATTCTATTGTTAATCTAGTGATACATATTTATTTAGAGGATTTCCATGATATAGCTACTCTACCAAGTGTGAAGATATATCCACTTGTAGATTTTAAATTCTTAATGTCGGATATCCAATTAACATCACTATATCTTTATAATATTGCTAGGTAACCATTATAATGTAACTCATAGTCTAAGATGTATCTTAAATACTTGAGTACCCCTTTTATTGTCCTTCAATGATCCATATTTGGATTACTTGTGAATCTACTCAATTTACTAATTGAGTAAGCAATATCAGGACTTCTAGAGTTTATAACATATATTAGGCTTCCAATTATTCAAGAATGTTCCAATTGATTTATTCATTTACCTCTATTCTTGGACATATATATATTTATATCAATTGGTGTTTTGACAATGCTATTGACATTTTTAGAAAATTTGTTGAGAATTTTCTCAACATAATGAGATTGGGACAATACTAATCCATTAGATGTCTTAAGAAATTTGTATTCCTCGTGTCCTAACCCAATTTTGGATTATTCCCCAAAAATCATATTTTTTTTCAAAATAAAAATCAAAAGAATAAAATAAAAGCTGAAACAGTGGAGAAAGCAGGCTGGGGAATACAACTACAATTTTGAAGGAAATTTAAGGCCTAATTGTACCCCATTATGCCAAAAAATTAAAAAAAAATACAAATTCAAGGTCAAATTGAATGATCATTGGACGAATTTGCATAAAAATTAAGTCCAAGGACATAATTACATTTTTAATAGGCCAATTTGATTTAATCATGGGCCAAATAAAATTTTAATTATGTTTAAGAATTAATTTGGGTCCAATTGAAGGATTTCATTAAGTGCAAGGACTTAATTATACTTTAAATGGGTCAAATTAATTTTATTTGGGGCTTAATTGGTGAAAAATTAAGTTTGAGAGCCTAATTTGAGCTTAATTGAGAAGATTGAAATTTTAAGAGACCAAATTTAATTTTTACTGAGTTAATTAATTGAACTTGGGGGCCAAATTGCAAGAAAAGTAAAGTTTTAAGGTCAATTAGGGGCTAAATTGAAGAAATTCACAGCCAATGACCATTCTGCAAAATACGCCAAACTACAGGGGCTTAATTCACGAAATACGGGAGTGAAATTGAAGAAATTGAAAGTTTAATGGTCAATTAGGGGTTAAATTGCATAAATCCGAGACCAAAGACCAAATCGCATTAGGCACGTAAATTCGAGGTTCTAATTCAAGTTTGGCAAGGGTTAAATTGCACTAAATCAAAAGTATAAGGTCAATTATGGGTGCAATTAAATCAAATTTAAAGAGGGAGGACTGAAATGAACTTTGGCAAAAAACAGAACTTTGGTACTGTTTATCTTCTTCTTTAAATCTCTGAAATGACAACTAATGAAGGCTATTTTGTAGGTGCATTTAATGCATCTAATGTCCATAAAAATTGATAAATCTTGCACGTAAATGATCTTCTGCAATTTCTCTACAGCGCCATATGGCCCATTCAGGCTGAATGACAACCCATCAACACCGGCGCCAGCCTAAAGAGGCCAACTCAGTCAGCATTTTCCTGTAGATTTGACAACTCATGATGCCTACTTTGAGCCAACGATTGAGATTCTTCCCAATTGAATCAAGGGCTATAATTTTTCCCCAATGTAGACAAGATTGCCCTTTTCTACCATTTATAAATAGAGGTGGATTTCATGGCCTGAGGGAGGAAACAATCGGGTCCAAATTCGGCCAAAAACCAGCCATTTTCCCTTTTTTTATGCAATTTTTCTCTCTTTCCTCTCCCTCTCTCTCCACTGTGGCCTTCGGCCACCACCATTCCAACCACTATCGTTTCGTCACCGTCTCCACTACCAGTGGTCGCCTGAACTCCTCACCAGCAGCAAAGCATACACCGCCGATCCCTCTCTCTCTCTTGCAGATTTTCTTCTCCTTCTTTCTTCCTGCTCTGCCACCTGAAACCAGCTCCAACCGTCGGCCTCACCACTGCACGTCGTCCTCCACGGCCAGACAGCCACCTCGCCAGGTAGCTTTCTTCTCTTCCTTTTCTTCTTCTTCTTCTTCTCCTTCTCCTCCTCCACTGTCTCTGCTCACAGGGTGAACAATGGGCCGGACTCGGCCCGACCCCAAAAAGAAGGGAAAAATCTGTTGGGTTGAGATCGGCCCAGTCAGCTGGCCTAGCCCAGCTCATGTATATTTAATATATAATAATAATAATATTTAAAAAAACCAAAAAAAATCCAAAATTTTTCAAAAAATCATTTCAAAAAATTGTGATTTTCTCAAATATTTTTCTATAAAATTTACATAATATCGGGTTGTATATTTACATTATAAAATACAAATATGATATTAAAATTCCTGATTTTCTCCGAAATATTTCAAAAAAAAAATTGAAAACATTTTCAAAAAAAATCTAAAAAACGTTTAAATTAATTTTCCCTTTCAAAAAAAAATTATTTTCATGCATACGACCAAATTTTAAAATTTTTCCAAGCATATCTTCATAAAAATAAAAATTGCATCTTTTTCATGTTTTAAAATGCAAATTGGATATCATAACCAGTTTATGATCATCCATTAGAGCTTGACTAAAATATCAAAAACCTTTTTTCAATTTTTTTAGGGTCCAGATGTAGACTTTAATATTTGTGGGGTGTAAAATTATACTATAAAGTACACCCTCAGGTATTAAAGATACAAGGTGCAATTAAATGCGATGTTAAAATTCAGACTTTAGAACGGTTAGGATTTAACTCAATAAGGTAGAGATTCCACCATGAAGAGGGATCTGCCTTGAACCTTAGAAAAGACCAACGAATAGAAACCCGACCTAGAAAAACAATCAAACAACAATGCAGCCTACCTTAGGTAGGCTGCCCTGGGGGTGACGCGTCTTCTCTTTGCACAACCAGTCCCTTACCCAAACTCTCGCAGACCATAGATTTCTAGTGAATATAATATTAGGTGGCGACTCTTGAACATTAATTATAATTTTATGATTAAATTAAAAAAATTTTCTAACACAACACCTTATCTGGAGACACAACAAAGAGCCTCTATCATCGCCAGACAATGCACGCGCAGCCCGCGACAATAACCATGTTATTACAGCCCATGTTTTACTTATGAAAGACATCATGAATCCCTCCGCCCATACATTAATTAAGATTTTAAGGAGGTATTCCTTGCATCAACATAGTACATTTAGAGAAATTTAATAAATTTTAATTTTTTTTAAGTACTGCTATTATATTAGTATTTGAATCCAAAAACTAAAATAAAAAACCACAACTTTCTAAATCATAATAGATAACTACTTAACATTATAATTAAAGAGATTTAATTCTTTTTTGACTTATATTCTAAATCATAATAGATAACTCCTTAACATTATAATTAAAGAGATTTTAATTCTTTTTTGACTTATATTTAATAAAATTTATTATTTTATAGAAATTTTTTATAATATCTATGAAATAACTGATGGATATGGTTCTTTAATATTAAAAAATAATATATATATATATATATATATAGAGAGAGAGAGAGAGAGAGAGAGAGAGAGAGAGAGAGAGAGAGAGAGTTTTCCACATTCACTGCATCAGTCTGTGAGCCCCTCGCATTTATTTATAGCTAGGTTCTAAATTGCTCGACGCCTACCAGTCCATCCCCCCTCCCTGCCACCAGCCATCTGATTACTGCCCAATATACCTAGCTCAGTTTGAAGACTCCAAAATGGCAGCCTTTCCTTACCAGCATCAGCATCAGCATCTCGCTTTTCTTGTTGACGAGTTTCAGCCCAATCCCAACACCGAAAACGACGTGTCTAGTTTACTGCAAGAGCAAGAAACCATTGCAAGCGGAGCAATTTTTTCTCCAAATCTGACACATGAATATCTCCAGGAGAGCACTTTACATGCTGAAAGAATCCTTGAAACTATCCATGGTGATGAGAACTTCAGTGAGAAAGTCCATTTCACTAGTACTTTAAACTACTCTTCTGCGATTGTAAATCATAATTCAAGTTCACCATCCATGGTGGTTGGTCTTGACTACAGTGAAGAGGATCAAGTTACTCAGGTGATGACCCCGACAATGGGGCAAATGAGAAAGCAATCATTGCCAACCAAAAAGGTACGTATGATCCCCAATACCAAGCTTCCTAACTAAAACCATGTTGGCATAAAAATTGAACAGAATTTTATGAGAAATGCTACAGCTGGAATATTGCACTTCAATGGTGAGTATAATACACACATGGCGGTTTAGGGAATATGCTAATTATGCACGGCATATATATTATATACATTACTGAGATGTAAGAATTACATACCAAATATTGTTAACTCAATTTTAAGTAATGAATTAATGTATTAGTCTCAATGTTGCTAATCAACACATGACTAGTTGTTTGCATGAACAGTACATGATTGATATTGATACAATATCACTGGATTTCATTGTACTGCATGTGATCAGGTAAAAAAAGAAAGCAAACGTGAGAAACGAAACCCAAAAAGTTCCGTCTCGACAAATCTAGAGAGAGAAAGGCCCACAAAAAGACAGAAGAAAGCTCCTCCTCTCGAGCATCCGACCGGCTATGTTCACGTCAGGGCAAGAAGGGGTGAAGCAACAGACAGTCACAGCCTTGCTGAGAGGGTAATTAATTAAAGCACTGATTGATGGAACCCGCTAGCTTTTCATGAAATAGCGGCCAAATTGTTTTATTTCTTGTTTTTGGGAAACATGGTTTTGTAGGTGAGAAGAGAGAGAATCAGTGCGAAGATGAAGCTTTTGCAATCTCTGGTTCCTGGATGCGACCAGGTAAAAATACACTTTCTTGTCATCTGCTAATACTGAGTCCGAGGAAAATTTTGATCCGTGATTGAGATTATTCAGTTATACATGTTAATGGGTTGTCATATAACTAACAGATAACCGGCAAGGCTCTCATACTGGATGAGATAATCAGATATGTCCAGTCTCTAAAGGATCGAATCGGGGTAAGAATTAACGAAGACACTGCATAAAATGGCCTCTTCATTCAAATCTAACCATCCCCAGTTACCTATCTCATTAACTCTCTTACTGTCCAGTCACTTGAAGCAGAACTTGTTTTGGTTAATGAAATGGTCATTAATGACTTTAAAGTGAACTACAATATGGAGACACAAGCATGGCAGGTAAATATTTATCTGCCATGCTATTTAAAATTAAGCCATTGAATTTTGAATCATGTTATTTAAAAGCTTCTCCTATGGTATAACTGACTCCTTCCTTAATGTGCCAATTCCAGGAGCTATTTAGCTCGGAACTTCAGTTGCCGTCCGATCTAGAATCTGGATCCTCCCAGCTCTCTCCTTTCGTTGGGACATCAGATGCACCCACTTCAGTGTTGCAGCCACACCTCACGTACTCCCAGCAAACAACTTTTTAAGTGCTTCTCAAATGTAAGGCAAACAATCATAAAAACTACGTTCTTAATTTCGATAATGGCTACTTTTCAGGAAACCAGCAACTCTTAAAGGGCATGAAAGATTGTTTAGCAGCGTGGATTAGCCAATTTGCTATTTTCTAGTGGAAAATCAGATGTCAAACATTACCTGCAGAAATGCCTCTTATTTTCAAGTTCCTCATTATCTAGATTGTGTTCCATGAGTTGTGATACAAATTATTGGTTCGTGTGATTTTGGAAGTTAATTTGTTATATTTCGTTGTATTTCTTTGGTTTTAGATCATGTGGTCCTCTAAGATTCAGAATTCCCTATGTATAACTTTGCTTTGAAAGTTATGGTGGAATGTTTAAAATAATTGTTTTGAAAAGTGTCATTGTTGATAGAAACATTTATTAGTGATAATGTTATTTAGCCAATGAGTTGATGACACACAATCACTAATCTCCTATCTTTCTTATTCCACTTTTATGAAAGTTTTATATTTATTTTGGTCACTCTTTTCCTTGACCATTACTTTACTCTTTAATTTTTAATTTTTTAAAAATATACTGGAAAATGGTCAAAACAGGTTACGAAAAACTTCCCCTTTATTGATTTTGGTTTTTGTTTTTTATAAATATATTAGTATATGAATCAGATCAAAATATATAAATTCAAACTTTTTGATAGTGTTAGATATACCATTCAAAATTTTTGGTTCATATATATAAAAAAAAACTGATGATTAACATTAAGATTTAAGCAATGCATGTTCTAATATATGTAGTATCCATTAGTTTATTGGCTCGTGCTATTTTACGGGTGTTGCACGTATACAATATCACGATAATCATTCTTATTGATAAGGATTTTTAATGATGGGGAAAGAATAAATTTTTTTTATCAATAAATGGGTTTAGAGTTGCTATATAATATTTTGGTTATTAAAAACCCTAATTGATCTCAGTCTAGATAAAAAGACTGATTATGTATAGAGAAAATATATCACTGCTAATATACTTTACCTTAAGTAATCTGCATTATTTATTTATTTGTTTTCTAAGGTATTATTGTGTGTTTTTAATCGTTGGTATGTTTATTAGTTAAAGTTTGCACAACCCAGTAAAGTGGACCTTGACTTCATGAGTCAAGTTTAGTCGTTTTATAGTCAAAACAAAAAGAAAAATGTCCGAACAGTGGAGGCATGCTCCACTGTTTATGGGTTTTCTCCGCACAAGAGTTGCTTCTTATAAACCTGTGGCACAACCACAGTTGATGGTGGGCCCTACTAATAAGAAATTGCTTTTGTTGTGATACCAAACAACAGTATTTGTGGCTGCGGGTGAACCTCACCCGCAGCCACAATACCAAATGACACCTAAGTCTCTCAAAAATAAATTATATTTGCATAATTTAATATACTAAAAAATCACAAAAAGATAGTTTTATTTTTTATTTTTACGGGTGTTGCACGTATACAATATCACGACAATCATTCTCATTGATAAGGATTTTTAATGATGGGGAAAGAATATATTTTTTTATCAATAAATGGGTTTAGAGTCGCTATATAATATTTTGGTTATTAAAAACCCTAATTGATCTCAGTCTGGATAAAAAAACTGATTATGTATAGGGAAAATATATAACTGCTAATATACTTTACCTTAAGTAATCTACATTGTTTATTTATTTGTTTTCTAAGGTATTATTGTGTGTTTTTAATCGTTAGTATGTTTATTAGTTAAAGTTGGCACACCCTAATAAAGTGGACCTTGATTTCATGAGTCAAACTTAGTCGTTCTATAGTCAAAACAAAAAGAAAAAAAGTTTGTTTTAATATTTGAAATATACCTCACATATAAATTCATAACCTTGGATATTTAAAGAAACAAAATAATTTTTTGGTGTTTTTAGAAGATAGACCAAGTTTTCATGATTTTAATCATCTGGCTATATATCAAATCCAATATGCATACAAAATAAAAAAAAACTATCTTTTTGTGATTTTTTAGTATGCTAAATTATGCAAATATAATTTATTTTTGAGAGACTTAGGTGCCGTTTGGTATTGTGGCTGCGGGTGAGGTTCACCCGCAGCCACAAATATTGTTGTTTTGTATTGCAACAAAAGCAATTTCTTACTGGTAGGGCCCACCATCAATTGTGGTTGTGCCACAAGTTTACAAGAAGCAGCTCTTTGCTGCTTCTTGTGAGGAGAAAACCCATAAACAGTGGAGCCATGCTCCACTATTCACGTGAACAGTGGATACATTCTCCACTGTTCTGGCCGGACAGTGTCCGGTTCAAAGCTAAAAATGCATTGAACTGGGTCCGACCCAGCAAAATAAAAAAATATTTTTTTTTATTTTTAATTGTGTTTTTTTCGAAAAACTAGTATTAAACATTATTCAATGACACTACATAAATTAGACGGAGATCGCTTGATGATGTAACATTTGCAGAATTTGATCGCAATCCCAATTTTGTTCCTGATTATATTTTACCTGATGTTGTTGCGCTCTTAAAAAATTTATGAAAATTATAGTCCTTGTCGTATGTATTTCATACGTGATGGAATTGTAGATAGTTTAATGGAATAATAAAAAATATTTTATATAAAGTATTATTTATTTCATGATGTAATAACAATAGTTAAATCTACAATATTTAAATTAAAAACCATCAATATTAATATATATATTTTTAAATTATTT
>Ga0307517_10005522_pt1 | contig 19009 bp, 30 predicted proteins | sample 23_EM_MG_FD_194515 | JGI IMG/M metagenome (GOLD analysis project Ga0307517, IMG submission 194515) | Populus trichocarpa ectomycorrhiza microbial communities from riparian zone in the Pacific Northwest, United States - 23_EM | ecosystem: Host-associated > Plants > Roots > Unclassified | place... | reverse complement strand
CGGGCGAATGACCTTTCGCACCGATCATTCGAGTGTCCGAGCAGAAAAAAAAAAAAAAAAAAGGCCAACAACAAACACCCGGGCGCCTTGATGCATTTTGTGATCCCGACGGTGGAAACCTGGGCTTCGTTTTGACGCTGTTTGTTCCACGTTTGAGCATGACACGACCGCAGTTCATCACATAGGGGGTAGTACCCCAGATATCCCGGCCCATCCCGCCGCCGGGATTGAGGGAAAAAAACGACGACGACAACGGCAACGGAGCAATATGTAACGACCTGCCCCTGGTTCTTTCTTCGAGGGCGAGCAGATGGTGATATATACCCTCTCCCCTCCATCCATCGGAGTTAGCTCGTTTGAAATCGCGGTTCAGGGAACCTTGGCTGAACTAGCCGGTCATACATTGAAATCCCATTCAACTGTGTCCCAATTCCCAGATCAATGACCCAGAACTTACGCAAAACACATTTGTATATATGCAATTCCGCTCGCGTTTGCCATATCGAGCGGTAGGCGTGTGTCCACAAATACAGATAACCCGGATTGTGTGTCTGGGCCAATTACAGGAGATGAGGTAACGATAAATCGGTTTGAGTATCAATGTTCTGTACTATATCAGATCAGTGTTAGGTACAACAGGACCGCTCGGCGAATGTTGCACCGTGCAGCCTCAAGGGGGAAGCCCTCGTGACTTGGAGTAGCGATTGCGGATCTTATGGTCCAACCCCGGCCATTTGGTCGACAGAGCTTCCAGACAGTGTACACTCGTGGTGTATCACATCATCATCGTCATCGCCCTCGCCCCGACCGATCCTCTGGCCAGACCGGTTCACGATTACGGCGTTATGTCCCGAAGTACGTTTGAGTTGCTCAATCTCAGCCCCCACGAGTGCTTGACAAAAGAAGTCCAGGTCGATATCGTTCTGTGAAATCGCCGTAGGGTCGTTTGAGATAAGTTATTTTGACATGGCGCCCGGCGATAAGTACCTCATCGTAGCCTGCGCACACCGCGAGGACCGTCAAATTTTGGGGTGATGCCTGAAGGTATCTATCGGCAGCTTACCAAATGGTTGTTCCATTTCCTCGCCCGCCGCCATGAACCTGGCACCAGTCAAACTTCAGTGTGGGGACACGTAGAGCCAAAAAATCAAATAGGCTCACCCAAGATAGATATATGCCGCGACCGTCACTCCGGGAATCGCATACCACCGAAAGGTCTGGACCAATTGGAACGGTAGCGTAAACAGGTAAATCAAAAGAGTGCTGTGGGGTAGGATTCGATAAGCTTATACGTGCAGGCCAGGCCAGGCCTTACTGTCTGTGATTGTCCGTGATCAGTATGCCGAATCGTGCATTAGAGTTATGCGGGGCTACCTGATATGGACGGCGTATGCGCTTTTGACCCCGATATGTTAAATTATGTGGCCCCGGATGACTGAGTACGCTTACAATGGTAAAGGAGTGGTGAGAACCTGCTCGAGCGCTGAGACGATGTGAGAATCGGAACTGAAGACAACGTGGTGTTTCAAGATACGCACTAGACAAACTGCTCTCAAAGGCTTGCAAACATCCCATCAATGAGCCAACGGCGCCTAGTGGAGTTAAATGAGTGTTTTGAGTCATAGAGTGGTGGAATCCAGACGCAACTCGGGGCTGTTCCTCTTGACTCCAAAAGTGCGATCCAATCGCTCAGGCTCCTCAGTATCTCTAAGGGTATGTTGGATCCATTTCCAGCAATCGCCGGATGTCCATTGTGCGCAGATGGGATGTGCATATGCGGGTGTTGGAAACCGCACCGGGATCCTCGATCCTAGTACACGGAATACGGAAAATCGGATCGATGTTCAAAAAGGTTGGATTGGGTGTGTATCCGGATCGAAATGCGTTCAATTCCGGATGGCACGGGGTTCGATTACATACCTGACCGAGGTCACATGCATTCTTGGATGCCCTTATCCATCCGTATGCTGTCTTGACAGTCCCCGCAAATGGGATGAGCTCGGTCTTGATTCCCGGCCGTGCGACGGGTGGGTTGCGCCTGCTGGGAAGGAGAGGCATCCTCTCATCGGCATCGGAGGGACTTCTCGAGGTGGAGTTACCTGAAACAGATGGGGGTCTTAGGGGATTCCGGACATATCCGTATGCGTTGCGAGCTTCTCGTTCCACCGTTGAACGGATCTGAGGCACCCGATGAAATTTGCCGCTCGAGCTTATGGGGATAACAGCAGGTGGCGGTAAATGCGCTGCGGAGGTATTCAGTTTATAAGGAGTGAACACATCGACTGAGCTTGATGGCTGGGGCCCATTCGCGGGTTGCGCGGGGGTGGGGGTATCGGAAGCGGTGTTGCTTAAACCTGCTTGATCCTCTTCCGTTTGGTGCTACAACATTCGCGGTCGTGATCGAAAAATCATAGGATTGAGAAGCGGATGTTGGTACCCTTTGCAACGTCCAAGCGAGGGGGTATAAGTCTTCGTAGTAGATCCCGATTTCACCTGCGGTCAAGGGGCATTAGCGCTGGTCCGTAAAGAATGATTGAGCCTTGAATTTTTACCCCTCAAGTGGTGCTTCAACGCCACGACAAAACTGTTTGATGTTTGAGCATTGGCCGAAAGAAGAACGGTGATTATCTCACCCTTGGATCAGGTCCAACGCAATGACCTTTTCTGCCATAACAGTCCTCACGCCCTTTTGATCTTGAAAGCCCTCCGGTTCCGGCTTCAGAATCGGGGGTATGTGAAGCCAGATCAACCTCGAGAATGTGCGGGAATTGCGGAGCACTTCAGCCCAAGCGGTCCGGCCGGTCCAATAGCGGTCGTATCTGCGGGTCACCAAGGGGTCAATGTTGAAATATTTCGGAAGCTGGAAATCGGAATGTGGCTGCGAGTGTTGGAGAAGGTTTTCTTAAAACGCTCCAGCGTCATCTACGGGGTCGTGGGGAAAGCCGACCATTGAATGACCCGTCCTCCGGGATATAAGAATCGACCGGCGGTATGAGGTACACGCCGGAATGAAAGTCCACGTCCCACAATGGAAAACTACAACTCACCCGCTCGAGGCGCGATATGAAATCACGAAGCCAATTACGACCCCCTACGACCATCGTACTCGGCATCAGCGAAACGACAAACCGACAGGGTGACAGCAGGAACACACCAAAACAGTTATTAGTACGTTGGGTACGGAGAGGTCGTATTCCGTCCTGAGTGATATGTACACCACAGCTGGTGAATGGGTCGGAGGTAAGTGACGCCGAAACGCGGGATCATATATCTCAGACTGCTCCCTCCACCTGTGGTAAACACTGTGTAGAAGAGCACTGCCGGCCAAATCTTCCAGATCTTTTGAGCGCGAAATTAGCGAGATTGCGGAGACGGGACGACTTTTGGAACGGGACATCACCACGGTGTATCTTCCCAGCGACCAAGAGGCGAACGATGCTTGACTTAGGGTGCTGAAGGCTTCCTGATCCATCATCCGCGATTCACGGCTGTACGAAGGCAGGAGGACATGGTTTCCGGTCCACGAGCGTTGGCTCAGTAGTCGGGACATTCGTCGGTGCCGGTGAGTGGTCAAAGGTTTGTGCACACGAGGGAAAGGGCGTCCCGAGTAGGTCACATCGGGGGATATTCAAATTTCAAAAACCAGCCTGCCACGGATAATTGGCATCTCTCCTCCGTTAAGTGCTTGTGGCTTGCACAAACCTCCTCTCTTTCTCCCATCTTGACCTCTATGCCTCCCGCCGGACCACGAGAGATCCCCTCCCGAGAGACGATTCTCGCCGTTTCAAAGCTCGGTGTCCTCAACGAGAACGGCCGAGCGGTGACCTTTGGGAGTCTGTTCGAGAAACAGAAAACAATAGCTATTTTCATTCGTACGCTTCGCTGCACAACAGTCTCGCCCCTTTCTTATGTCTGCTCTTCACAGGTCATTTTTGGTGTGCAGTCAGTGCCTCTCTCTACCTTACTGTTTGACCGGTCTCACCGATATCTGATAGATATGCCAGGTGAGCTTACGTCTAGGCGGCATTTTTGGGTTTCCCTCATGCGTTGGCAATCGCAGTCCTACGTGATGCAGCTCGCATCGATCCCCGGAAACGAACTGGATGATGCTAACGTACGGCTGGTGGTGATTGGGTGTGGGAGTTGGGATGTCATTCCGTCATATCGAGGTGAAGGTTGATCGGAGCTGTCAGAATATATGAACTAACTTAATGCGTTTATCCCCATAAAGAGATAACAGGATTCACTGGCGAAGTTTATGCTGACCCCTCAAGGTCCACCTTTCGCACTCTCGGGTTAATATCTGGGCTCCAAGGTCTTACGCTGACCCCTTCGGGTCGAAAGAAAAAGACCTACATTACCCGAGTCACCAACAACATGCCATGGTACTCGATCCAGAACCTCATTGTGGGTCGCTGATCCGGGGTGACGATGATGAACAACTCATGGATAGGCACGCAGCGGGTGTTCATCAAAAATCCACAATTTGTGGGGAGAGTTGGGAAGATGTCCCAACTCGGCGGTGATTTTGTCTTCGGCCCCGGTGCGTTTGCATGTGGAATGTTACCTCGGCCGCTTGGGAACTCATAGGCATGCAAGGTCCAATATGTACTTTTGCGTCACGGATGCAGCACGCGGAAGACCGTGAGTACCTTGGTAACGGCGGTCTAAAACCATCTCTAACCTCCTTCGTATTCAGATGTCGAGGTTTCCGAACTGACCCAACACTTGGGAATTGCAGCGCGCCCGCCCTCACCCTCCTTAACACTACCGTCCCTCTCCATCGGCGAGAGAAGTCAAATGGACTGTTCGGAATTATTGCCCGACGAGCTCGTAGTCGTTCCTTCGCAACTGGAAGATTGATGTACAACCTTCGCGCTAACCACTGTATGGTGAGTGCCTCGTCCCCTGTGTGGTTGCTACTCGTGACCGCTGGACTGAGCGGTGACATGGAAAACCAGGATTTCTGATTTTATCGATGGATATACGTAACGCCATTTCTCATTGGCCTCGCTACTGCAGAGGACATGAGGCCGGCATTGATTTGATTGATCGATGTACTGCTATGATGGACTTACTAAAACACGCCTTAATCTGTTGACCGTGGACTCGGCGGACCGCGTCGAGTTGTACATCTATGTATAACTGTTGTAAAGGTATCTGGATAAGTATTGACTGTTCGCTATTCGCTGATATGGATCTATGTCGGAACTAAATCCACGACAAGATGGACTGCCGTCGATCTTCTACGCACTGATCGCGGGGAATTCGGGAGTATGTATACGCGTACCACAATCCAAGCCACGGGCAACCACTTCGGCGTTCTCCGTTGCTCCCTGTTCCTTCCCAGCTTCCCTACGAGCGCGGCCTCAGTCAATCTGCAGAGTGCTACATGCAGCCAGTTCCTACTGAGAGTCTCAGTCAGAGCATCTGGGATGCTTCTGCCAGTCGCTATGTCACAGGTGCGTCCAACTGCGCTGGCAAAATACGGGAGGCGTCGGAATGGACCCTCACATATTTTGGTGAATGGGTGGAACAGCTGCGGGTACGGTGGCGTTGTTGTATGACCACATCATAACATTTCCGGATGAGTATCGGTTCGTCTGGAAGGCGAAACAATCTTTTGTCAAGTACGCTTTTCTTCTGAATCGGTATGCCGTGCCTACCGTGATGCTCCTCGTGCTCTCCGGTACGTCTAAATCGCGGAAATGGATGGTTCATTCGGGCGCTCACGAAGGATTCGACCCTTCGATGAACAGCGACCTGTGGTTTCGGACCCACACTCTCAGATCTGCAGTAGGCTCCCATTGATGCGCCACCTCGATATCAGAACGTTTACGATAACTCCAGGTGCCAATACATCATATTTGCGACGGCAATGACGGCCATTGCCTCGATAGGCATCGCTCATCTTCTCGTACTGCTCCGAGTACTGGTGCTATGGCAGGATGACAGGGTGTGTCCGACTTGGATCCTTCTGAACTTTTGAACCTTGACTCGTCCAATATTTTCCAAGAAGATTTCCCGATTTCTCTGGGGAGGGTACTTACTGAGTTTTCTCGTGATGGCCTCTATGATGCTCTTAACTTGTGCCAAGGCTGTCTGTAAGTTTTGGTCCCCCCTCTGCTTTCCTCTCTCCTCCACGGGAGCTTGTTGATAGCGATTGCCACCAGCTAGTGTTCGCTGGTCCCCGACCACGAGGATGTGCGCTCCGACCATCAAGGTACCATCGCTCGCAGCCGCTTGGGGCGCTTCAGTATGTGTGGTTTTAACAAAATATCGATATGCGAGCTGAACGATGGGTGGATACCTGACAGGTTTTCTTTGAAGCAATGGTGATCTATCTCCTCGCTTATCACGCCCTCGCTTCTCCCCGGGCGGCTCAAATACCATGGACGAAGTCGCTGAGGCAAAACGGTCTCGCGTTCTTCCTAACAGTCTTCGTCCTTCGACTTGGGAACATGCTTGTAGCGATCTATGCTCGCCCGAGCCTAGTCTTCCTCACCGTATTGTACATCCCATCTCACCCCCTCTGCGGTTCCCGCTAACGCCCCCGTGTCCTGCAGTTTCGTCTGGTCGTCAGTGACGATAAACCTCAATCGTTCCCTCCTTCGTCTCCGGAGAGCGGAAATAAAGTACTACCTACTCACCAGAAACTCTGCCATGCGTCGTACGGCCTCGCCTTTCGGCTTATACAGACCTTCAACCGCCCTGGATTTCAATCAGGACGTGTTGGATGAATTCGACGATATCAAGCCCAAGGAGACCGATGAACTGAAACTACAGTCGTTTGGGATTTTGTCCGGGAGACCAAAGAAGTTAGCCATTCGCCTGGGTAAAACAGGTGAGCACGCTTAATTCCTGGTAAATTAACAGGGAGAAATCGCTAATCCCACTGTATAGATTCTATTCCTCAGCAATGGCGGGATTCCCAGGGCTGACATGCATAGTGTTTATGTTTTCCTTACATTCTTTGTCGCCGTACCCTGTTTTTGCCCGCTCGCCATGGGTACCCCGGATATGGACCTCGGGTGTACACAAGGTGATCGCTATGGGTTTGTCTTGACCGGGAGCCGAGATAGCTACACGTTTGTACGTGTTTATGCATGTGTTTCTGTAGACGTACTTGCCGGAAACGATTAACTGTTCCCTCAGATAATTCTGCTCTTGGTAATACGGGATATACATGACCGACCCTGTTAAAGAGAGCCCATTACGGTATTCTATACGGCGACCCAGGGCTAGGCCATCTCTTCCTCCATGACACTCGACGACGTTATGGCCGCATTCAACCTCCTCTCGTAACCCCTCCTAACCTCATGTAAAGTGAAAGAAATACATGCGAGGGTCAACAACAGCAACAGGTCCCCAAAGTCCAAAGCGGCAGTCTGGAAGATCGCCTGCATGAGGGGAACATAGATCAAGCTTAGTTGTACGATGAACGAGACCGAAACTGTCGAGACGAGCATCCTGTTTCGAGTGATCGCGCAACCGAGACCGCGATTCTGAATCGCAGAAACGAGATCGAGGAAAACGAAACATGTAAATGTCTAACGCGGGAGAATTCAGCCCCTTTTGTAAAAAGACAGAATGTCCACTTGACGATGAACTTCTCACCATGGTCTGTTCCCGACGCGACATCCGGTCATCTGACAACGCATAGATGTAGATAAACAACGTTTCTACCACGATGATCGATGCGGAGAACATCACGCGATAAAGTAGCCGCTTATTGACGATTGGAGCGTCCTTGCGTCGCGGGGGTCTTCGCATTACAGTCGCGTCCACAGGGTCGACTCCGAGAGACTGGCTGGGTGGACCTATCGAACGATAAGCCACGTGTCACATTCCACAGCCGTGACGTACCGTCCATTAGAATATTGATGAAGAGTATTTGCATTGGGTTGAGAGGGTTGCTGAGTCCAAAGAATGTGCTCAACGTGATCAAGGTCAACGCCGCCACCGCCGTGCTAAGCTGGAAAGACAAAAAGTTCTGGATGTTATGGAAGATGGATTTCCCTGCGGAAAACTCAGCCAGAAGTCGGACCCCATACAGAGATTCTGGTACCTTCTTCAACGGCGGGCAAAATGGTGCTGAAGTTGTCGTCCACCAAAATCACATCGGCCGCTTCCTTGGCTACATCCGTGCCGCTCTTGCCCATCGAAACACCGATGTCAGCCATCTTCAACGCAGGTGCATCGTTCACTGCAAGCACGGGTCACAACAAGGAAGAGGGTCGTTGATTACTTGACTTACCTCCGTCACCGGTCATAGCCACGACTGCCCCTCTACTCTGGAAGGCCTCGACTATGGCCATCTTATGCCTCGGTGTCGTCCTCGCAAAAACACTGACCGTCCCAACTCTTTCCTTGAGCTGCGCTTTGGTCATCCGGTCAATCGCTTGACCCGTTAGGCAATAACTACTCCCATCAACGCCGCCCCTCTCATGATCCCTCCCAACTCTGAGTCCCAGTTGACGAGCGATATACAAAGCGGTTTGCTCGGAGTCACCGGTGATCATGACAACCTGCACACCACCGGACTGGAGGAGAGCAATAGAGTCTGCAACACCTTTCCGGGGAGGATCGTACATCGCTTGGAATCCCACGAACACCAGGTTTTCCTGAAGTCCACCAGACTCAACCTCCTTGACAGATCCGTATCCATACGCCATCGCGATGACTCGCAGGCCTCTAGAAGCGGTGGCATGAGCCTTACTCAGGATCATCGACTTGGTGTTGCTATCTAAGCCCGGCGTGGAGTCGTCCGCAATGTAGTAGAATTTGCAATGGTCAATGATTGAATCGATGGATCCCTTGATGTAGTAGACCTCTTTGCTGGGACCGTGCGGTGTCTGGATTGTACCGCTGACAGCCATGGATTTAACTTCCGAACTGAAGGGACGCTCAGATAGCCGGTTGAACAACTTGAAGGAGGATCTTCAGTTGTAGGATCATATAACAGTTTGTTGAATTACCTGGCGCATGTCATCCAGCCCGAAGGACGAGAGGACATTTAACAGGGCAACATCAGTCGACTGGCCAATATACACTCCGTTCGCGTTCCTAGCTGCGGATGCGTTGTTACAGATAGACCCGACTTCGAGCAGCTTGTGGATCGAATGAAAGTGATTCTCCATCAACGGTGCGGCGGACTCAGGTGTAGAGTCGACAAGGATAGTTTCATCAATGACATACACTTCGGTCACGGTTTGCTCGTTTTTAGTCAATGTACCTATTGCGGAACGATGTTAGATATCCGTTATCCCAGTAGCTTCCCCATTTCACCTGTTTTGTCAGAACAAATGACCGATACCGACCCTAGCGATTCGACCGAGTGCAATTTTTTGACGATGGCCTTCCGTTTAGACATCCTCAAGACCCCGAGAGCAAGTGTGACCGTGGTGACGATTGGAAGCCCCTCGGGGATGGCAGCAACGGCAAGTGATACTACACTTGTTCAATCTAGGTGAACGGAGGTGCAGTCAGGAATCGGGGTCCTCACCTCCAATCGTGAACATCTCTAACCACGAGCGGCTCTGCAGGACACCAATCACACAGATCACTCCAATCACCCCGAAAGAGACTATGGAGAGCTTCTGGGCGAGTTCATCCATTCTCAGTTGCAATGGAGTACGCTTCTCCTCCACCTGCGAACTATCGTCAAAGGGTATCCCGGTGGTGTGTGAAAAGTATGCCTACATCTTGAACCATAATGAAAACGACTCCAAATTCGGTTTGAGTGCCTGTTCCGACGACGATACCAGTTCCTCTGCCTAACCACAAATTAGCCCAAGTACAACCAACGAAGCGAAAGGAAAATCTTTCACCGTTCTTAACCAGAGTTCCCATGTGAGCGATTGATGATCTCTCGGCCATAGCAACTCCAGGAGCGCACGGTTCCACCCCCTTTACCCTCGCATCGGTTTCGCCCGTCAAACTGCTTTCATCAACCTCAAGGTCCACGGCAGTGAGCATCCTCACGTCGGCGGGCACTCGATCTCCAGTGGTGAAAGTGACGATATCTCCAGGAACCAGTTCGTTTGCGAGTAAATGCAGTTGTTTCCCATCCCTTAAGGGGTGACAGTGATGCGGGACAAGCTTGTTCAGAGCTTCCAAGCTCTTCTCAGACCGTCGCTCCTGTATGAAGCCGACAGTTAGAACGATGAGTACTGCGACGGTAATGCTAACTGCATCGTCGATGTTGCCCATCACCGCGCTGACCACGGCACTGCCGCATAAAAGGAGAATTAGTGGGGTTTCATAGATTGTCTTTGCAAATTTTATGAAGAGGGGTTCGGACGCAGCGACGGAGAACTCATTGTAACCATACTGTGCGCGTAACGAGGGGATAGCGGAGGATGAGAGGCCCTCGGTAGGGGATGTCCGGAAGTGAAATAGGGTTTCCTGTCGAAATAATCAAGACGGTCCGCCAGGAGCACCTGCTGGCCAATCATACCTCTATTGTAGAATGTGAGAATTTTGAAGAGGGGGTCTCTGGGGCATTCTGCTGTGTCGCCGGGCCTTTGGATGGGTGTGAAACGCGGTTAGGATGTGGGTGATCGAGCGAAGGTCTGGATGACGACCCGCGCGAAAACGAGTCCAAGGCACCCTGCCAATTTCCGTGTGTGATGCTTTGAATTGTCGTCCTCGGGTTTGTCAATTCGTAATTGTGTCTCCGGAGTGTGGTACTGTACGCAAAATGCGAGCCCGCATCTGCCACAATCGCCTGTGGTTCCGCGTTGTCGCCCCCTTGTGTAGTGAGGAAGTAAGAGGACGCAGGAGGGGTATCGTAACGCGTCGGTTCCGGGACTGTTGTCGACCGTTGTGGTGGGGGAGTGCCCCGCACGCAAGTGGAGGTTGAAGCGGCAGTATGCTGGTAATCAACCCCTGGCGACCGACGTCGCTCTCCCATGCGGGATCCCTCGGGGTTGTACATACTATGCGGGTGGTTCGTCGTCCCCTGCGGCGACGGTGGTGGCGGCCCCGGTGTTATCTCTGGCAACGTGGAGGGTTCGGATGCCTTTTCTGTCGGTGTCCGAATGGGGAAAGTGATCAGTTGGCGCCGGGGATTCCGTCGGTGGGTCGAAGTCCCGGTTGCTGCGCCTTCCCCTTCGCCCCCGTCGTCGTCGTCGTCGGCCAAGAACTCGTGTTCATCGTCACGGTCAACGTCGGCGATGGTGCTATAAATGGGTTGGAAAGCACCAGAGCCAGGCACGCTAGATCGGAGGTTGACCGTCCTTCTTGTCGGTAGTTCTGTCCTCCTTGCTGTGGGCATCCATCACCACTTCTTCAGGTCCGTCCACCCCCCGTTCTCTTTCTCCCTTTCTGACCCCCACGACATCCAGAACCGCAACCACGGCAAAACGGAACCACTTACACAACACCACAGCGACGATGATCCACGAAGAGCCCCCCGTACTTAGGCTGGACTGCCTACCTTACGACGTTCTATTGCATGTCGTCGCTTACCTCGACTTCATAGACCTACAATCGCTGCAGTCGGTGCGGGTGGTACTCTTCGTTTACCAGGAACTACCCTAACGTCATTACAGTCCGTGAAATCTCTACATCAGTCACTCAGGACACGCCCAGTGTATCGAAACTTTGCAATCCGTCTCCTTCGCCGCAATCGCGCTCTGCCACTTGTTGGGTTCCAGCGTCTCCAAGATCTCAATACCGAAGAGCTTGTCTCAATCATGACCAAGGCATATAGGATCGAGAAGTCTTGGATGACTGGCTCGCTCGCGCCCACCTCACCCGCAATCTCACCTTGCCACTACCTTTCCGGCGGGAAGAAGCCCTCAGATACCTGGTACAGGGTTGTCTCGACCCCGGATCCCGATGTCGACTGGATATCTCCTATCTCTTCAGGCTATATGCTCTGCGCAACCAAGTCCGGACGAGTCATCTGTTGGGACATCCACGACGAAACCTACCTTAATGCATGGCAGCCAGAGGACAAATGGGAGCTATGGAAGTGTCGTGTCGAGTTTGACTCCCGCCAGGTGTTCTTCATTATGGCAAAGAACATCGAGTGAGTCTCGATGCGACGATCTGGAATCGACTGATCACACGGCTGATTCAATTTTTTGCAGTGATTCGCGTGATGTCAGTACCAGTACCACGGACTACGTCGTGATGCAAATCGATTTCCCGTTAGATGGGCCAAACCCTAAACCTACTTTCACCACGCTTTCATCATTTTCCATCCCCGGGCCGGTCATGAACGTGTTCCTCCTGGATCCCATACAGAAGCTATTCGCTGCTTTCATATTCCTCAGCGGACCACAGGATATTGGGCTTTACTGCCTGCCCGATTGGGATAAACCAGAGTATATTTTCATAGATACGTGCATCCAATGCGTGAGCCCGTTCCTTGATGAAAGAACTGCAGCTTGCTCACTTACATAAACAGTACTTCCCGTCCAACTGGTCGTGTATCGTGGAGGATGATCAAATCATCGTTCATTGCGAAGACAAAGATGGCATTGCACAACATTTCTTCCCCATGAGCCTCTTGAAACGACACATCCAGTTACCGCAATGCTCACCAATGGTCTCTGCTCGTGTACCAGCCACTCGTATTGTGACCAAACCCTTCCGCTTCCCTGACTTCCGCGAGGATAAACCATCCCCCTTCTTCACCCATACATGGTACCCGGAATCTGCTCACTTTGTCAGACAGTGGTGGCCCACTCTTCCGTCGGTACCGAGGCTCAGTTGCACTGTGTTCCTACTGGCTGAACATAACAGCGAGGGTCATCCAGTGAACTTCGTCGTCGCACAGCATTACTTCGATGTGCCTGTATCTGGAGGGAAGGTGGTCAGTCTGGGTCAATATCAGCGACAACGCCAGACCGAACTTCAAGTAGACGGTGTACCCCCCGCTCCCAATGGCGCCACTACCAATGACCACACAGATGACAGCCAGCGTGTCGGCACAGACGAAGTTGAACCACTTTCTGTCCCTTTGGATCGGGACCCAGAGACCGAGGGAGGGAAACCGATCGCAAGGATGTGGTTCGTGAGTGACACATTCGAAGCTGTTTGTAGCGTTGAAGAAGATGAGGCGAACGAAGACGGGGAGGTGGTTCCCGGAAAGTGTCGCCCGCTCGTTGCGATTGACTTTGGGCATGCCACCTGGATAGAATTCGTCCTCCAACCGGATGGAACTAAGGCAAAAAAGCTACGATTTGTGTCGTTCCCACCTGTGGTCATGGATGAGAACGGAGTCACGAGGCCAAAGAAGGGTGAGGAAGGAACATTTGGGTTGGAGGATGAGACCGAGGGGCGGGTGAAGACTCTGCCAATTCCAGACGAGCTGGATATTGACAAGGTCGAGACCATTAATTTGGACCAAAGTCAGGGTGCGATTTTACTCTCTGTAGAAGGAGGCAAGGTGTTTATTCTGTGTTATGACTGAGGTTTTTGTCGCCTATGGACAGGTTTTCACGGTTACTGACACCTTTCTCTCTCACTTGTTCCATTTCCCTGTTCTCCTACTCGCTGTCTCTCTTCTTAACCGTGTATCTCTATCTTTTACGGTGTTTTTGTGACGTGCCTTTCATTCGCGCTGTGCTACGTTGTATATATCCTCCCAACTCTGGTCCCAAATGTGCGTGCGGGAGCTGAATGTGTGAACCCGACCGTGTAAACATTTCCTCTGAGAGTGGCCGGAATGTCGGCCCGAGGTTGAGAATCCATCGCTCCACCGGCCCGGTACAAAGAGGATCCTTTCCCCGCCATCAAGTTCCATCGCGAATGGACGCCATCACCCACGGCGAACCAAGTATACTGTTCTCTACGTAAACCGCCACAATGCAGAGCGTTGTACGACGCGCCAGGTTCCTTCCCAAGACGTTTCCATCGAGCTGTCCTAAAAGGAGACTCACGCTGAAGAGGACATACGCTGTTGGGAGTGGGGCTTCTCAAAAGGTTCCCAGGGGACAGAACGCGACGTTGATTTTGGCTGGTACGGCACTTCTGAGCGCGACTTCTGGATATCTCCTCGCAACCTACGAATCCCGGAGGTCTGGTGGGCAATACGGCACTGCAAAAGACTTCCGCGAAGCCATAGAAGAGCTCAAGGCAGCATTTCCAGAACCTGGCGCAGTTTCTGACGATCCTGAAGTGCTTGGACCCTATGGGTTCTCGGAGAATGATTACCATCCCGGTAATCCCCGCCTCGTCGACATTGACTCGTGCTGACGACTGGAGGGTATAGCGTCGAACCACACTGTTGTGGTTCATCCAGAATCGACTGAAGACGTAGTAAAGATCGTCAAGATAGCCGTTAAATACAAGATGCCTATTACACCTTATTCGGGAGGGACGAGCCTGGAGGGGAATTTCAGAGCGGCACGTGCGACTCTACCACTTTTGGTTCCGTGTGATCGCTGAACCATTGTTTGCAGCACTCGGCTGGTGGGATATGCATAGATATGTCCGGGATGGACAAGATTCTTGAGATTCACGGTATGGCACTGGAAGGCTCTGTCCGGTTTATGAGCTGATCACCCTGGCCAGAGGAGGATTCGGACCTCGTCTGTCAAGCAGGAGTTCGATGGATGGACGTAAACGAGATGCTGAAAGAGAAAGGTCGGTCCGAGCTGTATTAGCGATGTCTCCGACTAAGGTTTGGTGTACAGGGATTCCTCTCTTCTTCCCAGTGAGTGCTGCACGGCAATTGTTTGCCCTCTGAAGTATCCCCCAACCGTGTAGCTCGATCCAGGTCCCGGAGCTACGATGGGAGGTATCGTAAGCACTGGTGGATCCGGAAGTCGGTCCCAACACTTTACACCAAGTTTGGCTTTCGTTAACTTATTGCCGTAGCGAATGCGGTTCGGTACGGAACCGCGAGAGCTGAATGGTTCCTCAACATCGTAAGACGCTCGCATGGACCCTCTTCTCTAGGATTTGATACCTGTACCGCAGACAGTCGTGCTTCCAAGCGGAGAGATCATCAAAACCCGTTCCAGGGCCCGCAAGTCAGCCGCTGGACCCGACTTGACGAAATTGTTCATTGGTGCAGAAGGGACGCTCGGAATTGTTACCGAAGGTGTGTCTCCAAAGCATCGCGAAGGCAACCTCATGCCTAACGGACATTTATTATCTCAGTGACGGTGAGACTTGCCCCGCTCCTCAAGACGGACGTTGCCGTTGTTCAGTTCCCCAATGTGCGGGATGCGACTGCAGCTGTGAAGGTCATTTTGAACAAGGGTATCGGGATCCGTGCGTGTGATTCCTAATCCCATCGTTTCCATGTCAAACCAACAAGCGATGGAACACAGAATGTATTGAACTCCTCGATGACAAGCTCATGGGTGCTATTAACATGTACGGCCAATCGATCCGGAAGTGGCCCGAGAAGGATTCGCTCTTTATCAAATTCCAGGGCCCGACCGAGTCCTCGATCTCGGAATCCATCAAGCTGGCGAAAGAGATAGTAAAGTTGCACGGGGCGACGGGATTCGAGACAGCTAATGACCAGGGGGAAGCGGAAGCTTTGTGGTCAGATAGGAAGAATTCACACTATGCGGGGTTGGCACTCATGCCAGGGTGCAGGAGCTGGCCTACGGATGTTTGGTACGTTTCCCTTCGACATGAGCTAGCCTCTAGTCCTGAAGTGGGTTCAGCGTTCCGGTTTCGAAATTACCGGAGCTAGTGTATGAAACGAAGAGGGAAATCGAAGAGGCCGGTCTACTGGGGAGCGTGGTTGGGCATGTCGGTGATGGTGAGTTTGATTCCAGTCGTCGATTTGGTTTCAACCCTGCTGACACCGTGCAGGAAACTTCCACACACAGTTGCTCTTCAATTCAGATGACGAAATGGTGAAAGTGAAGAGGCTCGTCAAGGCGATGGTTAAACGAGCCATCGCACTTGGGGGGACGTGTACCGGTGAACATGGTGTGGGTATTGGAAAGCGGGAATATCTTTACGAAGAGCTGGGGTTTGGCACCGTAGAGTTGATGAAGAAAATTAAAAGGACTGTCGACCCGCTTAATTTGTTCAATCCTGGCAAGGTCAGTCGCCGGTCCCCTTGTCTTGTGAATCTTTTTTTGTACTTAACCCGTGCAGGTGTACCCAGATTCGCCACCGGAGAACACCCAGGGGGTTTCACCACGATGACCAACGGTATCCCCGATAGGAGGTCCTTCTGTTTTTTGTTTTTTTCTCCCCCGATGCAGACTGCAGCTCGAAATGCGATGCCTCGGAGCTGGCTATTGTCCGCGGTTTATCTCAGGTTTGGAATACAACGTTCTGCCACGATGGCTTGGCACAGACAGGAGGGCCCTCGGTGGAAGGGCGATGACTGTGTGATTATGTTGTGTGTCCATTCTAATTTCGTCCCTCTCGATCGCTTCCATTAGTCTGTAGATCATTTCCGTTCGCTAGTCTCGGGTTCAGCGTTGTTAATCCGAGCTTCCGAACACCCGAACCCTAAGTGTCTCCTGTTTCTGGCCCCAACCCTAACTTAACCAACAAAATGCGGACTAGCGAAAACCGCGGCTTGCGTCTGGAATCCTTTATAAGCCCATTGCGAACGTACTGTCTCCTTCACCCCACCAGTGGAACTCAGCAGCCCCTCGCTTCCCAGGTTCACTGATCTCCTAGTCGACGCCTCCAACATGATCCTTTCTGTTGCCTTAGTCGTTTCTGTCTTGTCGCTCTCCGGCTCTCATGCACTGACGCTCAACGCTCGTCAAGACGACTGCGCGTTCGGTTGTCCCGAGACCGACGCAGATGGAAATGGACTCTCTATGTTTTCCACTGATGACACAACCATCTCTTGCTCTTACGCTGGAGAGCCTGGTAACTCGTGCACTTACGATACAGTAAGCGTGGATCCGCCTGGAACATACAATTTGACTTACGATGTGGCTTAGACTACTGGTACCGTCATCGGTGACAGCGACGGCTGCATCGAAGCTGTTCAGCAATGCTCCCGCCAAAGCAGACAGTTGAAGCAGGCGGTTGTACGCAGGGGGGTATACGACGGACTCGCAAACAAGTGGGATCCCGCTCCGGGCCCCAGCGTCACTTGGAAGCGCCGCGGTGCCCCGAGCTCGCGCCCCAAGCCAGATGTAGCCTCCCCCACTTGGGACAAGGGTTCCCACCCGTGGTCCAAGTCGAAGTCCAGGCCTTCCCCATCTCCTACCCCAACTGGGAAGTACGGCGCACAGCCCCCAAAGGAGAAGCCCTGCGATTTCAAGTGTCCTCAGAAGGACCTGGCGAAGAACCTGTTGACGGATGAGGACATTAAAGACTCTTTGCTCTGCAGCTACACTTCTCCAGACTGCGAGTGCAAATACAGCAAGGCACGTTGGGTCGCAGAGTAGAATTCATAATGTACTGACGGTTGGTCTTAGAAAACGGGGTTACTTCTGGAGGACAACGACGAAGGCAAATGCCCTCAGGCCGCTACTCCCGCGGGCTCGCACCCCGGTCGAGACGCACCTTCCCCCACTTCGGGCAAGGGTTCCCACCCGTGGTCCAATTCGAAGTCCTGGCCTTCCCCATCTCCTACCCCAACTGGGAAGTACAGCGCACAGCCCCAAAAGCAGAAGCAATGGGATTACAGGTGCCCTCAGAAGGACCTGGCGAAGAACCTGTTGACGGATGAGACCATTCGAGACGGCCCTTTGTTCTGCAGCTATTCTTCTCCAGACTGCAAGTCCTGTTCTTTCTGCAAGTATAGTGCGGTACGTTGGGCCACAGACTCTAAAATTCATAAAGTATTGACAGTTGATCTTAGAAAACTGGGTTACTTCTTGAGGATAACGACGACGGTAACTGCCCTCAGACCGCTAATGCTGTCCGGCCTTGGGATCGTCGTTACATTTGAGGCGATTTTTGACGATTTTGTGCACGTTCCCCCACTTATATACGGAACTCTACTACAACGTGGACTTTTTCAAACGACTTGTTTGATCTCCTCATCTCTTGGACAAATCCCTCTCATTCTCTAAACTTTTACTCGTCCGTTTTTCTCTTTCAATAAATGTGCGTTAAGCCCAAGCAGCACACTGCACGTGTAAGGTGTTTGTTGAGTCGGTACATCAGGAATTTTACAAATCTGCTGATCGTGCTGAAATCAGCATGTCTAGCAGGGTTTAACATGTAAATCACATAAAGCACACTTGAAATAAAGCACAGTTGGATTATTCAAGTATGTCAAACACTTTTTTGCTATTTTTAATGAGTTCTTAGCACTTCTCAACACTTCGCAAGCATGTTTAAGCAAAAGGCATGATCAGCATATTTGTAAAATTGCTGATGCTACACAATGTAATTGGAGGTTTCCCTTCATTCATGTGTGGGCTGATTTCATCATACTCCACTGGCAGTCTGTGTATGTGGCACCAGCCTTTGAAGGCTCAACTATATCCATATTTTGTGACTATGAAAAAAAGTGGGTCAACCACCCAGTGCCCATGCTTTCCAGTTTCTGGTGGCTCTGGGGACTGGGGATGGAGTGAGAGGAGGGAAGTGATGTGAAGTCCATAGGAAAGCCATTTGTACTTTTAACCATGCTCCCTCATCAGCTCCTGAGTGCAAACACTATCCTATTGGTTGATGCTCATATCTCTCATTGGCTTCTGGCTTTGCTTCAATTGGTTCACATATGGGGGCTGGTCACCACAACAGCTGTCCTATGTCCTCAATGGTTCCCCTGCTGTTCAACTCAGCAGTCCCTCTCCTCACCATCTCACACCACCATTACCATGTTTGTGCACCCCCTCTGTGTCATCGTTCTTGTTTTGGTGTTTACACCTTACTTGGGTTCAAACCATCAACCCTCAAGAATGGTAGCATACTCTTGCTCCCTAGCCAAATGGTTAAGCTGTTTGGCTGGTCACATGGTCCATCACATGCTCTGTCACATGGTCCATCACATGCTCTGTCACATGGTCCATCACATGCTCTGTCACATGGTCCATCACATGCTCTGTCACATGGTCCATCACATGCTCTGTCACATGGTCCATCACATGCTCTGTCACAT
>Ga0307517_10005521_pt1 | contig 19009 bp, 15 predicted proteins | sample 23_EM_MG_FD_194515 | JGI IMG/M metagenome (GOLD analysis project Ga0307517, IMG submission 194515) | Populus trichocarpa ectomycorrhiza microbial communities from riparian zone in the Pacific Northwest, United States - 23_EM | ecosystem: Host-associated > Plants > Roots > Unclassified | place... | reverse complement strand
GTACCATGCCTCTGATACCATGCATAAATTCATGATACCATGGGCTAAACACCCTAGGGGTAGGGGATTCGAGAGTTTCCTCCATCTGGGAAGCTACTTCAGATGGGTGACAGGGAGGGTTGATGGCTGGGGCAAATTTGCCACCGGGACTGGTGATAATGTGTGGTGTTGAGTTTTTCTAAATCCGGGAATTTGATTGGTTGCAACCAAAAGAGGGGAAAATAGAGGGGACGGAGCTTGCCTGCAAGTATGATACAAGTACTATAATATTATATCAGTGTGAGTAAGGGCTTACAAGTTGTAACAAAGAATGAAAAAAAGGCTAGGTTAGTAAAAAGAGGGGAGGATTAGGAAGCTTGGTTTGGCTTGGGTGGCGCAATTGTCCAGAAGTAGCTTTTCTTTTGCTTTTCTTCTTCTTTTCTTCTTTTCCCCCTGATGTTCCTTGTTAGGCGGAAATTAAAGGCGGATTGTCCCTCTCCTTGCCCTAATTACTGGGCTTTTTTAGGGCTTTTTAAGGCTTTTTTTTTTCTTTATGGGAAATCTTAGAGCAAAGTCATAATATGTCACTAATGTCACTATTCAGCATCATCCACTTCCGGCTTGGAGGGGATGCGGCGAATTTTTCGCAATTGAAGTGTTGTTATGAATGCTGCGCAACACTATGCTCCAGCTTTGTGCTCCTCGTTGTTAACCAGCGCTATGGTTACTTGTACCCCCGATATCAGGTGTAATCGAGTACGATACATGTCATATTGTGGCACGCCGTACTACACTTGAAGAAGGGCACTTCTTACCCGGAACAAGCGCATAATTCCGGTTGCTATTTCCATCCCTCCCCCGGAGTACCGGTACCAATATTCTTGTCGACGCATTTAAATCTAAACACTAGCAATCCCCAAACCTTTGAACACGGGTGACACAACCCAAAACAAGAACAACGACGGAGCTTTTCCCCATTCTCCCACCATAAGCCCCCCCTCGCTTCCCTTCGCTTCCCTTTGATTTCTGACTTTTCTTTTTTCTTTCCCTTTTCATTCTGGTCTTTCACCCTTTCCCCTGCTTCCCTTTCTTGGCTTGGCCCAAAACTGTCGGGCTCTGCTTGCCTGGCCCCGATCTGCAAACGCGCTTTGAGCTGCGTGTCGGTCCGCCCCCAACTGTTTAGGCGACATCATCTGGAAGAAGCAAGCAGGCAATTGCACTGTGCCCGTACAATGCACAGCAGACTAACGTATTCCATGGCGTAGCGAGCCCCCGTCATAGCAAGCCACATACAGATTTGAGCAATACGATAGGTTGAGCTTCAGTCAAAATTGTATTAGTGGCTGGTATTTGGGTGTAGGTTCTCTGTGCCGTGAAATACGCTAATAAACAAGCGCTGTAAAAATTGGAATGCCGGTAATCGAGGATAACGCTAGGACGTCCAGAATTTCCCCCTTTGGATTAAGGGGAGAGAACACAGAAGGAAGATCCCCTCTCCCCGCGGTTGAGACAATAAAAAGAAAAATACACAAGCCTCACCATGAGAGGCAACTCCAACGTCCTAGCGAGATTCTCTATTACCCTCGTTTTTCTGGTGCCGTGCCGGTACTCTCTTATTCAAAGGGGGCTTTTCTTGGCAAAAAGTCCAAAGGAATTCTTACATTGACCAACCAGGATTGGGTATAAGGCCCGACCACGAACTTGCAAATGTCTTACAGATATCATGCCCGGGGATATGTTTTCGTACGCTACAGGGGTAGCTAACCAGCAGAATAATCCCTATCTTGTACGAAAACATATTCGTGGGTACCTGTACGATGGCACGATTAGCGGATTCTGATCTGGCCTTAACAACTTTGTATCATGTTCCAAATTATCTGCCTCCTCATGCAAACTATTTCAACTATGATACCGTAGAACATAATATCATGCTTGTACAAGCGCTTTTTGAGAAATTAAACTTTGGAGCCGCTCTCCAATTGGCTCTCCATAAATGCAAGGATTAACGTTTGGAAGTAATTATCATGGCTGTGTTGATATGTTTCTTGTCGAGATGGTTCTTTGGGGTCCCAGCGGGGTGTTACACACAATACCACTTTCTGTTTCCATTCTAGGCGTTAGTTGCTAAAGGTTTGTCCAATTAAGAGTTGTGTTCCCGGGCCAGGAAGAGGTTAAGCCTTTTTTTAGTGTTAGTAGCACCAGTAAGGGGATGAACATCACGTCCCGTCGTTCGTCCTCATTTGTAAGATTTTAGGGTATTTTTGCTTTTTATTTTTTCTCCCTCGGCGACTCACCACCACGATCATCCCTGAGGAACCTCGGGTGGGTTTTTTTGCTATCATAGAATTTGCAGAGGTTTGCTAATGGTGTATGCAGGTTTTAATTGGCCTGTGTAGTGGTGTCTCTCGGAATGGAAGGGAGTGCAGTGGAAGGAAGCCTTTACCAAACCGCTCTCTACTTTTATGGGGGAAGTCTCAGAATCCTTACAATATGTACGAGCATCAGAGCTCATGCGGCGAACATACAATACTAAAATGATTGTCCTCCTTGTCCCTTAAATAATAGCATCAAGCGAAAAGCCTTAGTCCGTGGGCACCCAACCTCACCTATCGTAGCTTGAAGTTTTCTACCTGCGGGTTTCCCCCCCTCACCTTCCTCCTCTTCTGCCGCGACAGGCTACCGATACCGTATGCCGTCTTTTTGGATAGATTCCATGGCATTGTGTCAGACTGTATGGCCGAATTAGCGGCCTGCTTGCTTGCTTATTATTGCTAGTCTAGGCGCCAACCCTATCGCAAGAATACAGGTATTGTCGCAATGCTTGCATATATCACAGATGTGGGTTAACGTCAATCGACAAGAACAAAATGCATGCGTCCAATACGCGAATTTTTTTATCCCACTCTTTCCGACAATCGCTGAGACAAAGAAGTTGGAAGGACCAAACAATAAATCGAAGGAGGAGGCAAAAGGCTGAGGAGGAGGGAAAAAAAGAAAACGGAGAAGGAAAAAGTGGAGGAAAGAATATAGATGCAAGAAATCAGGATGAAAGTAGGTTTCAAGACCGACCATAAATGGCGGTTACTTCCGTTTGCTCTCTCCAGTGATAGTAATTTTTATTATTTAGGGAACTCTTTTCCGCCACTTGATATCACTCCTATCGCTCTGGTTTACATAACTTTCACACAGGCGGGAGGTAAATCTTTCACCGAACCCACGGCTCGCTTGGATACCTTTCCCCCGGAGCCTCAATGGCATAATCCTTGGAACCTTCACTCGTGTAACCTAATGGTCGGAGCGACACCCGAGAGATGACATTGTTCCAGACCAGTCCAGCGAATCATTGTCGATTGATCAGTCAATTGGCCAAGCCAGCCCTTGGATGGACCAATAAATCAACTATTCAATCAGTCGTACGGACAAGCCGTAAGTTTAGCTGAAGGGGGTTGGGTGCTATCCGTATATGCAGAACTTTCGCACCCTCTCGTATCTGTATCGTTAGAGCAAGTCTCACGAATTGAGGTGCATGTTGTGCTGCTTTTGAAACGCAACTGGTATGAAAGACCACATCTGACCACATCTGATATCGCAAAGATGCGGGAGCGGAGTGCCGGTAATAGGCATTAGCGCGGCCAACGGCCTTCGGCTGTCACTTGTGGTGAAATAGAGTGGAAGAGGAATGTGGTACTGGATTTTAGATGTGTGAGGGGTATTTCAGCATTAGAGACCCAGGATATTTGAAGTCGATCCAACTTCCCTATTGTCAAAGGGTTTCTAGGGTTCAACTACGGTACTGCATGTGCAAGTACTCCCTATTGACTTCAATTCTACCACTCCACTACCGCAGCCCGCAAATTTCCCAGTGCATAAACAATGTCTTCGCTACGAAGGTACAGCACCTAAGTTTTGAATATTTTACTAGCAGGGGTGTTACGCTAGCAGGGGCCAAGGCAGCAAATCGGGTATAAGGGCAGCGAATTGGGTATAGTGGTTACCCAATTCACCTCCTCATCCCTGTTAGTCGAACATCCCCTGCTAGTAAAATATTCAAAACTTAGGCGCTGTACCTTCGTAGTTCAGCGGCGGCAAGTACCTGCTACCGGAACCACCGCGACGGGAGACCGGCAAAAACAAAGCCCTTGCAAGCAACAACATAGGTCCTTCTTCGGGCCACTCCCCGCAAATTATACCGCCGGTTGTATACATGGCAAGTGGTGGCGGAAAGGTCCACCCACCGTTACATCTGGCGGGCGCTGAACACATGTCTACGCCAAGGTCCCTACTATCCATCACCTTTATAGTTTGCCATGGAAGACTACAATACGGAGAGCAGTGGCTAACAGCTTATTAGCATTTCGAAGTCGCTTCCCGGCCCCCCATCGCTACTCCCCATTCCCCCAATTCCCATCTTAGGGGAAGCCAGCGGCGGTCGGGGTAGGCATGAGCAAAAATGAGAATCTAAAAACTAGACGAATAAGTGAGGAAAAATGCTTGTGAGCATGCATAACTTGGCGCGGAATCGACTCGAGGAAAAGGGAAGGAATGGGAGGAAGGGGGGAGATCAGATGTCTTTCTCTTCTTCCCAACTTTGGTTTTATTTTTTGACAGGGAGAGGGTTATCTTAGGGATGGTATAGGGACGGAAATATAAAATTCTCTTAGGACTATATTCGGCGGCGGGATATCATAGATGGGAAGATAGATGTTAGAGCTGGTTGCAGCCCTTTCCCTGCCCCCTGGTGCTTGTACAATATCGTAAATTGCTTACTGTTCTTGCTGTTACTGTGGGGATATTCGGTGGATGGGGTTGTCAACAGAGTGGCAAGTTAATATCGTAGCTCCCTACTTCCCTGCTGTTATTGTCAGTTTACTGCGCGCTTGGTTATCCAATGTTCACACTCTCTCCCTCAGGGAAATCAGGAAAAGGAAGATATAAGTACTTTAACCCGGTTCACGACAACATCGCACGCTTCCTGCCCTCATCCCCATCCATACATAGTTCCGAATACCATACACGTTTTGGCTCAAATCTTCTCACTCCTGACCTAGCTTTCTTTTGCCATTTTCCCTCCCTCTCTTCTCTCGTTTACCCTCTCGCCATCAACCGCTTTTGATAAGGAGCAGCCCACACCCTCTCAGGACTTACCGGTATTCCCTTTCTTTTATTTTAATTTTATTCTGCACCTATTCATGTCTTTATTCTAACATCCAAACACCCTCGTATTCCTCTCGGAGCCCAACGCGCGTCGACCAGAACCTTTTTATTGTTATTTGCTTCTTATTTTTCTTCTCAATATCCCTTTGGTTTATTGGGTACCTTACCGGTACGGTACTCATTCATACCCCCCCAGTCTTTATTTTTCCTACTGCATCACTTTCTCAGAGTTGCCCATGTTGGTGTCGGCCTGCCGATACTAAGAGAAGCCCCCACATCTACCGAATTTGGCAGAGCGAGGAAGATCGCTGGAAGGCGAAATTCTGTCCTTGTCGGGGTCAGCTCTGTAAAGGAGGGAAAAATCCATCACCCCCTCCTTCTTCTCGATCCCTCACCCCCCATATCCTCGTCTCCAAGGTGAAGTATTTACCGACAAAGGTAAGCTTATTTACCTCTAGTGCGCTCCAAACGGGTTCATTAACTTATTTTCTGGGCACATCTTTTTAGCTTCAGCGGGAGATCAAGTCACTATTTCTCAAGTCTGTCGGGTCCTTGTTTTGTTTTTTCCTTTTTGCAGAAAAAGGTCTTGGAGAGCTTTTCTGAAGTGAATATATATATACATTTTAATTAACTGCTTCATATGCTTGCGATTGGAGGGGTATCAAGATAAGAGCGAAAAGGGGGAAAGGGGAAACAAAAGTGTGTACCGGGGTGAAAAAAAAGGAAGGAAAAATAATAAGAGGTCATAGACAGGAGGCGAAAAAAGAAAACTTAACGAGGTCAGAATTGGCAGTTCATTGTCTGCTTGTGGGGAGGAAAAAAATTAGGGCGAGGCGGTGTTCGATTCTGGTCTTACCGGTACCGTACCTCGCTGCAACCGTTTTGTGTTGTCTGGGAGGTGAGAAAGAGGGAAGGAAGGAAGGAAGGAAGGAGGGACGCTAGTTTTGGGTTGCCTGCTCGTCATAAGACAAGGCAGGCGGGCGATATCATACCCACATTACCGGCACAGCTTTGCAACTATCTTTACGCTCGCGTTGCGGAAGCTTCGTTTCTATCTTGTGGAGGCCATAGTCAGCTATTGCCCTTCCTATAGTCTGCTACTCGTGCGTTACGTTCATATTTAGCTCTAGCTTTTTGGGGCTTCAACAGAAACTGCTCTCGATAACAGCCTTTTGCACTGGCTACCATCCCTCTTCCCGCAGTCTCATCGAAGCTCGAGCACGAAGCTGGACTAAAGGCGTTCACTGGGGCAATTTTCAACTTTCTTTTGGGCTGGTGGTTATCTAATACTGGGACGAGAAAGGAGAGGATAGAGGTGGGATATTCAAGTGAAAGGACGAGGGAGAGAGGCTCATAAACAGCATCCCCGAAAGGCGCGCGCGCCATTGTGAACAAGAAGTTGAGAGGCGGGCTAGCTGAGAGGGGGGGAGGAAAAAAGGAGTGCCGAGGTTTCTGTGCAGATTGGAAGCGGAATTTATGAACAGGCGTTTCGGCGACCGTCTGCTGCGGCACTAGAGCTTGGGAACCTGAGATCAAGGAAAGGCTACCGAAAAGTGAGTGTTCCGTCGTCGCTGCATCATTACCACTCTTCCGCTTTCCTAGGGGCCGTGTGAATACTTGTGGAAGTTCTGCTTCATCTTTGATTTTGTGCTTCCTTAAACGTGCTTGTACGAAGGTTCTGGTTGAGAGGAGAGTGTAACTAGAGAAAAAGTTCATATACCGCAGAGTTCCCAACTAGTCTTGTACCCTTCTCTGCTCTGATATGATTTTCCGTCGCAAGTCTTATCACTAACAATTTTGCCCTCACGTCTTCCTTCGTCTAGAGTCACTATCGGATCGTCTACACGTGCCCCACTCTCAACTATCACCCTCGTGTATGGCCCTGGTCTCAACTATGGCTCACCTTCATCACCGCCACTCGCAGCACAGCAGCTCTGCTCCCGACCTTCTAGAGCAACAACGGCGCCACCAGCAATCTCTTCAGGCACTCCAATCTGGGCAGTACCAACTTGCTTCAGCTGTTTTCCATATTGATCCCGGACTGGAGTTACCACAAGCTGATATGTTGACCCACCAACCCCACACACAACGTCCCTTACAGTCGCAGTCGCAAGGGCAATCATCTTCACCCACTGGTTTCCCTCCAGACATGGACCCTCAGCAAGTTTCTGGCCCCGGAAGGCCATCAGCCCAACTTCTGACTTCTAGCGCGCCCACCATAGAATCACAAATTCACATGCAATGCTCGCCTTCCAATCTGCCCCGGTCACACCCTTCAGACCCTAATCCCTTCTTGGAGATGCAATCTCATATGTCTCTCCATCATCAAAGCTTACAATCTATGTCAAATCCACCACATCCACCTTCACCAATCCAGTCTACTCACCAACAATCGCACCAACAGCACCCACGGCATGTTCAACAGCAGCGACAAGCCCCAACAACCTTGCTACCTATGCCGCCACCCACGACTGATGGGCAGGGAAATCGAATGGTGATGCCGACCTTAGGATCTTCTGGCCCAATCCAGGGCCCTGGAGTCGGTGTCCCGTCAAATAGATCCCGGGTAGGAGTGGGTTCAGAAGTTTTGGCAACACCGGGAGGGGAGAGTCGGGTAGGAGAGGCTCCTCCCGCGACGTTGCCAGGGAACGCAAACCCTAGGTCAGGTAGTGGGCAGAGCGGTGGTCGTGTTTCTAGTGGACATGCTGGAATAACGCCTGGGGCGACAAGTCAAATCACCCCAGTAAAGGATCAGGATGGGAAATTCCCTTGCCCTCATTGTCCTAAAACGTATCTCCATGCAAAACATTTAAAAAGGCATCTCCTGAGGCATACTGGTGATCGTCCTTACCAATGTATTTTATGTAAGGATACATTTTCAAGGTCAGATATTCTGAAGAGACATTTTCAAAAGTGCTCTATCAGGAGGGGAAATCCTACTGGGGCAACACATTTAAGCCATGCGCATGCTCATCAACAGGGAAGACGGCCAAATCATCATCACCATGCTCCTCCTCTACCGCCTCTGCCGGCGGAGAGTCCGATACCAACTCCCATTGTCACTCCTACGCAAGGGCCCGATAGGTTCTCTCCGGAATCGTCCTCTTCAAGATCTTGTGACCAATGTGTAAGATTGAAGGTCCGATGCAACTCGGGCAGCCCCTGCGAGAGATGCCGGATGAGAGAGGGAGGGGAGTGCTCCTACTCGGGGATTCCACGAAGAACAGATTCCGGCAGTGAAATTGGTGCGATGTCGATACCCGAGCTTTCAGATTCATCACCATCAAAAAGTCAGCCAGTGGGATATGGGGAAGGATTCAATTTCCCCCCGCCGACACATCCTCACGCTCATGTGGCCCATTCGGGCCAACATTCCCTTTCGCCTTCGCAGCGGCAATCACAACCTCCTGACAGTCAACAGCATCAGCAGCAGCAGTCACCCCACCAGATCGGGGTCTCGCAATCTCCCGCAGATCCATATTATAATAATGGATGGGAGAATTTGATGGAGTTGCCAGAGCAGCAGTTTTTGCCATTTTATTTGCCTCCGTCTACACAGCCCCCGAGTGGTGGTATTATTACTTCTGCGGGTGGCATGGGGCAATCCCTCCAGACTAGTGATCAACCAATATATGGCATGTACTTCCCCTCTGAGCTAACGGACATGCCGCCCATGAGCGGATCGGAAGGGGTGTTTGGTTGGGAGATATCACACCAAATCGACCCATTTCAAGTCAAATGTGATCGGCTCGTCGCAATCTGCTTTCCGGAGAATCCTGGTCGGGGAAGTTCGCCTACCGGACTGCCTGACCAAGGGATTGAATCAGGCCCTACAGCTGATGGTTTGAAAGAGTGGCTGACCCCTGATCATGTTAAGCATTTCGTCCGGTTATTTTTCATCAATTTCCAGGGGCATTTCCCAATGATTCATTTGCCAACTTTCAACATGCTCACAATAGCAGACGGCCTTTTACTTGCCATGATCTGCATTGGTGCGGTCTATTCGGATAAGGGTATCACGGCTGAGGATGTTCGCGCGATGATTGATAGATCTTTCGCAGCGCTGGATGGAACTGATCACGGATTGAGCGATGGGAGCCAGGTATCGACCTCATGGCAGCTAGAGGAACTCCAGGCCCGATATTTCCTTCATGTGTTATCTGCTTGGCATGGTACTTTTGATCAAAGAGAAAGCACTAGAAGGAGCTACGGGATTGTCATTGCAAAAGCTCAGGGAGCGGGCCTTTCCCGCCCATTCACTCCTAACAATCCGGGAGCCGCAGGGTTCAGCATGTACCACCAGGTTGGAGATCACCAGTTATCAAGTCCGGGAGGTTGGGATTGGGCGTCGTGGGTAGAGCAAGAGAGAAGAAATAGGCTGATGTTTGGAATCCTACTTTTGGACACCGCGTATGCAATCTTCTTCAACCACCCGCCACGTGTAAATCTCCATGACATCAGATTAACACTGCCATCTGATGACGCTGCATGGGATGCCCCGGACGCCCAGGAATGCGCCAATGCCTTGGGACTGAATGGCGAAGGGCCGAACAGCAAGAACATCGCTGGTTCCGGGAGGGCGCAGCAGCCAGAATTTATGGCAACCGTGAACGCGCTTCTTGAACCTTCTCAAGAGTTCAAGCCAGGCACCACGAATGCCTACTCGAAGTTCATTCTTGTCCATGCTCTACACTCGCACATATGGGTTACCCAACAGAGGTTACCGAACGCTACCGAAATGGGAATTGGCCAGGCAATAGGGAGCATGGTTGATCCATCCGTCGGATGGGGGAGTGAAGGAAATGAATTGAGCGCCAATGGCGAAAACAGTGGAAGGGGAACACCAGAAGGATTCATAGGAAACACTCTAATCGGTGGCCAGCTGCGCCCCAACACCTTGTCGGAAGCAGACCGTGCAGTAAGGATCTGCCAATACTCGTTGGAGAAGTGGAAGAAAGCCTGGGAGACAGATCTCAACAGCCAATTTCCATTACCCGGTGCAAGAGTTGGTTTTGGGCGGGATGGTTTGCCCTTCTATTGGCTGGCGAAGTTGTACCTTGCACGTAACCGGACAACCGAATGGAGGCATGGAATCAGCGATGATCGGACGGTTGCTAAGGTTAAGAATATGTTGAAGCATGTGCGAGGGTTCATCGTGGAGGATACTGGAAGACTGGACCTACAGGGTGCTGTGTCGGCGATAGATGATGGATATGCTATGGATGAACTCACCTATGATATGAAGTTGCTGTTTAGACCTATCGGGACGGATTCATCATCCGACTAGGACAAGGCGCTATGTTCTCTCACTGGCCCTTGGTGGTAATGCAGCCGGCGATTTACCCACATCCCTTTTTTTATTTGGGTTAAACCAGACGGCAGTTTTTTTTTTGGGGGGGGGGGTGGGCACCCGTTTCCACTACGGGGTTAAGATTGAGGGGGCCGCTGTTCAGGTTTTATTTTGTGTTCTATTCAAGGGGCTGGGGGAGAAATGGGAAATTCGCTACTTGATCTGGAGTAACGGTCTAAGAAGTCACGTGGGGGGGGGCTTTGTTTGTTTGCTCTCCGTTTTTATCGTTTCTGTAATTTTGCTTCCTTAATTTTCGTTGACAGCTCATCTGGCGTGCGGGGAGAATAATTTCTTTTTAACAAGGGTTCTCTAGATAGAGCTTTTCGAAAGTTGGATATTGTCCGCTGGAAGATGTCTGCTTTTTGTGATTATCATTTCTTTTGCTTTTTTTTTACGCTTTCTTCTGTGTCTGTTTACTTACTTATGGTGAGGGGTGTATTGTCTTGCTTCTCTGCCTTTTTTTCCATCATTATCCTTGGTCCTAATGTGGCTGGGCTTTATCTTCTCACATATTGCCTATTCTCAAAGGGCGAATTGTTGCTCTCTACGTTCTAACGAAAAGGAACCTTCTCTCTCTATTCTGCAGATGCCCTTTCTCTCAAGTGAAGAGTTTATCTTTTCTTTTTATGCCGGAAGCTTCTTGAAAAAGTTCTGTTTTTTTCGTCTGCCTCCCACCCCCCCTTCTCATTGTGCTACTTTTGTTTTCAGTGCTTGGAAAATTGTACTTATCGTTTGACCTAGTATACATTGTCTAGTTCTGGATGTTTTGGCGTTGCGTTGGTGGTACAGTACTGTATTATAGTAGCGATTTTATAACACTGTCATAATTCTATTCTAAGAGTTGGCTGAAGGGGATAATGAATAACTAGTGAGGGAGAACTTTAGCCATCTAAACCCTTTGTTATAGCGGATTTTTTGATTGGTCGTGGTGACATAAGATTTGTCAATTTGGGAATGTGTGGGGCGGGATTTTTGGTTATACGCGCGATGTCACTCAGGTGTCGCCTGTTTTGAGGCGTGACAGTGGGTTTAGCGCTTGAAGCAGCTGCATACGAGATGGGAAGTCTTTCACATAAGGCATGAATCTCATGCAGTCGCTCCCACCGCCATGCACTGCAGTAAGTGTATAGTGCCCTCGGTATGGAAAGAGATGTCTTGAGTCTAATGGTGTCAGAATACTTGGTAGGGAATTGATAAGCTAGGGTTCCAGATTCAATAAAATTGTAAAGTCTAGATCAATGCCACCCCCTTCCCCCAAGATATTACAGTACCTGAAGTTAAAAAGGTGGAAAGACGCAAGGAGTGCGAGGGAAAGAAAGAACTAATATGCAAAGTAAAACTAAACACCATCGATGTTCTAAGGGGTAAGCCCCTTAGTGCCCGCTCTATATTACCTACCAAGAGCACAAATTAAACCCCATCCTCCAAGGTGCTTCCCTGGGGAAGAAGGGGGTCTAACAGATCCGGCGATATTATATTATAGAAATCCCCTCCTCCTGTAATAATTACCAGGAGTAAGTCTCAAATGACTTAGCACGTGCCTTTCGCCACCCCTATTCCTCGGCGCCTCCTGTAGAGCGTGATGGGGGAAACATTCTCACACTTCTGCGCGTGGTAGGCCTCCTTCCTCTCGGGGTCATCTAGAATTTCTGGGTTAATACCGGGCTCCAGCAGACAGCAGATGATGCCCGCGAAGCTGCACCTATGCCAATCACCCCAATACAGAGTCGTGCCCGCTCTATTCCCAGCATTGGAGCTCCCACCGCCACACGACCGGATTGTACCCTCTTGTCCAAGGGGGACGACGCGGTGCAGCGGTGTGTTGCCGTGGTTCTCGCCAATACCAGCGCTCATCCCCGCCTCCTTGACGAGCTGCCGGACGAGCCCGAAGAAGATGCGCTTGGCGGCCAGTGCAGAACAGCCTTGCCACGCCGGCTAAGGGAAAGGCACTTGCCGCTGTAGAGATGAGTAGGTCGCAAGTAGAGGGGTACTCCATGTCGGAATTGGTCTCCGGGAGTGTTTATCTAGGCTCCGCTGGAGAGTTACAGCTTCGCCGGGGTTGCCCTCCCGGACTAGGTTGATAGTTGGGGGCATCATGCCCTTCGAGTCCTTACAGTATTTTGAGGCGTCTTTGGACAGAAGGTTGGTTGCTAGTCCCTCGTGGCCTGTCTTGGCCCCCCGGATCAGTGCTGGTAGGCCGCTTTGTCTTCCATCGCGCATGCATGGAGGGAAGGGAGGAGGAGGGAGTTAATATATTTTGCTCAGAGGGTTTCGGCGATTTCCAGGATGTTTCTCGTAGGGAGTCAGCTTGCTTGCATCTTATTATAAGGTGATTTTTGTTATTATGGAGGCAGCAGTGTTGGTTGGGCTGGCAAAGTGTACAGTCACTAGACATAAGTCTTGGTGATTGCGGAATAGTGAGACACGCCCGTGTATCCAAGGGGTATTTAGCAAAAGGCTGATAATGGCATTTCGATGGTAGAACAAAGCGAAGAATTAAACATAAAATATTAGTTTAGTAGTAAAGCTGTAAGAATGCATGTAGTATGATACCCCATACGTGATTTTCCACTGTGGTGGGGCTGGGGGGTGTCGGACTTGGATTATCTCGCTTAGTCCTCGCTGACTAAGCGATCACCAAGACTTTTGTCTAGTGACTGTAGTTATATAATCTAAAGCGAGAAAGTAGTGTTTGATAGAGAGCTGTTGTTGATATCCTAATTGGTGGTTCTGAGGATGATGGAGCATGAACGAAAAAAATGTTAAATAAGCTATTACTTATACCTTCCCAGGTATGTACAAAATCACCCCCCAATTGTAGTTATTTATAGGAGGCAAGAAGTGTCCGAAAATCGGAGTATTGTCTTTGCACTGAGGTTTAGATACCCATCTGGTTTTTGTGATGTGCTTTGCCGGTCCCTGGATTAGGGTACAGTACTTTCTTCCTGCTACGAGTATGCGCCTTGCATACTAGTTCTAACATGCTGCTATTTTGAGTGAGAATCTATTAATACTGACCCAATGCTGAATGAAATCTTGCGCATCGCCAGGGTAGTGGTACTTAGTGTTAAATCTTTTGGCAACCTTCATATTCACTTCCCCCTAACATAACTCTTTCTCCCAGCTATCAGAATCTGGACCAATCCTGCCCAGAGAGTTTGTCGTGGGAAATATCGCTTGAGGCCTCAATTGGCACAATGGGCAAAGGGTGGCCCCGGCGGGATGCCTATAATGTTTTAATCTGGTGATTGTAGTAGCCACCCACCGGCAAGCAAGCGCTGCCGTAGCATAGTCGGCCACCTGGAGCTTTGATGAAAAAATGTCCCTTTCGTCCTAACCCACATAGGTCGTCCACCAAAAGCAAGACCTAGGGACTTCGAACTTCCCACTTGCAAGGGAAGAACTATCGATGGCTGTAGCAGGCGGGCCTGCCTGCTGTGAGTGGGTGTGGGGTCCGAGCTCTGATCAAGGACGGAATAGCCCACTGAGTAGGGACATAACTCGCATTGTCTTAGACCCTTTTACGAATTAGACTATGTTAAGGAAGAAGTGCCCTGGGGCGCGGTGTGTTTATGTGAGGAAGCACTGACAGGTGATTGTTGCCGAGATTTTTTTGTCGGAAAGACTGAAAATTGTGTGGTTTAAAAGGCAATCTATCGCGCAAGGAAGTATGGAGTAGTATGGGAGGTAGGCAAGAAAGGCAAAGCCTAGGGTTGTGCCACTCGCTCACTCTTTCAGCCGTTCCCTGCCTGAACTTATCTGTAAGAGGGTGTTTTGAAAGTAATAGAGTCTCTAGGTGTTGGCTGGTTTTTTGGCCGCTGGGATTGAATTGCTGTGGGAGGTACAGGTGTAATTGAGGCGGAAGAAAAAACATAGGCTATTTTTCTCCATTTCTGATTGTCCTCTGTGGATCATTGGCTTTGATTTCGCAGATTTCTTTTCCTGCTATGCTCCTGCTCTTGCTGCTAGCTGGCTCGCTCGCCCATTCCCTTACACGAGGCTCCCATGGTAATGCTGAAATGCTGTTTTCCCTCGTAATGTGGCTGGAGGGGATGATGTCAATTGGGGGTTTTTCCCTAGAGGCTAGGCTAACCTTAGTTGGTGTAATGCAGAGTACCTGTATTCGCTCCAATTGCGCTTTACGTAGCCCACTAAATTTACCATTTAAACAGCCAAACTTGATTAGTGCCCCGGGGAGGAGGAAAAATGGTCGAATTTTTTTCTAAATTAGGATGGAGGCACCGGTCGGCAGCTGGGTTGAGAAAGACTGGCCGTGCGCGTGTCGAAGTACGTATTACAGGTACTACAACGGGTGGGGTTTGGTTCCCCATCTCCTCTTTCTATGGCCTAATTTGTCTATTGGGCTTCGGTTCAACAATTTTGTTCCAGTGCTGTAGAGGTATAATCTGGGTTGTCGCCGAGTGAGGGTACATGACCAGGAGACCACCATGACTGCCATATGAAGTTATCGTATGTACGGGTGCCTTAGGTCGACTGGGTTCTGAAGTTAGCTCTACGACAAGACATGAGGTCAGAAGGGCTATTGGGCTGCAATTTACATACACTCATGGTCGCTCATAATACTGGTTCAATGCCAGAGCAGAAGAGTTCTTGCAGCACAGCAAGTGGGCAGACTGGAGGAGAGTACCTAGATTGTGTAGTCCGAGTTCTCTCCCTCTCCATTGATAGATCTAGACGGAATCCCTTTCCAGTAACAATGCTATTTTCTCCTCCAAGTTCGAAATGGTTTGGTATCAAGTTGTCCCTATTCCCCTTCACCCTTCCTCCCTTTGTACACATCAGAAGAAACTTTACACCCTTAGGGTCCCCTCAAAACCTGTAGTGATGGGAGACTGCCGTGAGTGTTGATGAGTGCAAGAGATTGGGAGAGATACCAGTATCGGAGAGATGGGGGAGAAATATTCACCAATTAGGACTAGCAGGATATAATGCGCGGTAAGCTCTTGGCGCCCGAGGGGTCCTGAGGCTGGGGATGCTCAGCCGTTTAGGGGTTTTTTGCCAAAGCTGGCACTTACATAGCCGCAATTGGCCGGACCATGTGCGGGACACGTTACTCTGTGGGGCTCATCCGCAGACATGGAGCCCAAGGACTTTCTGGCGAGTCCTTAATTGTTGGGAACAAGATCGTTGAGTATTAGTGCCATGAGTCTGGCCCACGGGGGCCAACGGGCCAGGGCGAAATTATGACCGAGACCAAAAATCTCCGATTTCCGAAACTCTAAGGTGGTATCATATCACTAAACCTATTCCCTTGCCCTGAGGCACACGCTGTGGAGAGTGGGGGAAGATAGAAGATTTCTGGCTGTACCGCAAGGTGTCTCTTAGATTGACCATGACAAAGCTTTTCCCTATGGGAGGTCTTCCTCTAGGGTGGAGGATATTGAGACCTTGATGCTTGGGCTGTCAGCAACAAAGCAATAAATGAAAAGGAGTGAGAGTGGTGGTTAATAGTTGTGGATTCAGAATTTCGGCAATATAATTATACCCGCATGGGTGCGTCGAGGGTAGAGTTCTTGACATGGTAAGATCACTTCCTCTGTCCTCACCTTCGGATGCTAGTCCCGAGTACCGGCATGCTAGAATTCTTTTTACTAATGGCCACTATCAGGTACATCAAATACAAGAAAGGATATTCTACTACTCGGGATGTGTAGGGTGGACATGTGTGCAACTGTAAAGCTGCGGGGGTCTGCAGTCCTTTCCTCACTGTCGTTGCGCTGGCAATTGTTTTGCAATTGGTGAATGAATTCGCTGAGGGGGCCTTGGGTACTACGCTGTAGCGTATGTGACTGGGCGGGTGGTTATTAAGGAGGTACCGAACCTGCTTTTCAGAGGAACAGGATGTTTTCCCTCCCCGGCGCAGACGGGGGAGGAGAATACCGCCACGGGCTCCGCCCCCGCCCCCCGAACCGCTTTACATCCCGATGCTTTTATGGTCAGGAAAGGAAAACCTTGTTTAGTTTTTGATTGTCAGCATTAGGCTAGACCTTTGGCAGAAATTCTCAAGTAGAAATACGCAATTAGTCTATTACAATTAGATATTCTTTTTTTTGGAAATCCGCCCAACCAAACCATTGAGAAAAACACTACGATACCCTTAGCTCTTTTACTTACTCCATTTTAATTGGAACTGCGCAGTGACACAGCACCGATTTCGAGTAGCACCTAAGATCTCTTCGCGCGAGCACGTTTCGAGACGGCAAGTGCAAATGCACTTCCATTCATTTCAAATTTCATTTCTAGGCTAAGCGTTTCTATTCGCAGGGATACCCATTGAATCCACATGACGAAGCCACAGAGATCTACGTGCATTTGCAGCCTCACCCAATACCATGGATGAGATAGATGGGTTCATCGGTTGAAGGAGAAGAGGTAGGGGCGTACCGGTACCCGTGTGAACGGTGCTAGGATATTGAATTTTGATAAAACAAAAATGGCTATCCTGTAACAGGTCAGATCATACAAAACAGTGAATAAGGGGTGAGTGACAGCCTCACAATACCGTGGCAACTGTCTTCCCACCTCCGCCTGCGAATCTGACACTGCTGATTACAGTATTCTGCCCTGCTGACTGGATGCCCGAACTGGAAATTTCCTCCCACTGAGAAGTGTTGGGCGTTCTTTGTTTTTTGAGTGGCAAAAGGTCTGACTTGGCCTAGAGAGCGTCAGGTTACGTAAGCTTGGGTTTTATTTTCCTCCAATCTGCCAGGCTGCTCCTGGTCAAGCGAGCACTACCCGACTGACCTTAGGCTATGTGACCTGGGGAGGTGGGACAGGTGGTGTGCAAGAGTATCAGTGCCGGTGCAAATAAGTGGTATTAGTAACGAACCGTGTCTGGAAGGTTCGACTAATATGATCAAACCCCTCGGTATTAACGCGAGCGCGTGGTTGGCGCATGGATGAATATCTCGGATTTTCTTGCCCCAATAAACTTTAACCACATATTTTAACCAAAACCAAAACTCACCTCCAGAGAAACAAGTGCTCTGTATAACAGGTGAGTGATGGCACATGACTGAGCTTTTCATAGCAAGCAGTTGGTTGACTAGTAGGGAGTACGGCACAGTTAGCCTAATCCTTAGGGTCCTGGCCTATTAGTTATGAGAATTGGGACGATACGAATATCCTGATCAAGGCGAGGTGGGCAACTAAATTCGAAATGGACTTGCCTTAGGAGGGTGGGTCTGTGGGGTCAAATCATTAACCATCACGTGAACAAGCTTCACATGAAGCTATTATAAACCCGCCACGATTGGAGCAGCATCAGACCCCCATCCCCACTGTCTATAGTTCGCATTAGCTGTTGAAACTCGTGATATCGAGTCCTGGGCGAAAAGCTCTTTATACCCATCATCCATAGCGGGGGGGATATGTGTAGAAAATGGGGAAAACTCTAGGGAGGCGGAAGCTTATTGTTCCTGCTAGGCAGAAAACGGAAAGTGAAATGTATCAACAAACGTTCAAGGCATAGACTGGACCTCGGCACGATAACACTCCAAAGTCCCCACGCACTTAACCCTCGAAAGAACTCATAAACACACTCAAATACACTAGTCTGAACTTAGAGAATGCCAGACCGATATTTTCAGTAGGTCGTGAGAGCGGCGTTTGCCGCTATTACCTGTCTTGTCCGAGCTCACATCCTTCAGTCGTGGCAGCACTTCCATCACTCCTGAATAGTGGTTTCATTCCACTCATTTGATTCCTCGGGATTGACATATTCCCGTCTAACCAGCGTACTCACTACTCGTTCGTTCACATTGGAAGTAGAGCCCCAGAGTGGTATTCGGCCGCTATTGCCTGGGTTGCTGGGGCTTACATCTTGCCACCCGAGTGTCATACCCACAAACCCACGACCAGCCCTCAATAGTGGCTGACTATCCATGAAATCTCTTTGAGCGGCATTATAGCCCCCACCTCTCTATCAAAGAAATGGCGAATCTCAATAATCCCAAAAACGGATGCGTAGTTGGCCCAGCGAGCAGAGAGGGATTGTCGAGGCTTTGCTCATTCCATGTCAATACTGTAGATGAGGGGAGGCTCTCTCCAGCAACCTCATACAAATTACGTAGACGTAGGGGCCATGTTTTCTAATCTTTACTTTTCTTTGCCGTCACTGTAGAGTACTGACCAGGGAGTAGTGATGGGCACGATCATGATCGAGCAGATCATGGGGGCTATGCTCGATCATGATCTGATCGAGGGGACCCTATGATCGAATGATCGATGAAACTGGGGAGCCCTGATCGAGTGATCAATCATGGTCACTGCTCAAGCATCATCGAGTATGATCGATTTTATGCCCATCAGGGATTAAATATTCATTCAATATGGATTCTGAGGATTTTCACTCGTGTTATAACAAGAATAGAAGAGCCTACCCTATGGTCCATTTATGTATCACGGTAATTTGTGGCTGATCCTGAGTGTGTAGAAGCCCGGATAGGTTTCGACTCCCTACTTATTGTTGAATAAATTTATTGAAAGTCATTGGTGGTATTGACT
>Ga0307517_10005520_pt1 | contig 19011 bp, 18 predicted proteins | sample 23_EM_MG_FD_194515 | JGI IMG/M metagenome (GOLD analysis project Ga0307517, IMG submission 194515) | Populus trichocarpa ectomycorrhiza microbial communities from riparian zone in the Pacific Northwest, United States - 23_EM | ecosystem: Host-associated > Plants > Roots > Unclassified | place... | reverse complement strand
GGTATTAACAACAGTGGCGGTTCATCCACACTAATTGGCGGCATTTCCCCCAAGTCCATTACTACTTGCAGCGGGCCGTTGGCCGACAGTGTGAACGAAGACATATCGTTATAATGGAAGTAAAATGTGACCAATCTAATACCCCGGATCATCCTGGAAATATCATCTGGAGGCGCCCCCTACGAATCCGATCCTCTCTGAGGGGTTGTCATACACAACCACAGCATCGCCCCTAAAAACCGAATTCAGCCCGGAGAGGAGAAACTCGGGGGACGGCACTACAAACCTTCTCTCTGTCCCCTGGATTCACGCACATGGGAGCTGGGTGAGGTAGATGAATGCATGTAGATCGATGTGTCCACGTACGGTTTCGGTGTCGATCCAACTGATCTGCGCCTTCAGTTCTGTGAGACCCACGAGCAAGATTATCTCGTAATGCCGCCTATAACCTGTTTTCCCCGTCGTGTTGACTTTTGACGTGAATGACGTGGTGGAGAGATCAGCCTTGACATGGCATAATGTTTCGAACTTGTCTTTTGGCTCTGAGCGCTTTCACGAAGTACCAGGGGAAGCTAAACACTCTACCTGGTTCTGCGTCCTCCCACTCAGGAGAAGTCGACGTCCCTGTGTATTTGACAATTCTCTGGGAGATGTGTTGCGGTGGGACGTCCTCGGACATCCAGCACAGGCGAAATCGGATTTCTCTGTCCTCTAGGACCTTGGTGCCCTGCAGACCAACGGGGTTCAGTTCGAAAAGCAAAGTAAAGATTGCACATAACGAACTCGCGACAGCATGGCCTCAAAATGGTCAGGAACACGTTTATCCCCCATAGGGTCAACATATGACTTATGTGCACGCCGGGTGTGCTCGGGATTGGAGGCCTCGTATACGACGCAGGTGGCTGCACCGTATGTGAACTTCGAGATCCTTCCTGTTACGAAGTGGTCAACGTAATACGAGATTGCCCCAACGGCAACGGCTTTGTTCCTGTGCGGTAGTCACTGTTGCAGTCTGGCAGAGCACATGGACAGATCACTCACGTATGCATGTCAGGTTTGCAGAACTGGAATCCAAGATCCGAGAGCCGCTTTTGGAGTTGCTCAGATAACCACGGGCTTGTGGCAAAACCTCCAACGAGAAACGCGAACTGTTCACCAGTAATCAGAAGCACAGTTCAACGATCTTAGAATACTCGGACCGAATTATAGGGAAGGTATTGCCTGAAGTTATCCCTGATAGCATCCACAGTAGACTGAATCGACGGTTCGAAGAACCCAGAAACCTGGGTGCTGTATGCGCGAAGGTGTGAGTGTCCAGTTTGTTGACAGAGTGAGTGCGAATTTACCCAGCCAACGTCAACCTCCCGCCCTTTATCCCATATCTGGGATCATTATCCCTCAGGGAGCCAAATCTGACGAATTGGGGTGTCTGGTTATTCGAGAATACCTTCTTCACACCTTCATCGAATCTCTGGGAAAATATTGCCAGATCCTCGGGGGTATCGAACCTGGAGCCCCTCAACTTCTCTAGCTGCAAGTTGAGTAATCGGTCCGAGACCGGAATGTCGAAACGGACCTTTGATCAACGCTGTTGCTCTCGCCGTGACGAGCTCCCCACCTTGGACCAAGCCTAAGACGAACGTCGTCGAACGGAAAAATCTGACATTATGATCAACCCCACTCACACTTTGGTTCATACAACTCTTCGACTTGCAACGGCCCATTATTGAGAACCTTGTAGGTGCTGATATCGATCGTTCCACCGCCCGCATCGATGATCAAAACTTGCTCTCCGATCTGTGAGCGTGTCAATAATCCAGCTCTGGGTAGCGACAATGTGACCGACATTAAGGTCTTTGCCCGCCCGGGTCCGTGTGGCACAGAAGCAGAAGCTTGCTTCACCCTCGGTCACAAAGTGTACGCGAGAACGTCCAGCAGGGGTGTCAGGGACAATCCCCGCTCGGATCGCGGCGGTTCGCAGGTGTGTTTGTTGTGTGCCTCCCCATCCGTTGGGATGGGTCAACACCAAGTCGATGCTGTTGGAAACGGTGTTCCACTTCAATTCTCCGTTCGGTTCCGAGGTCTTGAATAGTGTCCTAGTCGAATCGAAGAGATAGCCCATGAAATCGGCAAAGACATCGACGATCGTTTTTCCCCTTGGGAGTCTCGTGCTCATCTGATCCACCATCGCAGCAGGTAGCGTCATGGGTGAGAGGAGTAGCTTCCACCTAATGTACTATCAGCAGTTTGCATCGGTGAATGTACCACAGTTTCTCACCATCTCAACCTCAGAAGCCCATCGTCCTCTTGGAAATCGGTCCCGCTCTCAACACCACAGAAATTTCCGTTGTTATCGTAAGTCAATATGGAAGGAACTTTCGCGGATCCAGGGTTTGGGTCATTCAGGTACCTATCTCTCACTCGTCAGCGCACATTGAGGGTTAGTGACCTTAGGGGACGCTTGCTTTGTGACGGATTGGATTTGAGGGACTTCGCCGGGATCTAACAACGCATATGCGGCACCACTGAACGTGGTACCGATGTCGAGAGCGACGACAAGTCTTCGCGAGGTGCCAGAGTAGACGGAGCGGCCTGCTTCCATGATGGGGGTTGGGGGAAGGCAACAGGGGGTCTGAAATTGCTCACCATCCTTGGGACCCGCCACACATTTCCTTTACAGGACGAGGGTGAAAGCCCGTCACACAGACGCCGGTCACACCATTCCTTTGGACGACAGAGATGAAAGGCCGTGACAGAGGCGAGGCGCATATTGATGTTGATTTCATTAAGCGCGAGCGAGATGTGCTCGGTCCCAGATATCTGTTGCCCACGAGGTTGATTCGTGGGCAGTATATTGAAATCGACACCCTCCGGCGACCCGAACCATCCGGAGGACAGGAGAAATTCCAAGGTGAGGCGGTTGTGAAGAAAAGTGGACGACCTGAAAGCACTGCTTGACAGGGAGAGGGCCAGCGTAGTCAAGTTGAAAGGGGAGGGAAGGGAGTTGATGGAGAAGTGCACCGAGTCAGCGCAGGGACGATCGGATCCTCTCATCGAGGGACGACAAGAAATCTCCGCCCGGCCCAGACCGACGAGTGACGCTTTCACAGACTTCCTTCCAGGACTCTTCGTGGCACGCGGGGTATGGCGAGTAACCTTCATGTTTATCCTGCTGGCTCCCACGAGGATGCCACGGTCTGCTACATCAGTCCCTTCTGGGCTGCCAACCGCTCACCCGTTGCCTGCAGTTACCTCTCCCGACCACCGCCTAGTTCTGCCTCATTGGTAGAGCAACTGGCGAATGCCCTTAACAAGAAAAAATAATTCTCTTCCGCTCAACTATCACTCGAATTCGTTCAAACCTTGGTGCCCGAAGGAGTAGAATGGATCGTTCAGCTTGTCGTGCGTTTGGAGTCCCACGTCCACCTCCCCCCCCACTTTCTGACATTCCACATCTTTTCTGCGGTACGGAAATGACTTAGTTCGAGGTGTTACCTCGGGCATGGGGTGGCGCGGAGAGAAATGATGTTTGACGTCTGAGATACGAATTTGCACCATCGCGACCGCCTCAGACGAGGATAAGGTTGTACCTGGTACTGACGAACTTGGCGTGTTACACAACGGATGTCCGCGTTTGCCATACTTTAGCTAGATATCGCCATCCATTGGAAGTCCAAATTTATGTTCTCTTAAGTGTTCGAGCCGCCGGTCCGTATTGAATTTGCCAGCAGAGTTCAGGAAATGCACCGCCGGTAGGTAGCAACAGTTTTTCGAGGGTTGGTATGCCGGGAATCGGCCCCATGTATTTCATGGCTACTCGTACCCGCCCCCTCTGGCGTAGTGCTCCAGTCCCCAACGGCAGCGGCTCATCCACACCGATTAACGGCATCTCCCTTGAACCATCACTTCTCGCAGTTGGCCGCTGACTGACAGTATGAATGAAAGCATGTTGTTATGACGGAACCAAAATGTGACCAATCCGGTATCCCGGATCATCCTAAGAACATTATCTGGAGGCACCCCCTACGATCCTCTCCGATGGATTGTCATACACAACCACAGCATCGCCCCTAAAAATTCGATTCAGTCCAGGGAGAACAACTTAACTCGAGGGATGGTACCACGAACCTTCTCTCTTTTCCCTAGATTCACGCACATGGGAAAGGGGTGAGGTGGATGAATACGTGTGGCGCGATATGTACACGCACTGTTGCGGAGTCGATCCAATCAATCCGTGCCTTGAGTTCTGTGAGGCCTACAAGCAAGACTATGTCGTATTCCCGCCTGTAACCTGTTTTCCCCGCCGCGTTGAGTTTTGACGTATACGGCGCGGTGGAGAGATCAGCCTTGACACGGCATAATGTTTCGAACTTGTCTTTTGGCTTTGAGCGCTTTCACGAAGTACCGGGGGAAGCTAAACACTCTACCTGGTTCTGCGTCCTCCCACTCAGGAGAAGTCGACGTCCCTGTGTATTTGACAATTCTCTGGGAGATGTGTTGCGGTGGGACGTCCTCGGACATCCAGCACAGGCGAAATCGGATTTCTCGGTCCTCTAGGACCTTGGTGCCCTGCAGACCAACAGGGTTCAGTTCGAAAGCCAAGTAAAGACTGCGCATAACGAACCCGCAACAGCATAGCCTCAAAGTTACCGGGAACACGTTTATCCCCCATATAGTCAACATATGACTTATGTGCACGCCGTATGTGCTCGGGATTGGAGGCCTCGTATACGGTGCCGGGGGCTGCACCATATGTGAATTTCGAGATCCTTCCTGTTACAAAGTGGTCAACGTAATACGAGATTGCCCCAACGGCAACGGCTTTGTTCCTGTGCGGTAGTCATTGTTGCAGTCTGGCAGAGCACATGGACAGATCACTCACGTGTGCATATCAGGCTTGCAGAACTGAAATCCAAGATCCGAGAGCCGCTTTTGGAGTTGCTCAGATAACCACAGGCTTGTGGCAAAACCTCCAACGAGAAACGCGAACTGTTTACCAGTAATCAGAACCACAGTTCAACAATCTTAGAGTATTCAGACCGAATTAGAGGGAAGGTATTGCCTGAAGTTATCTCTGATAGAGTCCACGGTGGACTGAATCGATGGTTCGAAGAACCCAGAAACCTGTGAGCTGCGTGTGACAGTTTGGGTGCGAATTTGCAAACGGAGAGTGCACGAACTCACCCGGTCAACGTCAACCTCCCAGCTTTTATCCCGTATTCGGGATCATTATCCCTCATGGAGCCAAACTTGACATAGTGGGCAGCCTGGTCATTCGAAAATATCTTCTTCACACCTTCGTCGAATCTCTGATAAAACATTGACAAGTCCTCGGGGGTGTTGAATCTCGATCCCCTCAACTTCTCTAGTTGTGAGTTGAGTAATCGGTCGGAGCACGGAATATCAGAACGGACCTTTGACCGTTGCTGTTGCCCTCGCCGTGACGAACTCTCCGCCTTGGACCAAGCCTAAAATGGATGCTGTCGAACGGAAAAATCTGACATTATGATCAATCCGACTCACACTTTGGTTCATACAGCTCTTCAACTTTCAGCGGTCCATTATCGAGAATTTTGTAGGTGCTGATATCGATCGTTCCACCGCCCGCATCGATGATCAACACTTGCTCTCCGATCTATGAATGTGTCAAAAATCCGCGCTCTGGGTAACAGCAATGCCACGGACATTAAGGTCTTTACCCGCCCGGGTCCAGGTAGCACAGAAGCAGAAACTTGCCTCGCCCTCGGTCACAAAGTGGACACGAGAGCGTCCAGCGGGGGTGTTGGGGACAATCCCCGCTTGGACTGCGGCGGTTCGCAATTTCGCTTGTTGTGGACCTCCCCATCCATTTGGATGGGTCAACACCAGCTCGATGTCGTTCGAGACAGAGTTCCACTTCGATTCTCCATTCGACTCCGAGGTTTTGAATAATGCCTTGGTCGAATCAAAGAGATAACCCATGAAATCGGCGAAGACGTCTACGATCGTTTTTCCCCTTGGGAGTTTTGTACTCATCTGATCCTTCATGGCGGCAGGCAGCGTCATGGGTGAGAGGAGTAACTTCCACCTAACGTGTTGTCAGCGGTTTGGGGGGGTCAACGTATCGCAGCCTCCCACCATTTCATCCTCAGAAGCCCATCGTCCTCTTGGAAATCAATCTCATTCTCGATACCACAGAAATTGCCGTTGCTATCGTAAGACAATATGGAGGGAATTTTCGCCGACCCAGGGTTTGGATTGTTCAGGTACCTATCTCTCACTCGTCACCGCGTATTGAGGATTGATGACCTTAGGGGATGCTTACCTTGTGACGGATTGGATCTGAGGGACTTCGCCGGGATCTAACAATGCATATGCGGCCCCGCTGAACGTGGTCCCGATGTCGAGAGCGATGACAAGTCTTCGCGAGGTGCCAGAGTAGACGGAGTGGCCTGCTTCCATGATGGGGGTCGGAGGTAGGCAACAGGGGGTCTGAAATCATCCACCATCCTTGGGGCCCGCCCCATATATCCTTTACAGGATGGGGTGAGGATCCGTCACACAGATGCTAGTCACACCGTTCCCCTGCACGACAGAGTCTGGGAACAGAGACGAGAGACCATGACAGGGGCGGGACACATTTAGATGTTGATTCCATCAAGCACAAACAAGATGTCCTCGGTCCCCAGATACCGACAGTATGAATGAAAGCATATTGTTATAACGAAATCAAGACGTGACCAATCCGGTATCCCGGACCATCCTAAGAATATTATCTGGAGGCACCCCCTATGATTCTCTCCGACGGGTTGTCATACACAACCACAGCTTCGCCTCTAAAAATTCGATTCAGTCCAGGGAGAACAACTTGACTCGATGGATGGTATCACGAACCTTCTCTCTGTTCCCTAGATTCACGCACACGGGAAAGGGGTGAGGTGGATGAATACGTGTGAAGGGATATATGCACGTACTGTGACGGAGTCGATCCAATCGATCCGTGCCTTGAGTTCTGTGAGGCCCACAAGCAAGACTATGTCGTATTCCCGCTGGTAACCTGTTTTCCCCGCCGCGTTGAGTTTTGACGTATACGGCGCGGTGGAGATGTCAGCCTTGACATGGCATAATTTTTTGAACTTGTCTTTTTGGCTCTGAGTGCTTTTCACAGAGTGCGGGGGGAAGCTAAACACTCTACCTGGTTCTACGTCCTCCCACTTGGGAGAAACCAAAGTCCCCGTGTATTTGACAACTCTCAGGGAGGCGTGCTGTGGTGGGACGTCCTCGGACATCGTGCAGAAGGGATGTCGGATCTCCCGGTCCTCTTGGAGCTTGGTGCCCTGCAGACGAGTGTAATTTAATTCGAAAAGCCAAGCAAAGATTGGGCATGACGAACCCGCGACAGCAGAGTGTCAAAGTGACCAGGAACACGCTTATCTCCCATATCATCGATATACGACTTATGCGCACGCTGGGCGTGCTCTGGATCGGAGTCCTCATACACAATGTCACCGGGTACACCGTACGTAAATTTTGAGATCCTGCCTGTCACAAAATTGTCAACGTAGTATGAAACGGCCCCAACGGCAACGGCTTTGTTCCTGTGCAATGATCACTGTTGGGGTGCGCCTGGAGCACATGGACAGATCACTTACGTATGCACATCCGGCTTGCAAAACTGAAATCCAAGATCTGAAAGCCGCTCTTGGAGTTGCTTAGATAACCACGGGCTTGTGGCAAAGCCGCCAACGAGAAACGCGAACTGTTCACCAGTGATCAGAACCACAGTTCAATAATCTTAGAGTATTCAGACCGAATTAGAGGGAAAGTATTGCCTGAAGTTATCTCTGATAGAGTCCACGGTGGACTGAATCGATGGTTCGAAGAACCCGGAAACTTGTGAGCTGTGTGTGACAGTTTGAGTGCCAATTTAGAAATGGGGGGCGCACGAACTCACCCAGTCAACGTCAACCTCCCAGCTTTGATCCCATACTCGGGATCATTATCCCTCATGGAACCAAACTTGACATAGTGGGCAGCCTGGTCATTCGAAAATATCTTCTTCACACCTTCGTCGAATCTCTGATAAAACATCGACAGGTCCTCGGGGGTGTTGAATCTCGATCCCCTCAACTTCTCTAGCTGCATGTTGAGTAATCGGTCGGAGCACGGAATATCAGAACGGACCTTTGACCGTTGCTGTCGCCCTCGCCGTGACGAACTCTCCGCCTTGGACCAAACCTAAAATGGATGCTGCTGAATGGAAATATCTGACATTGTGATCAACCCGACTCACACTTTGGTTCATACAGCTCTTCGACTTTCAGCGGCCCATTATCGAGAATTTTATAGGTGCTGATATCGATCGTTCCACCGCCCGCATCGATGATCAACACTTGCTCTCCGACCTGTGAATGTGTCAAAAATCCGCGCTCTGGGTAGCAGCAGTGCCACCGACATTAAGGTCTTTACCCGCCCGGGTCTCGGTGGCGCAGAAACAGAAACTCGCCTCGCCCTCGGTCACAAAGTGGACACGAGAGCGTCCAGCGGGGGTGTCCGGGATAATCCCCGCTTGGACCGCAGCAGTTCGCAATTTCGCTTGTTGTGGGCCTCCCCATCCGTTGGGATGGGTCAACACCAACTCGATGCCATTCAAGACAGAGTTCCATTTCAATTCTCCGTTCGACTCCGAGGTCTTGAATAACGCCTTGGTCGAATCAAAGAGATAGCCCATGAAATCGGCGAAGACGTCGATAATCGTTTTTCCCCTTGGGAGTCTCGTACTCATCTGATCCTTCATCGCGGCAGGCGGCGTCACGGGTGAGAGGAGTAACTTCCACCTAATGTGTCGTCAGCAGTTTGGAGGGGTCAGCGCGTATCTCAGCCTCCCACCATTTCATCCTCAAAAGCCCATCGTCCTCTTGGAAATCAGTCTCATTCTCAATACCATAGAAATTGCCGTTGGTGTCGTAAGACAATATGGACGGAACTTTCGCTGACCCAGGATTTGGATCGTTCAGGTACCTGTCTCTCGTTCGTCAGCGTACATCGGGGATTGATGACCTTAGGGGTGCTTACCTTGTGACGGATTTGATTTGAGGGACTTCGCCGGGGTCTAGCAATGCATATGCGGCACCACTGAACGTGGTCCCGATGTCGAGAGCGATGACAAGTTTTCGCGAGGTGCCAGAGTAGACGGAGCGGCCTGCTTCCATGATGGGGGTCGGAGGAAGGCAACAGGGGATCTGAAATCATCCACCATCCTTAGGGCCCACCCCATATCCTTTACAGGATGGGGCGAGGATCCGTCACACAGACGCTAGTCACACCGTTCCCCTACACGACGGAGGCAAGAGACCATGACAGAGGCGAGACGCATTTCGATGTTGATTCCATCAAGCATGAACAAGACGTCCTCGTTGCCCAGATATTTGTCTCCCACGAGGTTGATCCGTCGACAGCCTGAGTATCATGAGATCGACACTCTTCAACAACCAAACCACCTGGACAACCGTATAAGGTCAAGGAGAGGGGAGAAGTGGCGATTACAAAGAGGGGCAGGGTACCTGCCTGCCACCAACGGTTACTTCTCCCGACCGCCGCCTTGTTCCGCCTCGTTGGTGGAAAAATTGGCGAATGTCCTTACTGGTAAGACGAAATCATTCTCTTCCACTCAACTGTCGCTCAAGTTCGTTCAAACCTTGGTGCTCGAAGGAATACGATTGATTATTCAGTTTGCCGTGCCCTTGGAGTTCCACGTCCACCCCCCCCTCACTTTCTCACATTCCACGTCTTTTGCGTGGTAGAGAAATGACTTAGTTCGAGGTGTTACTTCGGGCACGGAGGGAAATGATGTTTGATGTCCGGAATACGGGTTTACGCCGTCGCGACCGCCTTAGACGAGGATAAGGTTGTACCAACTAACGAATTTGGCGTGTTACACAACGGATGTTTGCGTTTGCCATACTTTAGCAAGGTATCGCCGTCGGAAGTCTCCAAATTTATGTTCTCTTAAATAGTCGAGCCCCCCGTCTGTGTTGAATTTGCCGGCAGAGTTGAGGAAACGCATCCCTGATGGACAGCAACAGTTTCTCGAGGTTTGGTATGCCGGGAACCGGCCTCACGCATCTCACGGCTGCTTGTGCTCGCTCCCTCTGGTGTAGTGCTCCAGTCCTCCGGCATTAAGAATGGCAGCGGCTCACCCACACCGATTGACGGCATCTCCCTCGAATCACCACTTCTCGCAGTTGGCCGTTGACCAATAGTATGTATGAAAGCATGTTGTTATAACGGAACCGGGGCGTGACCAATCCAGTATCCCAAATCATCCTAAGAATATTATCTGGAGGCACCCCCTACGATCCTCTCCGACGGGTTGTCATACACAACCACAGCATCGCCCCTAAAAATTCAATTCAGTCCAGAGAGAACAACTTAACTCGAGGGATGGTACCACGAACCTTCTCTTTGTTCCCTAGATTCACGCACACAGGAAAGGGGTGAGGTGGATGGATACGTGTGAAGCGATATGTACACGTACTGTGACGGAGTCGATCCAATCGATCCGTGCCTTGAGTTCTGTGAGGCCCACAAGCAAGACTACGTCGTAATCCCGCTGGTAACCTGTTTTCCCCGCCGCGTTGACTTTTGACGTATATGGTGCGGTGGAGAGGTCAGCCTTGACACGGCATAATGTTTCGAACTTGTCTTTTTGGCTCTGAGTGCTTTTCACAGAGTGCGGGGGGAAGCTAAACACTCTACCTGGTTCTACGTCCCACCACTCGGGAGAAACCAAAGTCCCCGTATATTTGACAATTCTCACGGAGACGTGCTGTGGTGGGACGTCCTTGGACGCCGAGCAGAAGGGATATCGGATCTCTCGGTCCTCTTGGAGCTTGGTGCCCTGCAGACGAGTGAAATTCAATTCGAAAAGCCAAGCAAAGATTGGGCATGACGAACCCGAGACAGCATAGTATGAAAGTTATCAGAAACACGCTTATATCCCATAGCATCAATATACGACTTATAAGCACGCCGGGTGTGCTCTGGATCGAAGGCCTCATATATGATGCCATTGGGTATACCGTACGTGAATTTTGAGATCCTGCCTTTCACAAAATTGTCAACGTAGTATGAAACGGCCCCAACGGCAACGGCTTTGTTCCTGTGCAATGATCACTGTTGGGGTGCGCCTGGAGCACACGGACAGATCACTTACGTATGCACATCCGGCTTGCAGAACTGAAATCCAAGATCTGAGAGTCGCTTTTGGAGTTGCTTAGATAACCACGGGCTTGTGGCAAAACCACCGACGAGGAACGCGAACTGTTCACCAGTAATCAGAACCACAGTTCAACAATCTTAGAGTATTCAAACCGAATTAGAGGGAAGGTATTTCTTGAAGTTATCTCTGATAGAGTCCACGGTGGACTGAATCGATGGTTCGAAGAATTCAGAAACTTGTGAGCTGTGTGTGACAGTTTGGGTACCAATTTGCATATGGGGAGTGTATGAACTCACCCGGTCAACGTCAACCTCCCAGCTTTTATCCCGTACTCGGGATCGTTATCCCTCATGGAGCCAAACTTGACATAGTGGGCAGCCTGGTCATTCGAAAATATCTTCTTCACACCTTCGTCGAATCTCTGGTAAAACATTGACAGGTCCTCGGGGGTATCGAATCTCGAACCCCTTAACTTCTCTAGTTGCGAATTGAGTAATCGGTCGGAGCACGGAATATCGGAACGGACCTTTGACCGCTGCTGCTGCCCTCGCCGTGACGAACTCTCCGCCTTGGACCAAGCCTAAAATCAATGCCGCTGAATGGAAAAAAATCTGACATTATGATCAACCCGCCTCACACTTTGGTTCATACAGCTCTTCGACCTTCAGCGGCCCATTATCGAGAATTTTGTAGGTGCTGATATCGATCGTTCCACCACCCGCATCGATGATCAACACTTGCTCTCCGACCTGTGAGCGTGTCAAAAAACTGCGCTCTGGGTGGCGGCGGTGCCACCTACATTAAGGTCTTTGCCAACCCGGGTCTGGGTAGCGCAGAAGCAGAAACTCGCCTCACCCTCGGTCACAAAGTGGACACGAGAACGTCCAGCGGGGGTGTCCGGGATAATCCCCGCTTGGACCGCAGCAGTTCGCAATTTTGCTTGCTGTGGGCCTCCCCATCCATTGGGATGGGTCAACACTAACTCGATGTCGTTCGAGACAGAGTTCCATTTCGATTCTCCATTCGACTCCGAGGTCTCGAATAACGCCTTGGTCGAATCAAAGAGATAGCCCATGAAATCGGCGAAGATGTCGATGATTGTTTTTCCTCTTGGGAGTTTTGTACTCATCTGATCCTTCATTGCGGCAGGCAGCGTCATGGGTGAGAGGAGTAACTTCCACCTAATGCGTTGTCAGCAGTTTGGGGGGGGGGTCAGCGTATCTCAGCCTCTCACCATTTCATCCTCAGAAGCCCATCGTCCTCTTGGAAATCAATCTCATTCTCAATACCACAGAATTTGCCGTTGGTGTCGTAAGCCAATATGGAGGGAACTTTCGCTGACCCAGGATTTGGATCGTTCAGGTACCTGTCTCTCACTCGTCACCGCACATCGAGGATTAGTGGCCTTAGGGGGTGCTTACCTTGTGACGGATTTGATTTGAGGGACTTCGCCGGGATCCAACAATGCATATGCGGCACCGCTGAACGTGGTCCCGATGTCGAGAGCGATGACAAGTTTTCGCGAGGTGCCAGAGTAGACGGAGTGGCCTGGTTCCATGATGGGGGTCGGAGGAAGGCAACAGGGGGTCTGAAATCATCCACCATCCTTGGGGCCCGCCCTATATATCCTTTACAGGATGGGGCGACAATCCGTCACACAGACACTAGTCACACCATTCCCCTACACGACGGAGACGAGAGACCATGACAGAGGCGAGACGCATTTCGATGTTGATTTTATCAAGCACGAACAAAACGTCCTCGATCCCCAGATATTTGTCGCCCGCGGGGTTGATTCGTCGACAGTATCATGAGATCTACACTCGCCGCTTCAACAACCAAACCATCCGGACAACTTCCGGATAAGGTCAGGGAGAGGGGAGAAGTTGCAATGTGGGGCAATTACAAAGAGGGGTGTGGTACCTGAGCGTACTCCTTAACAGGCCTAGGGAGAGGGCCGACGTGGTCGGGTTGAAAGGGGGCGGGAGAGAAATTGATGGAGAAGCGCAAGCCTCAGGGACGATCGGATCGTCTAGTATCGAGGGACACATTTGCCGACTTCCTTCCAGGCCCCTTCGTGACATATGGGATACGGTGAACGGCCTTCAGGTTTATCCTGGTCACTTCCGTGAGGATACCAATCCAAGCTACGGTTTGTTACATCAGTCCGTTCTGGGTCGTCAACCGCTTGCCCGCCACCAAAGTTACTTCTCCCGACCACCGCCTCGTTCTGCCTAGTTGGTGGAGCAATTGGCGAATGTCCTTGGCAGGGTGGAATCCTTCTCCTCCACCCAACCGTCATTCGATATTCGCTTAAACCGTGGCACTCGAAGGAACGGGATCGATCGTCCAGCTTGCCGTGAGTAAGGTAGAGCCCCACGTTCACCTCCCCCACGGAGTCCTGCCTCGGCGGAGGCTCTCTGACACTCCACAAAATTTGTGCAGCAGAGAAATGATTTTGAGCTATTACCTTGGGCGTGGGGGCATGGAGGGGAAATGACGTCTGAAATACGAGTTTGCATCATCACGACTGCCTCAGACGAGGATGAGCAACGTTGTACCAACTAACGAACCGGGTGTTACAAATCGGATGTTTTCGTTCGTTATGTTTCAGCAAGATATCGCCATCCATCGGAAGTCTCCAAATTCACGTTTGCTTATTCGAGCCACGAGTTCGCGTTGAATTTGCTGGCAGAGCGGAGGAACCATCGCTGACAGATATAGTAACAATTTCTCGAAGTCTGGTATGCCGGGACTTGGCTCTGTAGTTCACGGCCGCCTGTGCTCGGTTCCTCTGGTGTAGTACTCTAGTTCTCCAGGATTGAGAACTGCGGCGGCTCATCCACACTGATTGGTGACGTTTCCCTCGAGTTATTACTCTTGCAATTGGCCGATGACTGGCGGTATGAATGAAAGCATGTCGTTATAACGGAAGCAAGACGTAACCGGTCAGATCACCCCGAATGCCAGCTGGAGACACCCCCCACGATCCTCTCTGAGGGGTTGTCATACACAACTACAGCATCGCTCCTAAGAACCGAATTCAGCCCGGGGAGGATAAACTCAGAGGGCGGTACCACAAACCTTCTCTCTGTCCCCTAGATTCACGCGCACGGGAGTTTGGTGAGGTGGGCGGATACACGTGGAGCGATACGTGCACGTACCGTTATGGAGTCGATCCAACTGACCTGTGCCTTGAGTTCTGTGAGACCTACGAGCAAGACTACATTATAGTCTCGTTTGTAGCCTGTTTTCCCCGCCGCATTGAGTTTTGACGTATACGACGTGGTGGAGAGGTCAGCCTTGACATGGCACAACGTTTCGAACTTGTCTTTCTGACCCTGAGTGATTTTCATAGAATACCGGGGAAGCTAAACACTCTACCTGGTTCTATGTCCCTCCACTCAGGAGAAACTAGAGCTCCTGTGTATTTGACAATTCTCACGGAGGCATGTTGTGGTGGGACGTCCTCGGTTACCGAGCACATGCGATGTCGGATCTCTCGGTCTTCTAGAACCTTGGTGCCCTGCACGAGTCCAATTCAATTCGAGAAGCCAGGTGAAGATTACGCATGACGAACCCGCGACAACATGGTATGAAAGTGGCCAGGAATGCGTTTATCTCCAATGGGATCGATGTACGAGTTATGTGCGCGCCGGGCATGCTCTGGATTGGAGGCCTCGTACGCGGTGCAACTGGGCGTACCATACGTGAATTTCGATATCCTGCCTTTCACAAAATGGTCAACGTAATATGAAACAGCCCCAACGGCGACGGCTTTGCTTCTGTGCGGTAATTACTGTTGCAGTTTACCTAGAACACAGGGACAGATCACTCACGTATGCATGTCCGGCTTGCAGAACTGAAATCCAAGATCCAAAAGCCGCTTTTGGAGTTGCTCAGATAACCACGGACTTGTGGCAAAACCTCCAACGAGAAATGCGAACTGTCCACGTGTGATTAGGGGTAGAATTCAAGAATATCAGAGCATACGGACCGAATTAAAGGGAAGGCGTTGCCTGAAGTTATCCCTGATAGCATCCACAGTAGACTGAATCGACGGTTCGAAGAACCCAGAAACCTGGGTGCTGTATGCGTGAAGGTTTGAGTGCCTGTTTGTTCACAGAACGAGCGCGAGCTTACCCAGTCAACGTCAACTTCCCGGCTCTTATCCCGTACTCGGGGTCATTATCCCTCATGGAACCAAATTTGACGAATTGGGCTGCCTGGTTATTCGAAAATACCTTCTTCACACCTTCATCGAATCTCTGGGAAAACATCGACAGGTCCTCAGGGGTGTTGAATCTCGAGCCCCTCAACTTCTCTAGCTGCACGTTGAGTAATCGGTCCGAAAGCAGAATGTCGGAACTGACCTTTGACCATTGCCGTTGCTCTTGCTGTGATAAGCTCTCCACCTTGGACCAAGCCTAAAACGAATGCTATCCAACAGAACAATCTGGCGTTTTTATTAATCCAACTCACACTTTGGTTCATACAACTCTTCAACTTGCAACGGCCCGTTATTGAGAATTTTGTAGGTGCTGATATCGATCGTTCCACCGCCCGCATCGATGATCAACACCTGCTCTCCGACCTGCAAGCGTGTTAAAACTTTGGCTCTGGGTAGTGACTGTGAGACCGACATTAAGGTCTTTACCCGCCCTAGCCTGGGTAGCACAGAAACAGAAACTCGCTTCACCCTCGGTCACAAAGTGGACACGAGAACGCCCAGCAGGGGTGTCAGGGACGATCCCCGCTCGGATCGCGGCGGTTCGCAGGCGCATTTGCTGTGTGCCTCCCCATCCGTTAGGATGACTCAATACCAACTCGATGTTGCTCGAGACGGAATTCCACCTCAGTTCTCCGTTCGGCTCCGAGGTCTTGAATAGTGCCTTGGTCGAGTCGAAGAGATAGCGCATAAAATCTGCAAAGACATCGATGATCGTTTTTCCCCTCGGGAGTCTCGTGCTCATCTGGTCCATCATCGCAGCAGGTAGCGTTGCGGGCGAGAGAAGTAACTTCCACCTGATGAGCCATCAGCGGTTTGCATAGGTGGGCGTATTGCGGTCTCACCATTTCATCCTCAGAAGCCCATCGTCCTCTTGGAAATCGGTCCCATTTTCAACGCCGCGGAAGTTGCCGTTGCTATCGTAAGACAATATGGACGGAACTTTTGCGGAGCCAGGGTTTGGATCGTTCAGATACCTAATGACCTCCCACTCGTCACCGCGCATCGAGGATTGATGACCTTAGGGGATGCTTACCTTGTAACAGATTGGATTTGAGGGACTTCGCCGGGATCTAACAGGGCATATGCGGCACCACTGAAAGTAGTCCCAATGTCGAGAGCGATGACAAGCCTTCGCGAGTCGCCAGGGTAGACGGAGCGGGCCGATTCCATGATGGGGGTCAGAGGAAGGTCTAAAATCGTTTATTATCCAGGAATTCCTTGGGACCCGCCACACATTTCCTTTACAGGATGAGGGCGAAAACCCGTCACACAGACGCCAGTCACACCATTCCTCTGGACGACAGAGATGAGAGGCCGTGACAGAGGCGAGGCGCATATCGATGCTGATCCCATCAAGCACGAACGAGGCGTACTAAATCCCAGATATTTGTCTCCACAAGGTTGATTCGTCGACAGAGTCCTGGGATAGGCACTCTCCGACAGTCTGAGCCATCCGGAGGACCGGAAAGGGTCAAGGAGGAGGGAGAAAAGTCGCAAGGGGGGGCGTCAAAGTACTGTGTGCCCCTTAACAGGGAGAGGACCGATGTGGTCAAGTTGAAAGGGGAGGGGGAGAAACCCGATCGGATCACCCTACCGGGGAACAAGAAACCTCAGCTGGATCGACTTTCTTCCAGGCCCCTTCGTCAGTGGCGCACGGGATGTGGGGAGTGACCGTCACGTTTGTACTGCCCGTTCTGTGTCGGTGTGCTCGCAAACGTCATACTTAATTGGCAAGATCCCGTTACCTCTCCCGACCACTGCCTCGACTCTGGTGGAGTAATTGGCGAGTGTCCTTCACTTCGAAGCAGAGGTGCCAACGGTGTTTTGGGAGACTTCCCTTTTCTTCGACGCGCCTTGCTCCCCTTGCATTCACGGAACAAGTTGTACCCGTCCCTGACATCGATTTCGAGCATTGTCTATGCACACCTCACACCCGATTACCGACCTCAGCGGACGCCCCCATTATCAAGCGATGGCACAAACACCTTCTGAAAATCCTTCGCATCCCCTCAGATGCATGACTCGGGTAAATGGTACTGTAATACATGGAAATCTAATCAGAATCATAATCACGATAGCCAGAGCCGATCCTTGGGTCAGTGCGAGTATTCTCTGATGGGTCGTCGTACACGATATATGCGTCGCTGCTGCAAACCGAGTAAACCTAAGTTAGTCCAGGGTATTAAGTATGGAACGTGAGGAGGCACCTTTTCTCAACCCCCTACGTACACAGCAACAAAGTCAGTAAAAGCGGTTTAACAGGTATTACTCGTGATCACGCACAGTCCTAGAGTCAGTCCAGCGGATCTGCGCCTTCAGCTCCGTAAGGCCCACCAGCAGTACCACATCGTAAGCCCGACAGTAGCACATTATCCCTGATCTCCCCGGCTTGCACGTGTAGGGCCCTGCGGAAAGATCGGCCTTGACGTGACACAGGGTTTCAAACTTGTCTGTTGGATTGTGAGCCTCAAACGCAGAACTTGGACCCACCACGGAATCAAAGTCATACCTCGTTCTATGTCCATCCAGCGAGGTTCCTTTTGTTTGCCATCGTACTTGATGATTCGCGCAGTCACATCCTTTGCTGGCGCCCCCTCACGTACTACGTACATGCTCGTGCGTATTTCTCGGCTTTCCAGAACCTTGGTGCCCTAGATTTCCGTGACAATCGTATCCATAAACAGGGTGAGCTGAATGGGGGTAATTATGTTTCATACCTTGGAGAGCATGGTTGTAAAACCATCGGAGAGACACCTGTCCCCTTCGACGTCCACGTATGATTTATGCTCGCGTTTGACGTGCTCCGAGTCAGAGCCCTTGTAGACGATCGTGCACGGGACGCCATACGTGTACTTCGATATCCGTCCTGTGACAAAGCGATCGATGTAAAACGAGACAGCCCCGACTGCGACCGCTTTGTTACTTCGTACAAATCATTACGCGAGGTGTTAACAAGAGGAGAGGCCACGCTCACGTCTGTGTGTCTGGCTTGAAGAACTTCAGGCCGAGATCCGAAAGCCGTTCGTTGAGTTGCTTGGCCAGCCATGGACTAGATGCAAACCCCCCGACGAAAAAAGCGAACTATGCGTGTATCTTTAGCCGGGGAGGCAAACAGATTCCCGATTCACTAACCGAGTTCATGGAAAGAATTTCCGTGAAGTTCTCCCTGATGGAATCCACTGTGGACTGAATGGAAGGTTCGAAGAACCCTGACACTTGTTCTCTGTGCGTGCGTGGGGATGTCAGCGCCAATGTGGTGAAAGGCCGAGCGCTGAGTCGTAATCACCCTGTCAGCATCAACCTTCCCGACTTGATCCCGTGCTTGGGCTCGTTGTCTCTAGGAGAACCAAATTTGATGTACTGCGGTCCCGTATCATCGGAAAACACCCTCTTTAAGCCTTCGTCAAACTTTTGGGCAAAAGCTGAAAGGTCTTCAGGGGTATTGAACTTGGAGGTTTGCAATTTCTCTAGTTGTGATTCAACAGGAAGTGTAACGGGGAAGTGATGCATGGACCGACCCTCGACCATTTTCCTTGCCCTTGCCGTAACGAACTCTCCGCCTTGTAGTAAGCCTTGTAGG
>Ga0307517_10005518_pt1 | contig 19013 bp, 8 predicted proteins | sample 23_EM_MG_FD_194515 | JGI IMG/M metagenome (GOLD analysis project Ga0307517, IMG submission 194515) | Populus trichocarpa ectomycorrhiza microbial communities from riparian zone in the Pacific Northwest, United States - 23_EM | ecosystem: Host-associated > Plants > Roots > Unclassified | place... | reverse complement strand
TGTCTTCTTCAAGATTTTTTCTTGGTAAAATTATCTCACCAATACCAAGAGTTTGTACCTAACTTTCAAAGGTTTATAAATGTGATTATTCTTATCATAAATAACTCTCTCAATAGAGTGGATAATACAACTCAAAGTTCTAATATCTTTATATCTCACAAAATAGCACTTAAAGGATTTGAAGTATAGCAAGAATGAGATTAAATACTATTATACTAGAATATGAAGGTTTAATAGCACCAACTAGAGTATAATCAAGGATTAAAGAATTTGTAGTGTTTTTGCACTTAAAATAACTTTATATCATATAGATTTGGATTCTCTTATAAATTTTACAATTAGAGAAGTTATTTATATATTTTTAGCAAAAACTAGTCATTTATTGTTACAGTCTAGTTGACGGCTGAAACGGCCGACCGATTCAAATTGATCAAGTCAATCAGTCAACCGGTTCCTGTAGAATTCTCAAGTGTTCATTACAAATGAACAAGCGGTTGACTGGTTCACATGAACAATATCACCCCAATCATTTTAGTATATTATGTATAATGTTTTTATATAAAATAAAACATTAACATAATAAAAATAATAGACAAGTAGAAAAAAAAAGATAATGACATTGAAGCTCAAGACATGATATGATATTAAAAAATATAAATGTTATTTATTTTATTATTCTTTAAAAATATAAACTATATATATCAAAACAACTAGAGTAAACCTTATAAAAATCCCCAATCTTTAACAATAGTCTTGATTAGTTCCAACTTATTTTTTATCTTTATTATTTTCTCAATGTATTCATGAATTCTAAACTGATCTTTCATTTGCTATTATATATATATATATATATATATATTAAGTGGTCATGAAATTCACATGATTTTAGAAAAAAAATCAATGAATTTTTTAAAATTTGTGTAAAACTCACAAAAGAAACATAAAATTCTCACTCTTCTTTCTATAATTTATTTTATTATGTGATGCGGAGAATTTTAGTAAATTCATGGGATTTTAACAAGACTAAAAAAAATCACATAATTATTTAACTATTATATCATAGAAAGATTTGATTAAGGATCCATTGATACCTTTGAAAGCATGTTTGATATTATGGTAGTGGTTATTTTTCAAAGTATTTTTTGCTTAAAAATATATCAAAATAATTTTTTTTATTTTTTAAAATTTATTTTTGACATCAGCAGATCAAATCAATCTGAAAATATAAAAAAATTTAATTTTTTTAAAAAATACTTTTGAAACACAAAAATAAACATGATTATAACAAAGATCATAAATAAGTTGAGATCTATTTGAGGTTATTCCAATACGGAGAACTTTCTTGAGGTTTCTTAAAATAACTATTAAGAACAAACAAAATTATTTAAAATATATCATAATTTATAACCGTTTTTACGTATTAAATTAATTTGATTCTTATAAGTAATATATGCATAAACCATTAAAAAATATTATTATTTTTTAATGTGAATATTTCAAATGTATAAAATAGGCATATGTTAAATGCATAAAATATTAAAAGTACTATTTTTTGATTGTGAATAATTGAAGTATATAAATGTGGCTTTTATATAAAAAAAAATATATTATTATTTTATTAATTGTGAATAATTGAAATGCATCAATGAGGTACCACTAGATGTCAATAAAATCATTTTTAAAGCATTCAAAACATTTACATCCCACAGAAAATCCAATGAAGCATCAATGATATAAACATGGACATGTAGGCATAAAATGTACATTCGAACTACAACTGTGTCCTCCCGTTATCACATCCTACATGTCTGATTTGCACACCCTTACACAATTTACACCCCACAGGAAATCCTAACAAGAAACGTGGGGTGAAGCTCTCAGATCCTTCCACTCATTCTCTTGTTGGTAGGAAACAGAAACTCAGATAGTAGTTTAAACATTTTCTCCATGTAAACACCTATCTGCAATCCATTATGAGGCAAGATCAATCTAGCATGAAGCAGAACTCCAGGAAACTTAAAGAATGACTTCATTAATACTTACTGATGACCTAAGATTAAATACTTTCATCAAGTTGCAAGAGTATGACACAATATAATGGTATTTGATGATCACTTTATGCAATTATACCTTCGAGAAATTTACTGCTGGGATGTTTCACCATCTTTAGGTTTTCCATTGGTGGTTGTTTGATGTAGTAAGATGGCCGCCTCTGCCATCTGTGCTTCCACCGTTGTTGATGCCCTGGCAGGAGTGGCAGAGCAAGCAGGCTTTGACAACTCATTGTATTCCTCCTGAATGCCAAAATCAACTTTGCTGGCATCATCTTGAGAATGGGAAAGAGAATCACTGACAAGTTCTTTGTGCACGTCGACATGAATATCTAAAGCTCTGATTTGTTTGGTCAAACTATCAACCAGGTCTTTAACAGAAACTTTCTCAATTCCTGCCTCTGCCTTCTCTGCTTCCACCATTGTTGATGCTATAGCAGGATACGGAGAGGAAGTAGGATTTGACAACTCTTTCAATTGCTCACCAATATGAGAATGAACTCTGCTAACATCATCTTGAGAAAAGGAAAGAGAATCACCCACCGCTTCTTTATGCATCTTGATATGAATACCAAAAGCTCCTATTTGTTTGGTCAAACCATCAACTTGGTCTTCAGCAGAAGCTTTATGAAGACCTGCCTCTGCTTTCCCTGTTTCCACCATTGATGATGCAATATCAGGAACAGGAGAGCACGCAGGATTTGACAATTCTTTGCATTCCTCCTGAATACCAGAATCAACTCTGATGACATCGTGTCGAGAAAGGGAAAGAGAATCACCACCCCCTTCTTTGTGCATATCAAGATGAAAATCTACAGCTCCAACTTGTTTGGTCAAGTCACCAACTTGGTCTTCAACAAAATCTCTCTCAATTACTGCCTCTGCTTCCATGATTGTTGATGCCATAGTAGGATTCAAGGAGTTGGTAGGCTTTGATGAGTGTTTGAATTCCTCCTGAATACCAGAATCAACTCTACTGACATCATCTTTAGAAAGGGAAAGAGAATCACCTACAGTTTCTTTGTGCATCTCGATATAAAAATCTACAGCTCCAATTTGTTTGGTCAAACCATCAACTCGATCTTCAATAGAAGCCTTTTCCTTCTCATTGGTGCTGTAAGGATAAGGCAAACTATCCTTGATATAATTTTGGCTACATATCACATCTCCACTTACTTTCTCTAATGAGGTTATATTTTCAATAGAACTCGAGTCAGTTGTGATATAAGGCAATCCATTGCAGAGAGTAACCTCTGTATCTTTTTCAGGAGCATCACCCTTGCACTCTGTTTCCTTTTTATCCTTCAAGAAACAGGCATCCCCATTCCTTTCAGTAAAACCACTATCTGAATTGTTCAGAGACTTATTACATTCTTCCAATCCAACTTTCTTATCCTTCAAATTGCTTTTTCTTTCACCTTGAAAAGACATTCTACTCTGGGCTTTCAGAGATGTGCTAGCATTGCGTTTTTCATTTTTCACAGCACTGGAGACCCTTGGCGCTGCGATAGAGGATTCCTGCAGTAGCAAGGGAGATTTAGATTTCATGCCCGAGGCAGTTACCTGATCCATGATTCTGGTTCCCCGAACTGCTGTTCTAGCAGGCTGAAGCTTTCCAACCTTCGCCTCATTTGATCCTCCACTTGGACTAACAACACTTCCTGCCCCAAATCCAGGCAAGCCACTGGGCAGAGCTTCATGAGATTGCTTATTTCTATTGGGAGTTCGCACAGCTGATCTTACCTGCATAATTGGCAAATTACATGTGTATATTAATTGCCTGAAAAAGAACAAAATGGAAGAAAAATGATCAAGAACATGGAGATTGTTTTGCTAGCTTAAATTTTAAGAAAACTACATTTTGTAAGATAGTTATCCTAGGCATCATAAATAACGTCTTTTTTATCCCCTTTCCCTTGGCAAAACCACTTCCCAACAAGTCTAAACGCTTATGAAAGGAAACTCAGAACTGACCCCATCAAAGAAACCAATTTTGGGTGACGGCAACCGAAGGCCTGAGGGTTTAGCCGAATCTGGATGGAGAACTGAACTGCTTGCTGTAGTAGCTTTCTTTACACATTCACCCGACAATCCTACTTGGGTACCATGCCCAACAGAGTGTTCATCATTGAAATAGTTTTGCGAATCCATAACTTGGGAGGCATCACCGTCTCCAGAAGCATCTTTGCAAGAGCTAATGTCAAAGCTAGATCTTGAACTGTTAGACGTTTTATTAAGTGTAGAAGTTGGTGATAATGATGCTGAAGACCATTCACTGATAGAGCTAGCAGGTGATATGTTGGAAGAGAGTTTGGTCACGGATTTCAAATAAGGAGAGAGATGTGAACTAGTTGACTGGTTTTTGTTTCTTGATGGCAATTTTAACGCGGTTTTGACATTTGAAGTAGAGGAAGAATGATTGCCAGTTCTGGAGTCATCCTTTCTCAAAAAATTCAATGAAGATTTACTGCTACTATCTGATGACAAACGTCCTGAACTATCAACACAGGAAGAAGTTTTTAGCTGAGTCTTCAATGCTGATGAAGATCGCAATGAAGATTTAATAGGCAATGTGGGCCTAGGCACAACATTTCGGGGACCACCCAAAGCAGGTACTTTTGCACCCCTACCTGCACAATGCATTTACATCAGCAGTTGCACATTTTCTGTATTGCAAGGAATAAATCATAAAAAATGAGAGATGAATATACCAGTCAATCTTTTTTCATTTTCTGGACTATCCTTATACTTTTCCACTTTGACACGGTTGGCACCTAAGGAAGCTCTCTTAGTTGCTGGTGTTAAGATGGGACCAACTCTGCTCACTATCTTGGGCGGCCTACATAGAGATTTTGAATCTCCATGTACAGGATTAGACTGTATTGACAAAATAATGTTAGTTAAACTATATCCAAAATCAGGTCCATTTCGTCATATGCTTATTTTTTGCCTCCATAAGTAAACAAACAGCATGCCCAATATTATCTAGACAGTACATCGAGATCAAATGACCAATGACCAATATCTGCTTCCATTTAAACTAGTGTTGTCAAAAGGCACTCAAGCACTCGCTTAAGCGCTACAAGCAAGGCAAGCCCACAACACCTTCATTAACCTCAAGCGATGAATTTCAATGATGCGCTCGCCTGGGAAGTGAGTGTTGGGCATTAAAGCTAATGCCAGCTTGAAATACATCTTTTTCTGTTGGATTTTTCTTTTTTTTAAAATGGTTTATGTTGACATATGGTTTATGTTGACATATTTGTCCATTATTTTAATCTACCACAAGAAATAATTCAGGGGTATTTTTTGTAAAACACAAGGATTATGGTAAAAAAAAATTTTTAAAAATCATTAAAGTGAGAGACAAACACACAAGAAATAACGTGTTAAAAGAGACACCAACCACACTTTCATTTTTCAACCATGATGTTGAACAGAGTTAGAGAAGAACAAGTAATACTTTATTTTTTTTCTTTAATGCTCTATATTTTATTATATGTCATGTTTTTATTTCTTTCTCACTTGACTTCTTTCTTCTTCCCTTTTTTTCTTTCTCTCCTCATGTTATTCCTTCACTCTCTCTTTTCACATGTCCATTTTAATGATGTTATGTGGCCAAAATTTCTAACTTTTTTTTTCTTGTGTTTTTTAAACTTCAGTTGATATCATGTACCTACATTCATAGTCAATACAAAAATTAGTTATTACTTCAGTAAATTGAAATTACATTTAACAATATTTTTACATTTAACTTTCATAGAAAAATAGCAAATGAAGAATTGACAACAAGAGAGAACCTATATGGAAGTACAACTATTTGAAAACAAAACAACAAAAGGTAAGAGTTTTTCGAGCAAAACAACATCAAATTTGGGCATATAAAAATGTCCTCCTAAAGCGAAGGAGGAGTTAAAAGCTTACATGGAAGCAAAGAAGACACAAAAGGCCGTATCATACGGTCGTCCACCTGAATTTGATGAAGTTGAAGCTCTTAGGGATGATGTTGAAGAGGATGATAGAGCACAAGAGATATGTTTGACTTCACTTGGTAAAAGAGTAGGTGAAGGAAGTGGCTGACAAGATAATGGAAAGAAAGCAAAGGGTAAGGGATCATGGATTTGTTTATGATCCCAAAATGAGGACAAGAAGTCAAGTTGAGACAAATAAACATAAATGATGCTTGTAAAAAAGAAACAAGAGCTAGAACAACTCAATAGCTCACTTCTTTTATCAAGCAGGGATTGCATTCAATGTCGCTTGTTTGGAAAGCTCTAAGAAGATGGTTGAAGTTATTGAAAGATATGGGCTAAATTTGAAACCTCCTAGTTATCATAAACTTCAAGTTTCACTACTTAAGAAAGAGATGGATTATACAAATGATTTGTTGAAAGGGAAAAAAAAAGAATGAGCAAAACATGTTTGTTCTATTATGTTAGATGGATGGACGAATAGAAGGAATAGAAGCATAATCAATTTTATTATTAATTGCTCTTTGGGTTTATGTTTATTGAGTCTATTGATGGATCATCTTTTGAAAATCTAGTGAGAAGACATTTGAGTTACTTAGATTTGTGAAGCAAATTAGAGAGAGCAATGTTGTCCATGTAATCACCGACAATGGAAGCAATTATGTGTTAGCCGGTAAGTAGTTATTTATTAATTTGTATGTTGTAATTTAGATTCTTATTTCAATTAATTGATTAAATATGTTATATTTCTAAAATTTTATATTTGGATTTTTGTTATTACAATTAAATAAGTTATTAAAAGCAAAGAGGAAGCATTTGAATTAGACTCCATGCAGCTCATTGTATGAATCTTATGTTAGAAGATATTAGAAAAATTCTTCAAGTCAAGAAAACTTTAGAAAAAGCTATTTTTGTTACTGGTTTTCTTTATAACCACCATGGTGCATTGAATATGACGAGGAAATTTACAAAGAAAAGAAAATTGATGAAGCATGGAGTTACTCGATTTGTAACAGAAGATGAATTGATGTTTGATGGAGAAATAATTTAGGGTGATATGGCAAGGGCAACTAGAGCTAAAGAACCAAGAACAAATACTAGACAACAAACAGTTGAGAAGACGTGTAGGAACATCAAATGCTAGAACTACACATGAAAAGGGATCAAGTTCTAATTCTAAATAAGTGCATTATGGTTTGAGAGATGAGGATTTGAGTTATAATCATAAAATTGAGTATACGGTGGACTCAAGTGAAGGAGAGGAAAGCATGGGTGAAGATGTGATTAATGAATAATGATGATAGAAATTTACGTTTTGTTTTTTAATCTATTTAACTACTTACTACTTTAAAAAGAGTGAAAAATATAACTTTATATGACTATGTTATAGTATTTTGGTAGTGTTCGATATTGTGATAGCAGTTGTTTTCTAAAGTGTTTTTCACATGGAAATTGATCGAAATAATATTTTTTTAAATTTATTTTTGACATTAAAACAATAAAAAAAGACTAATATCAAAGTAAATGCAAGCTATGAACTATGAAGTTTCTGGACAAACAGACCTGCTTTGCAGTCTTCTCTGTTCCTTGCATGACTGCATTTGGTTTGTTGGGAGCAGTTTTGGCTTTTAACTGAAATTTACAATAATAAAGTATTAAGTACAATAGTTCTTATAAATAGCGACAATTAAGTGATTTACAGTTCTAGCTGTTGAAGTTACCTTATTTTGAGAAGCAACATCCGCTTTCTCCAAAGCTGAAAGGAATAGTTCTGTTAGTTGAAGATAAACTAACAAAAAATAGAAGATCATAATGGATTTATTGAAATCTTCCAGCCAAAATCCACAAGTTAACTGGGGAACGTAATAGTCTAATCAACCTGAACTTAGACGAAAGTTTGTCACAGCAAATAAACAAAGGAAACTAGCCTGCAAGATCCAAACATGTGCACACATGCAAGAGGGAAAATGATGGCAGGTTGACATCACACATGGAATACCCAACACAACTGCACCATCGTTTGTGCATGAAAATGAGTCCAGCAATCGTAACTAAAGTTATGAAATGCATGTTTACTTTAGACTATCCTGCAAGACCCAAACCTGTGCACAAATACAAGAGAGTGACAGCTCAAAGTTCTACAGGGTAAATCCAACAAAATCACACCATCTTTTCCGCAATGGAATTAATCCAGCAGGTATAACTAGATGGATGAAATGCATGTTTACTTTTCACCTTGTCCCCTGGGCAAACACGAGCATTATGCCCATCTTAGCTAGGAATCAAGATGACCTACGGATTTTAGATTTTGCGACATCAGAAAAGATTATTTTAGACTGTTAGAGCTGAAAACCAGCTGAATGGTAGTGGCAATGCTGGAAAATGTGATGGAACTTGTCATGACAGTTTGACAGTATTAGAGGAGGTAAATGAATGGAACCCAATTGGCTATGTGGTTGTATCACCAATGGACTTAAGTAATAGCTTACTAGACTTAGAACAATCAATGATATTGGTGATAGTGGACTGGACTCATGGCTGCAAAGATGCAGTTTTTTAGTTGGTCTGAGACGAAGTGTACAAATAAACTCATATACTTACATGGGATACTTGCATTTTCTGTTTCCGGAGAAACCACTTTACTAGTTGAATTTGCCACATCAGATCCTTTAGTGGATCGCTGGATTGAAGCTCTTATATCTCCAAACAAGTCAGCCTCAAGATTCTCCAACGTCAAATTATCACTCGCTAATGTGGATATTGAATCAGTAGATTTATGAATATCCTCTTCAATTCCAGGTAACATATGTTTCCCACTTCCAATCATCGTAGACAACTCCTCCGGTTCTAAAACACCTGCTTGCACCAAAAAGGCATACGATCACACCATACCGGACAATGATAAGACGGAAGTACAGGAAATGAAAGCAAACCTGCGCTTGTGAAGAAAGCACTGTCCCAAGCTATACTTTTGCGCAAGTTATACTTGTTCTTCTTTTTCACCCTTTCTGCTTCCACTGATTCAACTGGCTCAGCTCCTACTTCTCCCCCGTCGAATTGCGTGAAGTTGGCATCTGTAAAACCCAAATTACTCTTGGCCTCTGTCTTAGCAGCATCTGCATTTTTAGTGCTAACAGATTATTTATGCCACACATAATCAAACAAATTTGTTCACAATCTGCAATCTTTTGGGCACTTTAAAGCTTATATCAATCACCGCTAATGCTCAATTTCTGAAACTATTTTCTTGGATTAAAGAAAATACTGAGATTAAGCAAGTAGGAAAAATAAAAAGGGGTAATTAAAGTTCCCAATTTAAAAATAAAAATAATAAGCAACAAGATCACCCACCTACATGTCGCAACAAACAAATAAATCACTAGTTATATTTTTAAGCTCATTTTGCAGAACTAAAAAGAACTTAATCAATTTTTTTTTTTTTTAAAGAAATAATTACATGAGTGTTAAAAAGAGGACCTGAAAATCGGACATGAAAGCCGTGAGAAGGGGAGCTGTAGAGGCAATCGTCTTCGAAGGAGACATCAATGAGGCTCAACCTTCTATCTTCGAAACAGAAATTTTGCTCTGATTCATTCATTGCGAAGAGGATCTATAATCTATGTCGAAAATAAAAAATCGAGGCCTTAAAAGCTATTTATTTATTGATTTTGAATTTAGGGCTTGGAGTGTCAGAGAGTTTAGAGCCAGGTCGAAAAGAAGGCCGTTGCCGATAGTCTAAAGAGAGGGAGATAAAATTTTGAATTTTTGGAGAAGTGGTGGTTTAAAAAAATAATTAAAAGAGAAAAAACACGGTAGGATGGGATGTAGGTGTCTGTCTGGTGTATGTTCCGCTTTGACGGAGATCAAAGTTTCCTGTCATCTAGGCAACTGACAGGGCCGATTTAAGAGATCCAGTGCTTAGCTATGCGCAAACCACTACCGTTTGATCACGTCAGGGAAAGGCCCACAGCTATAATGAATGGCTGTGATCAAATTATTGCCAGACGAAAGAAATTCAGGAGTGTCATTTTCTTAAATAATAAACAATGTAGGGTAAAAAATTTGATTTTTAACTTTCGTTTCTAAGAAGGTTACCGGTCATTGGATTTGGAGGTGATTATTTTCGGTTTGGTTTGGTTTTTATCAAAAAAAGTAATTAAACTAAAATTTTTTAAAAAAAAACCGAAACTGATTCAAACCGACCGGGTTCAGTTCGGTTCAGTTCAGTTTTTTAGGAAAAAAATCAGTTCAAACCGGTTTGGCTCAGTTTTTTCAGTTTGGCTCGGTTTTCGCTCGGTTTTTTCCGGTTCGGCTTGGTTTTGGCTCGGTTTTTTCGGTTTGGCTCGGTTTTTTTCTGGTTTTTTTCGGTTTGGATTCGGTTCAGTTTTCTCGGTTTTAAGTTTATGAAACCTAAACCGAACCGATCGTTTTTTTTTTTTAATTTTAATTGGTTTAATTGGTTTTTTTTCATGGTTTGATTTTTTCAGTTTTTTTTTCTAGTTTTTTTATTTTTTGATTTTTTAATTCATCCCTAATTAATCATGATTTCGAAGAGAGATAAAGTGACCAAGCGGCATTAAAAATTATTATTTTTATTGCTTACAAATTTGGACGGACACAAAACGCTAAAAGGATAGGCGTCTTTCATTTGCATGTCTTTTATTTGGAGGTGTAAATTTTTTTTATATAAACTAGTATATTTGAGAATAACATTGGAAAATAGCATAGTTTAGGAAGTTATGTCATTGAAAATAGCTCAACTTAATAGGTTGTGTTTTTCTTAGTAGTGCAATCTATATACCTAACTAGAAATATTATATTTACCTGCATTGTATAATTCTAATAACATAATTTGTCGAAGAATCAATCCAACCTAAAAGATTAAGCTGTTATGTGAGGTCTCAATATATAATTTATATTATTCTCTAACATGCCTCCTCAAGTAAAAGCTTATTGGGTTTGAAACTTGCACTGATTTACACTACCTTGTGCTTAATTTTTATCAAATAAATAGGGGTGATGAGATTCGAACTCGTAACTACTTAGTCATTAAGACTCTTATATCATGTTAAAGAATCAATTTAACCTAAAAGTTTAAGATGTGAGGTCTCAAGATATAATTTATATTATTATATAACACAATCATTTCAATTAATTCATTTGTGGTACTCAGGGGTGTTTGTGTTTGATATTGAATTTCAACATGTTGTTCATCAAAATTTAAAAAACAAATTGCTTCAAATTAATCTTTTTAGTATTTTTAGATTGTTTTGATGTGTTGATGTCAAAATTAAATTTTAAAAAAATATTATTTTAATGTATTCCCGAAAAAAAAACTTTGAAAAGCAATTACTAACACACTTTCAAACACCAATTCAATGTAGTGCAACCAACACAATTCAAATTCCAATATATATAGCTCTATTTTAAACTTTTTCACATTTGATACCTAGTTTCATACACAAAACAATCATAATTCAATCAATGATATTTCAGTGCATAAAGCTTGTAATGCCTATATGGGCGCTTTAAAATTTAGTTTCTTAACGCTATGATAAATTTAAGTGAATGAAAAGTTTTCTATCTTAAGTAGGGAAATTTAAATGGTGGAATACAAGGGTAGTTATCTACATGCAGAACTCAAAATGTGTTATATGATAATTATTTTTCTTTAATAAGCGAATGACATCTAATCATGTCTAATTATATACAACTATATATAATTAAAATTAAAATTAAAAGCCATCAACCTCTCATTATGCACTAATACACATTTCATTATGGAAATTCAACAATTAAATGATCATTTTCCCTTCATAAACAAAATCATTTAACTTGTTATTAGGGGCAAAATGGTATTTCTCATGGAGTGCATTTGTCATTATCATATTAATTGGGGATAAAGTGGTCCTTTTACATCTTGGATGTGTTGTTCTAGGATTAAGGCAACTATAACACCTAAGAGGAAGGGTGGATTAGATGTATCACTAATATTAATAAATAATACAAATTAATTTAAATAAACACAATAACTAACAATATAATTAAATTGTTTAAGTAAAGAGATAACTGGGAGAATGTGCAAAATTGTTTTAAACATGGGTCGACAAATCTACATTTATATCTCAAATATCAAACCGTACTTGAGTATTGTATTCTTTAACTTTTCAAAGCTTTAGAGTACAATAACCACTTAATGAATCCACACCAAGATTTTTGCACCACTTTAAAATATTTCCTCTACAAGATTTTTCTTTCACTTGAAGATATGCTCCCTTCAAGATTTTTCCCTTAGTGAAAATAACTCACCAAAACCAAGAGTTTTTCCCTAACTCTCAAAGGTTTAAAAGAGTGATTTTTGTTATCACAGTTTACTCTCTTAATAGAGTGAATAATACAACTAAAAGTTCTAGTATCTCAATATCTTATAAGATAGCACTTACAAGATTAGAGAGTGTTTAAGTGTAGTGAGAATGTATACTTTTGTGCTAGATTATGAAGGTTTTATTGCCCAAATTTGAGTATAATCAAGGATTAATATTTTTGTATTGTTTTTATAGTGAGAATCTCCCACTAGTTTTTGCTTATATATATATATATATATATATGAAAAACTAGTTGTTTATAACCGTTACAGCTTCACTAATGGCTGAAACGATCGACCAATTAAGATTGATCAAGCTAATTAGTTGATCGGTTCCTACAGAATTCTCAAGTGTTCATCACTGATGAATAAGTGGTTGACCGATTCATTTGGTCTTACTAAGCGGTCCACCGATTCATTAAGAATTCTAATTTTGACATATTAACCTATGTGAATTTTAGAACCATATATCTTAGATTATAGTAGATTATTTATCAATTCTTTAAATGCAAGTAGAGTGAAGTGTGTGTATTCATTTTAATTGTGCTATCAAGTAGGATATAAAGATTTACATTGAGCACTTAAAAAGAATACTTAATCTAAGTCTTTATTTTTCTTCCTTCTTGGACTTCTTGATGGATTTCTTCACAAAATCAATTATTTGTTGATATGTTCTTTGAATAAACATGTTTAAAACTTATTCTTAACAAAGCATATTATTGGTCCATTTTTTATTTTATTGTTATCATCAAAATATATAAAAACATGAATATTTGACTTGAAGGTAAAAAAATATCCCTATTGTTTATGATGACAGGAAATAGATAACTTATGAGAATATGTCTCCCCCTATTTTTTGCAATGTAATATGTGGGAAACTTTATTAATTTAACACAATCTAAGTAATTTAAAAAATAACATGTTCAATAATAACTTATGCATTAAAAAAATTATATTTCTCCCCTTAAATGTATGCATATGTTATCAACATATTTCTCCTTTTTTTGCAATGAAATACATATCAATGGAATATATAATAATATTATATTCCGAATACATATCTAATACATATATCTTTTTTATCCCTCTTCGTTATCAACAAAAACACATATATCATTAAATAAACAAAGTATATTATGAAAATTATAAATAATAATAAAATCATTGTATAATCTCTAAGATAATACATTATTAATTACAAATATAAAAATAAAAAAAATGAATCATAAAAACACAATGTATATGCTATAGTACATTATCTAGGGTAGTGGACAGCGAGAAATCAGATTAGCTATCACCGTCTTGATATCCATCAAATCACCAACAATGTGTGATTGTGTCTCTCTAATGTGATGTACATTCGTCTCTAGCCATGCCTATTCTAGTCAACCAGGCACTAGTTGAAGCCTCTTTGAACAAGAAAACAAGTGATGGGGTCTCAAACATGGCTTCAAATTCATTGTCACTACCAATAATTTGGTATTCTTCCTCATCATGTTCTTCCTAAACTTATGCACTCATTTGGTCCTTACAAACCCAAGCACCATGTATATTTAACATATATTTCATCTTGATGAGGGTCTTATTATCTATCTTTATTAATTTTGGATACGGTGTCCTATCTGTACCCGTTAGCAATATCTCAAAATGGTAAAAAATGAAATTTAATGCTTGACCATAAGGTAGAGGCTTTTGTTTTTTTTTAATCATGTGTCATGGTCATGTTTTTCACCATAATATATGATAGGTTTGTCATAACTCAATTCTGGGTTATTCCCAAAAATTCACTTTCTTCCAAAATAAAAACCAAAAAAATAAAAATAAAGACTAGCAACATGGAGAAAGCAGGCCAGAAAGAATTTCAAAAATACATAAAAAAACAAACTATATTTTTTTAGGAAATTCAAAGCCTAATTGTATCCCATTATGTCCAAAAATAGAGAAAAAAAATGCAAATTCAAGGTCAAATTAAATGATTATTGGATGAATTTGCATAAAATTTAAGCCCAATGACATAATTAAATTTTTAATAGGCCAATTTGATTTAATCATGGGCCAAATTAAATTTTAATTATGTTTAAGAATTAATTTGGGTCCAATTGAAGGATTTAATTAAGTGTAAAGACTTAATTATACTTTAAATGGGTCAAATTAATTTTATTAGGGGCTTAACTGGTAAAACATTAAGTTTGAGAGCCCAATTTGGGCTTAATTGAGAATATTGAAATTTTAAGAGATCAAATTTAATTTTTACCAAGTTAATTGATTGAAATCAGGAGCTTAATCACAAGAAAATTAAAACTTTTAGGTCAATTACGGGTTAAATTGAAAGATTTCACAGCCAAGGATCATTTTGCAGAAGACGACCAACTATGGGGGCTTAATTGATTGAAACCAGGGTGAAATTGAAGAAATTAAAAGTTTAATGGTCAATTAGAGGTTAAGTTGCATAAATTTGAGACCAGAGATCAAAGTGCAAAAGACGTGTAAATTAGGGGCTAATATTGAAATTTAGCAAGGGCTTAATTACATTAAATAAAAAGTTTAGGGTCAATTAGGGGTGCAATTGAATAACATTGAAAGTTGAAGGACTAAATTGAAGTTGGACAAAAATCCCTAATTTAACCCTAGACGACACCGTTTTGTATTTTTTTTTAAAGAACCAGATGACACGTCATCTGGTTACTGTTCATTGTCTTCCCTGATTTTGCTGAAAAAGCTATCTGGGTGACTATTTTTTCAAGTGCATTTAATGCTTCATTTCTCCACCAAATTTAACCAAACTTACACGCAAATGATCCCCTAACATTTCTCTATAATTCCATGTGGTCCGTTCTGGCTTAATGACAACACAACGGCCCCGCTGCCGGCCTAAAGTGGTCATCTCATGCAACCTTGAACTGTTAGATTTGACAGTTCATGTTGCCTACTTTGAACCAACGGTTGGAATCCTTTCTAACCGAATCAAGGGTTGAAATGTTTTCCCTGTGTAGACAATATTACCCTCTTTCATCCCCTATAAATAAGGGTGGATTTCATGCCTGAGCATGAAGAAAATTAGGTCAAAAAATCGTTGAAAATCAGCTTCATCCCCTGGTTTTTACTACCACAATGAATTTTCTCCTATTTCTCTCTCCACCATGGCCTTCGGCCACCACCACTCTCACCACCATCTCCACCATAAATAGACACCTGACCACCTTATGTGGTGGTTGCACCACCTTTTTTTCTCATGTGCAAATTCTTTTTCTTCCACCTCCTCTAGTAACCCACCACCGGTTTAACCACCGTTCTCTCCATTAGTGGTCGAATACCAGGCCTGCCAGCCACGGCCACCACGCTAGGTTGCTTTTCACCTACACCCTTCTCTCTTCTTCTTCTTCTCCCCATGTCCATTGTCATTGAACAGTGGACATGAATTATAATTCACGTTTTGTTCATGCATTGATTTGGTTTGGACCCGTTTCTGGCCCAGCCTAGCCTAAATGGTTGGGCCGGGTTCGGCCCATGTAAAAAAAAGATTTATTGGGCCAAGATCGGCCCAACCCAACCCTTTCTTGGGCTGGGCTCGACCTAGTTAGTTGGGCCGACCCAGTCCATATTTTATAATAATATATTATATAATATTTAATAATATATATTAAAAAAATACAAAATTCCAAAACAATCCTTTCAAAAATTGTGATTTATGTTTTCCTACCAATTTTGTATAATATCGAACTATATATTTACATTGTAAGATACAAACCCGATATTAATTAAAGAAAGAGGATGGGCTGGTTGTTTTAATTGGTGTGAAATTTTAGGTAAATGTGTAATTCAAGGAAACATACATGGAGAAATGTGTTATTTAAAAAATTGTTTTTTTAAATGAAAATTGTGTAGTAAAGAACTAATCCGCATTTCCTCCTTATGTGCATGTCTTGGCTAAGATAGAAGAAAATGAAATTATGGATGAGTTAAATGCTTATGAGAATTATATTTAATCATAAAGTGCAATGAAACTATGGATGAAAAATGAATATGCATAAAACTTGAACTTGGAAGGAAGTTCTAATAATGAATAGATATAGTATAATATTTAAAATTCAGGAGAGATACAACCAAAAGGCAATGCATCTAAAGCTTGAACATCAAGTAGGTACTTGACACATTGACACTTTTATTTAACAACTTATTTAGTCAAGTAACTATTAATTCATTAAATGTGGTATGTTGATATTTTCTTTATCGTAATATGTGTGGAATTATTTATGGTTAGTATCCGATAATGGACAAGAAAAACTAGTTACCTGATAATAGGACTAATGTTCGATAATAATCGACAAAACTAGTTATCCGATAATGGATAATGGAACTAGTCACTTAGTAATGAGGCTAGTGCTCGATAATGGGTAGTGAAATTAGTCCAGGATAAAATGGTTTCGTCTAGGATGATTGGACTCTTTGAAAGAATTGATTGTAAAGATTGGCTTTTTATGTTGTCAGTAACTTAGTATTAATATTTCTAAAGGAAACTTTGTGGGAACTTTGGTAGATTTTTTTTTTTAAAAAAATCCCTGGCTTTTTACTCAAATTAAAATATTAATCACATTGAAATTTTAAATATTAAATGAGGTCATTACAATGGATTTCTAAAGAATCTACTAACTATCTCTCACATTGTAATGTCCTGTACTTTTTTTTGTATAATTTTCATATTTGTAATTATCTTATATGTGAAGTTTAGGGTAATGTTTTTTTTTTTTACAATACCATAAGGCAATCTCAATCTTACAATCCATCAATTAATTCATAATTACAATGATATACTATTAGACTTTAATTTAATTACAAAACATTATCAGACTTTATAAGTGCATTTCCAATAATAAAAGCTAAGTACATCGATATCACTTTATTAGGAACCTTCAATGGATGATACTTGGAAACATATAGATTTTCAAAAATTCTATATATATATACACAATATCACAAAAATTCTAACAAACACAAATATATATATATATATATATATATATATATATATATATATATATATATATTTTCTCTGTAATATGTTTTCTCCAACAATTGATGAACTCTCTCCCTTTCTTCTTTATATGAATGAAATTGCCGATGTCATACTCACAATAATACCTCCATTAACAACATATTTCTTTACTCATCTTGTTACATTCACCACTTGCATTTCTAAATAAATCAAATTCATGACAATGTCATATCCAATTCTTATTCATGATTTAACTTAATCACTTCTACAAAATCATCGCAATCATATATAGTTCATAGTCCAAATCAACCTAGGATTGACTCATAAGTCAAACGTAGTTTAATTATGGGTTCATTAATTTATTTAACATCTTTAAGATTCATGGATATTACTTTGGCTCACCACTTATGTTTATTCATTTCGATTAGCTCATCACTATCAATTTCAACTCTAACATCTACTATACCCATTATGGTTCATCGATATATTGTTTTTCAAGCTCAATATGCTATCAGTTCGTTTTTTTCTCCATATGCTTTATGTTCATTTGTGTGTGTGTGCGCGCGCGTCATTATTGTCAATCTAATATTATCATATTATATTATATAATTACAGTCCATTCAAAGAGTTATCATATGAGTGTGCTTGTCGTCTTTTTGCTCCATTCCTTTAATGAACTAAAGTTGTTTTTATGCATTTAGCAAAGTTAGGTGATGTATTTCCCATTGAGAAAATTGAAGAGTGTGGAGCTATTCTTTTATAGCTAGAACATCATTGATAAACACAAAATTGATGAGAGATTTGTAGTTCTGGAGGAGCTGAAGTTTCTATGGTTAGGAGATTAGTTACTCCATCGTCTTTTAGAGTTTCCAAATTGTCATTAATGGAACAAATTTTTGGTGATGAATATTAAACGAGAATGAACTAACTTTTATTTAATTTTCTATATACTGCATTATTGATGAAGTCTTGAAAACTTTGGTAAAAAAATGGCTTTCCATGATTGCATTCTGAGTTGTGGTGATGGGGCTTGATATGAGCTTTTCTCTTTGAGCTCAATGTTTCTGACAACATGATTCAACACAAGTTCCATGTCAGGAACACGAGACTCTTTATTGCTTAAGTTAAAAATTAGAGAAGAAAATAATGTACATAAAAAAAACACGAGCAGAAGAGAAAAGCTCAAGTAAGGAGAAGTCGTTCAAGTAAGGAGATGACCATATTCTAACAATCTGAGCCAAACCCAAATGACCAGAAGTTTTATTTTTTGTGAATATATACTCAAATGTTGTCCTGAGCAAGATGATCAAAATCATATATATCACTTCCTTGTAACTTAATCATACCTACATCAACATTAGATCCTACTTAATTTAATCATAATTATTGCGTTCTAATGCAAACAGAAACACAATGAAGACAACAACATGCAACGAAGTAACTGGTCGAAATAGGATTATTACAAATAGAACCCTAAGTCGTAACTTTATTTATGATTTAAAGTCTAATAAGTTTTGCTTTTCTAGGAGGTTTAAAGTGTGTTTGGTATTGCGGTAGCTGTTGTGGTTGTGGTTTGAAAAAAGTTGTTTTATAAAAAGTACTTTTAGTTGAGGTTGGTTTGAAAAAATAGGTGT
>Ga0307517_10005517_pt1 | contig 19014 bp, 19 predicted proteins | sample 23_EM_MG_FD_194515 | JGI IMG/M metagenome (GOLD analysis project Ga0307517, IMG submission 194515) | Populus trichocarpa ectomycorrhiza microbial communities from riparian zone in the Pacific Northwest, United States - 23_EM | ecosystem: Host-associated > Plants > Roots > Unclassified | place... | reverse complement strand
CATCAATAAAGCCAAACTGCCGGGCCTCGAGGCTATTCATGAACCTGTCCCTGCGAAAAAGCTCTTCGATCTCTTCGCGGCTGTGGCCGGAAAACTTGCCCATCAGGTGGAATATCTGGTTTTGCAGCCGCTCCTGTTCCTTGTACGCGATGCGGACATCCTCTGTATATCCTTTCGCACCTCCGCCTGTCGGATGCATATGGATGGTGGCGTGGGGCAGGGCGTAGCGCTGTCCTTTCTGACCCGCCGTCAGCAGAAAAGTACTCATGCTGCCGCAGAATCCCATCGCTACCGTGGCCACCGGCGATTTCAGCTTCCGCATGGTGTCGTAGATGGCAAAACCACCATAGACAATGCCGCCCGGGCTGTTGAGGTAAAGCATGATGGGGTTGTGGTTCTCACTATCCAGGTAGAGCAGCTGCGCGACGACCAGGTTGGTGACATTCTCTTCGATGGCCGTTCCTAAATATACAATGCGCTCCTTCAGCAGCAGGCTATAGATGTCGTAGGCGCCTCTCGTGGCGCTGTCAATGACGGTTGGGATGATCATATCAGGTAAAAATTGTGTTCAAGTGATGGGCAAAACCGGTCTCTTTCAGGAGTAGTCCGTAGATCGCTTCCAGCCGGAAGCGCTCCTGTCTTCGGCCATAGTGGCGTATTAGTCGGTGACAGATGCGCTGAGCCTCGACTTTTTCGGCGAACGCCTCGTCCAACAGTAGCCTGTCTTCAAAGTTTCGCGCTTCGGCTTCACTGAGCTGATGAAGCAGCCACTGGTCGATCAAACAAATCTCGTTTAGTTCACTGCGCATATGCCTCGTTTGTTTTTATTTCCTTCCGGACCTTCTCCAGGCATTTGTACTTCTGTACAGTGGCGGACCTTGTGCCATTGAAACCAAACCGGGCCGCGATGTCCTGCATAGAACAATGGTCATAATAGAATGCCTTCAATAGCTCAATGCATTTCTTCCCGCTTCTGACAAGAGAAGCCTCGAGGCTTTGTTCCCTTTCCTCCATGTCCACATCCTCCGGTTCCGCAGCATCGAACGCTTCAGGCAGCGCTACCGTAGCTCCCCGTGCCCGCAGCCAACAGATCCTGGCGATACCCAACAGGTATGCCTTCGGCGATGAACGCAGCTGCAGTCGCCCTGCTTTTTCTTTTTCCATATAGATCAACAGCGCGTCATGAAAGGCGTCTTTCGCTTCTTCAAGGGTCCCGCCTTTCCGTCGGATCATCCTCGCGACGTCCGGGAAACTGTCCCGGTATAGCTGTATGATCGGATCTTCCATTTGTGTGATCATTGCAAATGCCGTTTATTATTATGTGTCTAAAAAGGTAGGATGATCACCCGGGAAAGCAAAAAAAAAATTGCTCTCAAGAATTGTGTTCAATGATTTGCAGACAAATTATAAAAAACAATAAGGCACGATGCGGGGTCTAACGAAGGGAAATCTGAAGTTAAACGACTGTTAAATAAGGCTTTAGTTTATATAGTCTCGTTAAATCCTTCAGAAAAAGGTTCGACCTAAAACCGGTTAAAGCTGTAACTTTATTTAAACTATTATGATCATGGACTACGCAAAATTTGCCATAATTCTTTGGATCATTGCTACAATCATTATTGCAATTGTCGGCAAGAAGGCTTTTTTTAAAATTTTTGGACTGCCTAAAAATAAAATCCTTAAGGTCGATTTGAGGGCGTACTTATTTTGCACCGGGATATTAGGGGCAGCTATCTCTTTAGGAATAACGTTCATCATCAAATCGCTTTCTTAATATAAGAACCTGCCTGCTGAACCTAATTCTTCAATAACATCTTTCTTACAAATTCCTTTTCAGCCTGAAAATTTGTTAGGGCGAGGGCTTTTGTCAAATGCAGATCGCTTTTATGATATTCACCCTCCAGAAAATACAATTTTCCCAAAGCAGCATGCAGCAAATAATATTGTTCCAGGAAAGTTTGCTGCAACTCGTGAAGCAAGCTAAACGCCTCCTGCTTTTGCGAATCATAGTACAGTGAAATGGCATAGTTCAATTCAATAAAGGGGTTAGGGTTATCTTGCAACAACTGCGCATATAATTGTGAAATGGTCGCCCAATCAGTATCCGAAAAACTTTTTGCTTTGCAATGCAGGTAGGCGATCGCAGCTTCGTAATGATAGCAGGAAATATTTTCGATCTTGCATTGGTTGAGATAATAGCTGCCCGAAGCGATCAGATCACCGTTCCACAAAGTCCTGTCCTGATCTTCAAGATCCGATAATTCGCCCGTGGCCGTAAATCGTGCGCCTAACCTTGCCGTATTGAACAATAGCAAAGCGTACAATGCAGCCGTATCCTCACTGGAAATATGATTGTCCAATAAAGATTTTGTCATTATCAAACCTTCCTCACATAGCTCTTGCCGGATTATTTCTTTGCCGCTACCCGCTCTATAACCTTCATTAAATATGAGGTATATGATCTTATGCACAACAGGCAACCTCATTTTCAATTGCCGGGACGAAGGTTCTTTCAATAAAATGTTCTCCATTTTTATCCGCTGCTTCGCCCTTCCCAGCAGTTTATCAATGCCGTCGATCGTCATGCCCAATGCCCTGGATATCGATTCCACCCTTAGATTAGCCACGTATTTAAGCGTAATAACGACCTGCATTTTCGGCGATAAGCTGGGGTGTGCACAGGCAAACAATAATTGTATCTTCCGGTCATCAAAAACATTTTCGTCGTGTTCAGCAGCTCCGACTATTGCGATATCTCCTTCAAATGGATTTTTAAATGCTTTCTTCCTTTTTAGCAAATTGACGGCATTGTTCCTGCAGACTCTATACGCCCAGCCGGCGGGGTTGTCCGGGATGCCTTTATCCTTCCACGTAGAAAGCGCGGCATAAAACGCATCTTGCACCAGATCTTCAGCCATTTCAAGGTCGATGTCCCTTGAAAACTGAAGCATGGCTGTGACCATTTTTCCGAAATGGGTTTTGTACAATGTGTCAACTGCCTGTTGTTCTTTGTCCATCGCCAAATTCCCTTATATCTTTTACTTCCATTAGCGGTCGGACTTCAATAGCCATATCGCCCCTTTGCACCAGCGTACAGGTTTGTGCGATAGAAACCGCATCATCCAAATCGTTTGCTTCCAAAAAAATAAACCCGCTTATACCTTCCTTCGCCTCAATAAACGGTCCGTCTGAGATCACCTTGTCTTTACTTACATAACCCCCTTTGATCCGTAAGGCATCGCCACCTGTATAATTACCTTTTTTTATTAAAGATCTTACCCATTCATCCATTTCCCGAATTGCATCATACCTTTCTTTTTCGTTCCACTGCCTTAGCTTGCTAAGATCTTCCCGAATGATGAATAAAAATTTTTCCATGATGTTTGTTTATCTTATCCTATCAGGTTACCTGGCATTGGTAGGGTAACCAGCTCCTGTACCCCCGAAAAAGCATTCGATTGATTTTATCTTACCATTGCTAAAGGTATAATATTCTGTGTTGCGCAGCTGTTTATTGTCGGTGGTATTGAGGGTGTAGATAACAAATGCACAGTTACCTTCCTGGACAATTTTAACGAAATCGACCTTTTTTATAAATTGGGACTGAGGCCAGCACCTGGCTTTGTATACCGGCAGGGGAATATGGTCATCAGGGGCCGGGCTGGTAAATGTAAAACCATCGGCTAACTGGCTGGAAACGATGCTCCAGTCTTTTTTCTCATACCCCGAAAAATAGGTTCTAATGATCTTATCAGCATCTTGGGCGCTGGCAAATGCAGTAATTCCGCAGAATATAACGGACAGTAAAAGTAGCTTCATAAATGGTTTTATAATAAGACAAACGGAATTTGGTTTTCCGTACACCACGAGGATTTTTTTGCCAAAATTCATAAAGTCTTCAGGTTCAGTTTAGTGCAAATTCGGCCACTGAGGTAACCAAAGTAAAAGTTAATTTTACCCAAGATTAGCAGAGTCATTGTACAACTTTAAATATTAAAATCATGCTGATGAACAAAAAAGGAGGTGTGCTATGAAGGCAATCGTTCTAACGGACCAGGCTGCGGGAACAGCCGGGATGAAGCTGGTGGAGCGGTCAGATCCGCAGGCAGCGATCAACGACGTCATCGTCCGGATTCACGCGTCGGGATTCGTCTCCACTGAGTTGGAGTGGCCCTCGACCTGGGCCGATCGCGCCGGCCGCAATCGAACGCCATCGATCCCCGGCCACGAGTTGGCCGGTGTGGTCAGCGCTCTCGGTTATGGAACGACGGGGCTGTCGGTGGGACAGCGGGTGTTCGGCCTGGCCGACTGGCATCGCGACGGCACGCTGGCGGAGTACGTGGCGATCGAGGCACGCAACCTCGCCCCTTTGCCCGGCGACGTAGACTTTACGGTAGGCGCGTCCCTGCCAATCTCAGGTCTGACCGCGTGGCAGGGACTCTTCCAGCACGGCCGGCTTCAGGCGGGGCAGAGCGTCCTCGCGCATGGCGCGGCCGGCGCGGTTGGGACGATGGTGACGCAGCTTGCACGCGAGGCCGGCGCCTACGTCATCGGCACCGGACGTGCCGCCGACCGTCAGAAGGCGCTCGATTTCGGTGCACATGAGTTCATCGACCTTGAGAACGACGCGCTGGAAGACGTCGGCGAAGTCGATCTGGTCTTCGATGTCATCGGTGGGGACGTCCAGAAGCGGTCCGCGAGCCTGGTCAAGGCCGGAGGAACGCTGGTGTCCGTCGTCGGCCCGGTCGAGGCGCGGCCCGCCTATGGCCTGGCGGTTGATTTCGTTGTCGAGGCCGATCGCGCCCAGTTGGGTGAGATCGTGCAGCGAGTGCGGGACGGACGACTACGGACGAACATCGGCACCATCGCATCGCTCGACGATGCCGTCGCCGCCCTCAACTCGACCGGGCGACGCAAGGGGAAGACGATCATCCGCGTTCGCGCGTAAGGACTCGGTTCAGACCGTCCAGTCATTAGAATAGTGTTGTCATATGAAAACAGGGTTAATTTTACTCCTGCTTTTATTATTCCTGCGCTATGGAAAGGCACAAGAAGGCCCAATTTTAAATAATTCAAATGAAAATTAGAAAACCGGGATTATTACCCCTACTACTTATCACAGTAATGTTAGCAGTTGCCTTTGATAGCAACGTTGCGGCCCAGGAGAAAAACCAATTAGTTCGGGTAGCAAAACTCATAATTGATTCTGCCCGGTTGGAGAGCTATAAAGCTTTGCTGAAGGAAGGGATCGAAACTGCGGTACGTGTCGAGCCGGGAGTACTGACTTTATATGCTGTTTCCGAAAAAGATCGCCCCACCCACTTCACGATCTTAGAAATATATGCTGACGCAAACGCGTACAAAGCTCATTTGCAAACGCCCCATTTCCTGAAATACAAGACCGGCACAAAAGACATGGTCAAGTCCTTCGAACTGGTTGAGACAATTCCCCTTGTGCCCGGGATGAAGATAAAGTGATAATTGCACCATCCTGGGCACAGGTGGGGATTCGACGGCCGGAAAGAAAATTACATTTTTATCGGGCTGGCAACGCTCTTGTCACTGCTCACGCGGCCACCGCCAAAGAAGAACCCAAGCTTGACGCCCATATAGCTGTTCCTGGACGTGACCGTATATTTATCACCGGTAGAAGCATCGCTATACGTCTGGATATTCCTGCCGATGATGTTATACTCCACTGCAAGGCGGAAGTGCCCTAGCTCAAAGCCCGAACGAACCATTGTTCCGAACCTGGACCCGGCCGTAGTGCCTACATTATTGCCAGAGCTTTCGATATTGGCGCTGGCACAGCGATAGAGACCTGCGCCGACACCCGTGAAGGGCCTAAAGAACGAATGGCTGTAATAATAGTCCGACGTGACGACGTAGGAGGCAGCGGCGGATACATTCGCGCTGGTGGTGCTTCCATCATTTGACACATACCCCCGGGCCATGATCGCTGCTTCAATCCGTAAACCTACGGACAGGCGGCTTATAACGGCATACTTTGGCTCCAGTGAGAGCAGGACACCGCCTTTGGCTCCCGAACCATTGGGAATAGCACCGCCTATGGCCAGGTCTACTTTAAAGGGACTAAATGTCTGTGCTTTAGAAAACGTGAAACAAAGGACAGCTAAGCAGAAGAATAGAGGCTTCTTCATTGATTGGATTTTTAAGGTGATTAGGAGTATAATACCTACCTATAACGATTGATATATGCTTAAGAGTATACATATACGAAATAAACACACCTGATCCAATGTGAGTCTGCGACTTATTTTGGGCAAATTTTTGCAATTGATTCGCTATCAATTGTCTTTTATAATCTAACGAATTTCAATATTGGGTATAAAACGAACAGATAATTGTCCGATCGTGTGTACAAGGCCCTTCCAACAAAGTTGGAGGGGCCTTTTTGTTTAGTAGCGACGGGGGTCAACGCAGTGATCTGAATCCTTCGCGGATATCTTCAACGAGAAGTTCGGGTTGTTCCCAGGCAGCGAAGTGCCCGCCCTTGTTGTGCTTCTTGTAATAAACCATATTTGGGTATGCTTTTTCTGCCCAATTCTGAGGTACGTGATAGAATTCCTCCGGAAAAATGCTAACGACAACCGGGGTTTTGACGCCTTGCGGGGCGAAAAAATCATACTTATTCTCCCAATAGATACGGAACCCGGAAACCGCCGTGTTCGTCAACCAGGTAAGCGTAATATTGTCAAGGACATCATCCCGTGTAAGTCCTTCAGACTTCCCGGCAAATACACGTGAGATCATCGCCAGACTAGGCTGATCGTGATCAAGAAATATAGTGGCGAGGCCGACGGGCGAATCAGCCACTCCGAGCAGGGTCTGCGGACGCTTGGTCATTAAAATCTGCAAAATAAACGTGCTTGTAAAAAGGCTTAGCTGGTCGTACGCCTCTTTTTCCTCAGCTGAGAGGCCTGCCGGTGCTGGCGCCCCCGCAAAAGCCCCTTTTTCTATTTCGGCCGGAACTCCGATCGGAAAATTTGTGGCTATGCCCAGTACATTCCCGGGTGACTGTACCGCCATTAAATCCGTGACGAGCGCACCCCAATCTCCGCCTTGCGCGAAAAACTTTTCGTATCCAAGACGCTTCATCAACGTTACCTGTGCACGTGCTATACGGCCAGGGTCCCAGCCTGTAGTCGTTGGTTTGCCTGAAAACCCGAACCCCGGCATCGAAGGGATCACGACATCAAAGGCATCTTCAGCCTTTCCACCATAGGCCGTAGGATCTGTGAGCAGACCAATGATCTTCAACTGCTCAATGGGCGAACCTGGCCATCCATGTGTGACAATGATGGGCACTGCATTTTTATGTTCCGAGCGAACGTGAATAAAATGAATATCGAGCCCGTCAATGTTCGTGATAAAATTGGGGTAAGAATTCAGTCTTGCCTCCACTTTTCGCCAATCATACTCTGTTCCCCAATACTTGGCCAATGCTTTGACCGTCGCGAGCGGCACACCCTGTGTTTGATCGGAAACAGTTTCTTTTTCAGGCCATCTTGCCGCTAAGATCCGACGTTTAAGATCCACCAGGTCCTTTTCTGGAAAATGCACCTTGAAGGGGTGGATTGCTTCATTGGATACCGGCTCCGTGGAAGGACCCATTTGTACATTGCTTACTCCGCCTTGCATTAAAAGGGGTTCTGCGACCATTGTATTTGCAAGGATACTTTTAGTCTTTTTCATGACTTAAATTTTTTAAAAAATGAAAAATGAAAATGCCTTTGTAAAAGTATCTCCTGTAGTAAGCCTTTTCCAACAACAATCAGGTTGAGCGGACTAATTGCATCTTCAGGCAGGCATTTTTTGCGTTGAAAAAGTTTAGACAGGTAGAATTATAAAAAAAACTGCTCCAAGTCTTACTTTTAGAAGGTCTTTATTCAGAAAAATTTGTAAGTGTCTTTCCATCATACCGGTAGAGCCCGGTGTTCCTGGTGCCTAACCAAATATTTCCCGTCCTATCCTCCAGCATAAAAAAAACTTCTTTTGTTGTAATTTTCTAAACGCTTTTTCACCTGGCCCAGATTGTTTATAGCACCAGGCTCCGCCAAGCGTATCTCCTACAGAATTGCCATAATCAGATGCCATCCAGATATTTCCGGCTTTATCTTTTAAAATATTCGTTAATGAGTTGTTCAATAGCTCTTTGGGTTGAGGAAACCCGGAGAATGATGCCATACTTACATCCCCGGACAAGCTACAGGATAGCACCCCATGTATCCTTGTTGTGTTTTTATTAGTTTCGGCTTCCCGGCAGGGTCTGATTTGGATTGTCCAGTGCAAGAGAGAACAAAAACTAATGTTGCCAGCAGGGCGGGAATTCGTGTTTGCAGAAGATATTTTACTATTGTTCAAAGCTTGACAGCGAATATCTGAAAAATTTTAAGAAAAATTAGCGCAACCGAAAAGTTGCACGTATATTTGCAACCGATCAATTTCTCAATTTAAACAATAATATCATGAGAAGAGATATTTTTCAAGCCGTTGCCGATCCGACAAGACGGGCAATCATCGCCTTGATCGCATTGCAGGCAATGACGCCTAACGCCATTGCCGAAAACTTCAACACCTCACGGCAAGCCATTTCCAAACATCTACGCATCCTGGCAGAATGTGATCTGGTAAAACAAGAGTATCAAGGCAGAGAAATTTACTACTCGCTTGAAATCGAAAAAATGAAAGAAATAGATAAATGGCTGATCCAATTCAGGAAAATTTGGGAAACCCGGTTTAATCAATTAGACAAAATACTATCAACAATTAAAAAACAGGAAAAATAAAAAGACATGCGAAAAATTATCGTTACCGAATTCATCACCCTCGATGGTGTTATCGAGGCGCCCGGCGGCAAAGAAACCTCTCATCCTCATGCCGGTTGGCAGCCTAAATACAGGTCTCCGGAGACCGGAAAGTACAAGGTAGATGAGCTTGCCGGCGTAGATGCCTTGTTGTTGGGCAGAACCACGTATGAAGGATTCGCCGCGTACTGGCCTGGTCAGTCCGATGCCGGGTTTGCCGATCCCATCAACCGGATGCCGAAATATGTCGTATCCCAAAACCTGCAAAAAGTGGAGTGGAACAACAGCCATATCCTTCGCAACGTGGCGGGAGACGTTGCAGCCCTGAAGAAGTCCGATGGTGGTGATATCCTCGTCTATGGGAGCGCCACCCTCGTCAAAGCCCTGCTTCATCACGACCTCATCGACGAATTACGGCTGATGGTATTTCCCCTCTCGATCGGCGGCGGGTTGAGGCTTTTCGATGACGATCGGGGATTAAAGAAGTTCGGTCTCAAACACTCGCGCGCTATCGAAAACGGCGTTCTTATCCTCGAATATCAGCCTATCAGTTGACCCGGAATGTTAGAGCTGTATTTTGCGAACGTGTCAATGGCCTCATATAATTCAAAGCCAATGCCTTTTGCAAGCTGATCCAGTTCGGTCATACTATGTGTTAAAAAGATGGCAACGGATCTTTTTACCGGATCCGCTGACCACCAACCACCATAAGCACCTGGCCAACCTACAGATCCAATGGAGCCTGCGCAAGGCATAGATAAATAGGGGCTTTCTCTCGTTACAACGGCCACACCCAATCCAAAACCAAAATTGTCTTTAAACATGGCTGTACCCATTAATTTTGAGTGTTGTCTCTGAGTTGGCGTCAAATGATTGGAACACATCAGATCTTTCGTTTCCTTTTTTAAGATTTGAATACCATCTGAACTCCCGTTCTCTACAAAAATCCTTGCAAATTTCAGGTAGTCTTCAATAGTTGACCAAAGCCCCCCACTGCCAGCTTCGAATTCCAAACCCCTGGGCCGTTCTTTGAAAGCCATTTTTGATGGAACTGTTTCAAGGTTGATCAGGTTGCCCAATTCATCGAATCCAATATTAGAAGCACATCTGTTTTTTTTGTTATTTGGAACATCAAAGAAGGTATCTGTCATTGATAATGGGTTGAATATTTTCTCTTCCATTACTTTGCTCAAGGGCTTACCTTCTATCTTTGAAATGAGAAACCCCAATAAGTCAGTAGATTTTCCGTAATTAAATATTTCTCCGGGCTGATTTACCAGGGGTAGGCTGGCCAGTCCATTGATCCATTGTTCAATGGTAAGCTCATTATCAATGTCGCCCTTCAAAACCCGGTCGTAATCAGCTTTAAGTTTCCCCTTCTGAAATCCACTGTAAGTAAACCCTGCTCTATGTGTAAGTAAATCGAGGATGGTAATGTCTTTGTCAGCCTCTTCGTATTCATCAGGCTGATCTTTCAAGACCTTCATATTCCCAAACTGCGGGAACCATTTAGTAATTGGGTTGTCGAGATCCAATTTCCCTTCTTCGTACAACATCATGGCCAATACTGAAGTAATTGGTTTTGTCATGGACGCAATTCTGAATATCGTATCCATGGTCAATAATTCTTTTGTCTCCATATTTCTATATCCGTCGCTTCCCTGATATAAAATTTGCCCATCCTGCCATAAAATACAGTTAACTCCGCCAATTTTTTTATTTTCAATTATTTTTTTAAACATCGGATCACAGGATCTTTTAGTAGCGACACGTCAAAACTTGATCAACAGCTTTTCAGCCATTAACTTACCATCCTTGTAATATTCAAAGACCCAGCTGTCCTCTCTTTTGAAAACGATCCCATTGGAGGATCCGTTATCCGCAATAAAATAATCGGCCATGGAGCTTTTGAACATGCGTAAGATCGTCTTTGGCGTCGTATCGATCAATTGGTACCCATTAGCAATGGGCTGCGCGTATAAGGTGCCGGCTGCCGGGAGGGCTACTGTTGCGGTAGTCTTCTCTGCAGGTGCGGAATTAGCAGCGTTGGCCGGGGCCATTGGCTGGTCGTTTATGGCCGGCGCCGGTTGATAAACATATTTAGCCTGCGTCAGGGATGTAAAGGCGTCCTTTAAAGCAAGCGTATAGGCAGGCCCGAATTCTTTCTCCCGGCTAATTCCTTCTTTGCTTTTAAAAACTACATTTCCCCTGCAGTCTTTTAATAAAAGGGTAAGTCGGGTAGTGAACATCGATTTTTTCTCTACTACTTCAGCATTGAGTGCGTTACATTTATTATTGGCAAGCTCAGCAGGCAGATCCGGATTGTCGAAATAGGCCGTAAAACCGGTCTCTTCCAGGGACGATTTAGTCAAGGCATTTAGGCCATACTGGTTCTTTTGCTTAAAGAAACTAAAGCCTTCCGGCACCAGAACGTATTTGTAGTTGTTCAATGAGGCCTGCGAATGGCCTGAAAAGCAACTAAATAACAGGAATAATAAAAAATATGATCTCATAAGCGCTATGAATTTTGTTCCTGGATAAAGATACCCATTCTTTACAATTTTGATCCGAAAGTCGGGGTTTTTGCGTTTTTTTTGAATTAAATTTGGAAATGACCGATCGGTCATTTATCTTTGTGCTGTCAATCGCAAAAAATGAACAAAGGAGAACAAACAAGACAAATGATCATCGAGCAGTCAGCTCCCATCTTTAACAAGAAGGGAATTGCTGCCACGGCGATGAGCGATATCATGGATGCTACGAATCTCTCCAAGGGTAGTCTTTATGTCCATTTCGACAATAAGGATGTCCTGGCCGAGAAGGTGGTCGATTATAATATGGAGCAGCTGGTGCAAAAGACAGCCGTGTTCATGAACCGTTTCGACAACCCGAAAGACAAGCTTTTCGCCTTTATCGATCTCTACCGGAATCCCCTGCTCCCGCCTGTCGAAGGGGGGTGCCCGATGCTGAACTTCGGGATGGAAGCGGATGATCAGAATGAGGTGGTGCGGGAAAAGGTGGCTGCACAGGTGAACAGGAGCCAGCAAATGCTTACCGATGTTCTCGCGCAGGGGATCAGGCAGGGTATTTTTAAGACGGACTGGAATTATAAGGAGTTCGCGACATTGATGTTTGCGATGATCGAAGGCGGTGTAATGATCGGAAGGACCACCCGGAAGCACGACAAGATGGCCGTCATCTGCCGTAACCTTAAGAAAATGATCGAGGCGCAGCTGGCCTGATATTGGAGGCTCAGACGACCCGATCTTTTTTTTGTCACAAATATGACCGATCGGTCATATTTAAGAGAGTAAACAATTATTTCTTAATATTTAAAAAAACAGTTATGAAACAGTTACTTACCGGCGCATTACTTATTGCGGCCGCACTCACCACCTCCTTTTACCCCTCCCCTGCTTATGCAGGCAGAAAAGACGGATCGGAAAAAACAAAAGCTGTCACAAAGACGATCCAGGTCGATGACGCAAAGATCGTTTACCGTGTCTATGGCGACAAAGGAGGTACTCCCCTCGTTCTATTATCGGCGCTCGGCTTCACCCTGGACGCCTGGGATCCCGCCGTTGTGAACGGGCTCGCCAAGTCCTCGACCGTCATCATTTTTGACAACAAGGGTGTCGGCGCTTCCACCGGGAAGACCCCGAGCTCTATCGCTGAAATGGCGCAGGACGCCATCTCTTTCATCAAAGCAACAGGCTATTCGAAAGTGAATCTGCTTGGTTTCTCGATGGGCGGATTTATTGCCCAGGAGATCGTAGAGACCGAACCGCAACTGGTGAATAAGCTGATCCTGGTCGGCACCGGCCCTCAGGGATCGGAAGGACTGGGCGAGATTGGGAAAATACTGACAGCAGCAGCTAACCTGCCGGCCGAAGAACAGTACCTGGCAGGTTTCTTTTCTCCTTCCGAACGCAGCAGACAAGCTGGTAAAGAATCTTTTGCCCGTGTCCAGTCTAAAAAAGAAGGCCATGATCTCCCCTTGTCGAAAGAGAGTTTCGGTGCAGCGTTTACCGCCGTGCTCGGATGGGCACAACCCGACCCGGCTAAATTCGAAAGGGCCAAAACGGTCACCACTCCCGTGTTGATCGTGGGCGGTCAGTACGACATTTTCATCCCGGTCGTCAATGAGGTGCGGCTGTACCAGGCGCTGCCTAATGCACGGCTCGTTCTTTTACCTGACGCCGGCCACGCTTCTTTCTTCCAATACCCGGAACTGTTCTTGCAGGAAGCAGGCTATTTTCTCAAAAACTAATCTTAAACATCCAATCATTTTTAAAAAATTACAAAATGGAAACGACGATCTCTCAACCGACAAAAGTATTGTACACCGCGCAGACCCACACGACGGGTAACCGCGAGAACGGGACATCCCGCAGTTCCGACGGCAACCTCGATATTCACCTCGCAGTACCCGGTACCGGCCGCGCGGGCACCAACCCGGAACAATTGTTTGCCGCCGGCTGGTCGGCCTGCTTTGACGGGGCCATGGGCATAGCCGCCGGTAAATCCCGGGTCGCTCTGCCTGCCGACAGGTCTATCGACGCCGAGGTCGATCTGGCTATGAATGGGTCAGGCTTTCTTCTGCAGGCCCGGCTCAACATACACCTGCCCGGCCTCGATCGCGAAACCGCGCTTACCCTTGTGGAAGCAGCGAGTGGCATATGCCCCTATTCAAAAGCCATCCATGGGAACGTAAAGGTTGAATATAATCTTATTTAACCCCGGCTGCGTGATTGATGCAAAAGCCCCGGCTTACGCCGGGGCCTTGCCATTTGCAACGATAAAACCGAAAATCGAATCAGTTCTTCCTGAAAACATCTCTTACCGCCTCCAGGTAAGCCGAACCATGCGCCACATCGGGTTCGAGATAACTGCCTTCCGCCCATTCGTTCCAGGCATTGATGGTGATCAGCCTGGGTTGACCGGGGTGCTGGTCGATGTATTCTTTCGCTTTCTGAAGGAAAGTCTTAAAATATTCGGGCTTGTTATGGACGATCAGGTCCTGTCGTTTGACAGGGAACCGCGGGTTACAATCCCAGCCGATGGAAACATGCGGGCAATAAGGGATCTTAAAGGTCGTATCCCATTCAGCCCACTTTTTCATCGCTTTTTCGCCCCAGGGCCTATAATCGCCGCTCGGTTGAACAAAATGGCACCACTGGTAATTGGTCATGCTTTTAAACCCGAAATATTCCAGTGTGGAGTTCTGTGTTTCAATGGGATCACCGGGCACATCTTTTAAGGTGGAAGGGATATTGCCCCAAAGTATCGCCTGAAGGTGCAGATCGGGAAAGCCGGCTTCCCTGGTCTTCATTCGAAAGTAATCCAGCGCAGCTTTCGCCTTTTCGGAACCGCCAATACCATTGATAAAAGTAGAAAGCTCGTAGATACTGAACACGGGCTCGCCATTGATCTTATAGTAGTTGGGTTGTTTAAAATAATCTTTGATGATATGATCGACCATGCCCTCGAAAATTTTCCGGCTAACCCCGCCATACCAATAGATCTTGCTTTTGTCCGGATTGGCCGGATCGAGATAAGAGCTATGGTCGTGGTTTGCCCACATCAGGGAGAACTTCATATCCCTGCGGTTCTTTGCTTTCAGGAACCCTTTATCCAACGCATCTTCCAAAAAGGGTTTGTTATCGTACCAGTACCAGTCGAAGATCATCACATTTACCCCGTATTTAACGGCCGTTGCTATTTTCTTTCCCATGACGACGGGGTTGGTCTCATCTTCATAACCCCAGAGCGGGACCTTGGGCACTTCATGTCCTACGAATTTTGGTTTTGCTTTATAAATGGCCTCCCACTCCCCTTTCCCATCGGGGAATACCTGTATATCCTTAAATCGGGGATCGGGATGATAGGCAGGCCAATAAAATGCCGCAACGTCATAGGCATCCTTTCGCTTTACTCCCTGCCCCCGGACGGCAGAAGCAACTAAAAGGATCAGGACAGGGGTAAAGGCGCCAAAGGACGACAGGAAACTTCTCTTCATACTACTTAATTAATATTAGTGATAACCCGGGTTCTCCACCAATTTAGGATTGTTGCTGGTTCTCTGGATCGTAATCGGGAAATAATAATTTTCCGGGCGGAATTGAGGAACGTTGGATGTGCCATCCACATTGTCGACGATCTTCAATTGATATTTACCCGTTTGAAGGTCGAGGATGTAACGTATACCGGACCAGGACTTCGACAGATCGGTAACGGCCGTCCGCCATCTCCGCAGGTCCCAATAGCGATGTCCTTCAAAAGCCAGTTCCACCCGGCGTTCATGGTGGATATCTTCCCGGGTGACTGTTCCCAGGTTAGCAATCCCGGCGCGGGTCCTGATCTGGTTGATCGCGTTCAGGGCATCTCCCGGCTTATTCAGTTCGAAGGCAGCTTCGGCATAATTCAATAATATTTCTGCATACCGGAAGATCTGCCAATCCTGTGATGAAGTGGGCCATCCGCTGTTAGCTCCCGCCATATTATCATGATTCTCATCCAGAAATTTCAGGATGCCAATGCCCGTTCCTTCATAGTCCTGGTCGCCGTTGGCGAGGACCCCATTGACGGATCCGTCCGTTTGGATGGTCCCGTTCGCCAAACGGATACCCCTGTGAAAATCCAGTTTACTGCCTTTCCAGGCGGTGTTCTGTGTATAGAACGTACCAAAAAAGCGGGGATCCTTATTGGCCCACAGGTCTTCGGTAGTCCAGAGGCCTTGCTGAATGGCAGTCCTGTCCAATGTCCCGGGCGTTCCATCGACGTGTTCGAATGCTTCGGCCAGTTCCAGGTAGGCCTGGTCGTAAAGGCCACGCCCCCATGCCTGTGGCCGGGGACAATTAAAGAAGTCGATGCTCCAGCCATTCCCGCCCGTAAAATTATTGACGTTATCATGGCGTTTTACAAAAATGGCTTCGCTATTATTTTTTACCAGGAAGATATTCCTGAAGTTCATGGCCTTGTCGGCATCATTATTATACAGCGCATATTTCCCGCTGATCATGATCGCATTGGAGGCGTCATAAGCAGACTGGTAATAGGTCTTGGCTTTGTCGGAGGGTATGCCAACGACCCCTTCCAATTGAAGGGCGCCGAATTGTGCGATACTGCCGGCATAGAGCGCGGCACGGCTTTTTAAGGCCAAAGCCGCATATTTTGACGGGCGGCCCAGGTTATCTCCCGTAACCACTTCGGGAAGGTCGTTGGCGACGGAATCAATTTCGGAAAGGATAAAATCATACACCGTCTCTTCTTTATCCCTTGCAGGGTAAAGCTCTGCCTGGGGAGCAGACAGGCTCTGCACCTTTGTGATCAGGGGCACCCCACCATAGCGTTTGACCATCGAAAAATAACAAAAGGCCCTTAAGAAGCGTGCTTCTGCGATCTTAGCCTTGATCTGATCGGGTGAGAATGGCGAAGAGGGCACGCGTTCGATGAATTGATTGATGGTACGGATCGTATTGTAACCCCACCATTCCAATAAACCGCCGCCTATCGTAAGGTTGCCATATTTATACCGGAACGCCGTGCTGGGATTCCAATCCCTCCATTGGGGGAAACATTCGTCCGAAATTTCATTGTTCTCGAATTCGGCATAAAAGCCATCCCCGTCCCATCCTGCGCCGTAAGATTCATTCGCCAGCCAATACATTTCGTAATAGACATGAGTAAGATAGGCATCCACCAGGGCCTTGTCGCCCCAAACATTCGCATCCGAGACAATGTCAAGGGGTTGTTTGTTCAAGACCTGCCTGTTGCAGGAAATCAGTATCGAAAAGCTGAATAGTAAAACTATTAATTGATATTTTTTCATAACTATTTTATTAAGACAGTTAAAACGAGACATTGGCGCCAAAACTGATCGTTTTTACTTGTGGATAGTAATAAGCAGCGTTATTCGAAGGAGATTCCGGGTCGATGTCATATTCCTTTAACTTGTTAAAGGTTATCAGATTTGTCCCTGCCACATATATGCGAAGTCCCTGCAGCTTGTACCTGTCGAGGATAGCTCTCGGTACATTATAGCCGACAGACAGCGCTTTCAGCCTTAAATAGCCCGCTTTTTTATAATAGTGATCGGAAAAAAGACCATTCGTTGTGGAACCGCCTAATCTCGGGAAAAAGGCGCGGGCGGAATTATTCTTTTCCGACCATCGGAGTTTGTACATCACCTCCGTATAATTAATATTCCCGTGGTCCAGCTGTATATTGTTATAGTAGCCAAACGCCCCCTGGAACAGGGAAGAAAGATTGAAGTTCCTGTATTTCAAATTGATCGTGGAACCGATCATCCAATGGGGCTCCGTCCCTTTCCCAATAGCGATCTGGTCTCTCCAGTCCAGTTTTCCATCGTTGTTGACATCAACATATTTGATATCGCCAGGGCGCAAAGTGGCATTGCCGGCCGGGTAGGTAAATTTCAGTTTCGAGATCTCATCCTGGCTCGTGAACAATCCATCTGATTTGTATCCGTAGGCGAATTGAAGGTCCGTCCATTTGCCGGACAATTGAGAGATCCTGATCTGATCCGGGTCCGTATACTTCTGCTCCTCAAAATGGTCCCATTTCGCCCTGGACCACGACAGATTGCCGCTGATCTCATAGGTGAAGTCATGAATGGAGCCGCTGGTGCCGAGGGTTAATTCAAATCCGCGATTATTCTGACTATTCAGGTTCTCCTGGGGCAGGCTTGCTCCAAAGGTATTCGGCAAACTGAGGACCCTTGTTGCCGGGATGCCCGAGAGTTGCCTGTAAAAGACATCGGCCCCGCCGAATAATTTCCTTCTCCATAAAGAGAAATCGGCTCCTATATTGTAGATCTTTATTGTTTCCCAGGTCAGGTTGGGATTGGCCAGGCCGGTAGACGCCAGGCCCACCTGTGTATTGGTCCCGATCAGCCATTGGCCGGCGAACTGGTAGCCCGATAAATATTGAAAATTACCTACGTTATCGAGCCCGGAGCTACCGTAGCTTCCCCTGAGCTTAAGTTCATCGATGGCGGCGCTGTTTTTCATAAAGTTCTCCTGGCTCAATCTCCAGCCAAGAGAAATGCCCGGAAAATATCCCCATCTTCTATTGGAGGGAAATTTTGCCGAAGCATCGGCCCTCATCGTAGCTTCGAGCAGGTATTTATTTTTATAGGAATAGTTTACCCGGCCTACATAGCTCGCGCGTCCCATTTCTGTGGCGGAACCTGTGGCCTGGCTCGTTTGCACCGCGCCTGCAAACAACTGCTCGATAGCAGGGGTTAAAAAATTGTCCCTGCCTGCCAGGATATACTTGGTGCTGTAATCGATGACCTCGTATAGCGCTAAAGCGGTAAGATGGTGGTCGCTCCCGAAAATACGATCATAATTCAATGATAGCTGACCCGTAATATTCCTGTACTGATTATTCGTAAGGACATCCCTTGCCTGGGTGCCCAAAGCGCCTGCCAGTGTGTATTTCTTACTGGCGGCGTCATAGGTATAAAAATCATAGGGTTTCGTGAAGTTCTTATCATCCTGATAATTTTGCTCATAATTGATAAAGGCCTTTGCGCTCAGGCCTTGTACCGCCTTAATGCGGTAGTTCGCTACAAAAGTGCCCTTTAAGTTCTGACTGTTATTCTGATCATAGCCTGCGATGTTATAATCCGAGATCAATTTAATGCTGCCCACCCCTTGCCCGTTGGCGTAGGAATTTTTGGTGGGGTCCGGCAGGCTGGCAGGATAGATCGGTAATGAGTTCCATAGATCCTGCCATAGGGAATTAGGTCCGGTAGATTGGGTGCGCCAGGGGAATTTCCGGTTCTCGACGACCGAGGACAGATCGAATTGAATGGAGAGGTTATCCGTTATTTTCGCGTCGATATTGGACTGGAGATTATACCTGCCATACTTGCCTCCGTTGGATTTCCACACGGATTCCTGGTCGAGGTAGCCGAAGAAACCATAATATTTAATTTTATCGTTGCCGCCCCGCACCGATATATTATGCTGTTGCTGGGGAGACCAGTCCCTGATCGTTTCCTTAAACCAATTGGTGTTGGGATATTGAGGGTCGGCGCCACTATAGTACTTCTGGATCTGTTCGGCTGTATAAGGCGCAGTCAGTCCCTGGTTGATAAATTTCTCATTCTGGAGTTCGGCGTACTGGCCGGAATTCGTTGGCTGCGTCATGGCGGTAA
>Ga0307517_10005516_pt1 | contig 19016 bp, 17 predicted proteins | sample 23_EM_MG_FD_194515 | JGI IMG/M metagenome (GOLD analysis project Ga0307517, IMG submission 194515) | Populus trichocarpa ectomycorrhiza microbial communities from riparian zone in the Pacific Northwest, United States - 23_EM | ecosystem: Host-associated > Plants > Roots > Unclassified | place... | reverse complement strand
CCGCGCGGAGGGTGTACCGGCCAGTTCGATTGTGGATAGGGGGGTCGTTGTTGAGTGGGGACCGAGTGAGAAGTCGCGGTTGTGTGTCGTTTCGTGTGTCCGTCGCTTGCGTGTGGGGTGCTGATGTTGACGGATAGTCATAATATTTGGTTGAGAGATCATTGCAGGTGTTTGGAGTGTTATCACCCCGTTACGAAGCAGAGGCTGTTGGATACTTTCGACGTGAGTGGTTTTGGCGTTCCCGCTCCATCCTCTGTGACGATTTGCGTATTTTCTGATCGTGGTCCTCGCATCTGTTCAGATCCCGGCTGATATTGCCCCTTTAAGTGTGGAATCCAAGTCCTATGGATTGGAAGTAACGTGTAGGTGTTGGGGAGTATTGTTGACCGGGGTTAGTCCGTCCTGATACGCTCTGAGGCCAGGGCCGGCTTCGACTCCACATTTGTCGGTTTATCCTTGGTCGTGGCTGCGAGAACATTCGTATGATCCTCCCGCGAAGCGTGGGGTTGAGAGCATGACTGCGTCAGGGTGAGTTGGTCTCACTTCACGGTTGAGGATGACCGTTAAACGTTTGGTGATATTCAGGAAGCTCGTTTGGGGATCGAGCATCGCGAAGGATCCTCCGACTGTGACTTACGAAGAAGCCATGACAGACCAAGGGCTCTTCAAGTGGCTTTCTAAAGTGGTGAGCAATCATCATCGCACACCATCGCAGCGTGACCCGGAGTTTTGACGCTTGCCGTTAGGACAAGTTTGGGTTCTGCTTCGTCACTGGTGTCCCTGCTACACCCGAGGACACGGAAAGGCTCTCGGAGCGGATAGGTTTCATTCGGGAGACTAAATGTGTGTGTAGATTACATAGCGGATGTCCGTGAATGTCTGACGTTCAGTCCTTAGATGGAAAGTTTTGGGAGTTCACTGCTGACCTGGCGAAGGGCGACACAGCGTATACCAATATCGCTCTTGGTGCACACACCGACAACACGTATTTCGTGCGTCGATACACAACCGACTACGTGTTATGTTTACTGAAGCAGCACATTGGACACTTTAGACGGATCCCTCCGGACTGCAACTCTTTCATCTTCTCTCACACACGGACGGTTCAGGAGGCGCTACGCTCCTAGTCGACGGATTCTACGTCGCGTCAATCTTGAAAGACCTTCACCCGGGGTTATACTCCCTCCTCTCCACCGTCCCGATTCCAGCGCACGCCGCCGGAGACGAAACGGCGATCTACCAGGCTTCGCCGAAATCCGGGTACCCGGTTTTGAATCACGATCCTGCGACGGGGGAGTTGTACCAGGTGCGGTGGAATAACGACGATAGGAGCGTGATGGATCGTCTGGATCCCAAGGTCGTTGAAGAATGGTGTGGAGGGGATGATTCTATGCCCGTGTGATTGGCGCTGAGTTTTCTCTTTCATAGGTACGAAGCGATCAGGACGTGGAATAGGTTGTTGAAGAGCGCCGACTCTGAGTATTGGGTGCAGTTGAGCCCTGGTACGGCGGTCGTGGTTGATAACCACCGCGTATTGCATGGACGTTCGTCGTTTGATGGGAGGCGCAGGATGTGCGGAGCATATATTGGGTTGGACGAGTATCGATCAAAGTTAGCTGTCCTGAAGGAGAGATTCGACCCTGACCGTGTTACGGCAGAGACGAGGGATCCATCGAGTGGCGGGAGCGTATGGGGTCCTGCTCTGTGATTATGCAGACGTGGGTCGTGTTAGTAGGTGGTGGTGGGCGGGCGTGGCGAAGATCATTCGAGAGTGCACTGTGTCTAATCGATATCGACGCCAGGGGATCGATAACCCCATAGTTCGAATGGCACAAGTCCAGGGCTCCTTACATCGTTACCGCTGGAGCCTGAGTTCAATTACATTTCATAGGCGTCACTATCCACAGGCCCCTGGCGGGATATAGTATCGAATATAGTTCGGTGGGATTTTTTTCCTATAGAGTAAACACTATTGGCTATGACACCTTCGCATATGCACTACAGGGTAAATTGGGTACCAAGATCCCGCAAAAAACGACTGTATGGGAGTGGGAAGGAGAAAGTCCTTTGATAAGAAGTCCTTTCGACGCCCTCGTCAGGAGTTGCACGGCTGCGACTAGACCCAGATCCTTATGGGAACTGGGGAATCAGGCTCGACGGTAACCTCAGGGGATTGGTTCATCGGAACAGTGATTCCAGTTGGTCGGGGTGGGTCGTTGGGCTCGGTCATTTGAGTGTGAACGAGGTCACCGGGAAGGGTGACCTCAGTTGGGATCGAGCTGTTGGGAATGGTGATCTCTGTGGGAGCTGTACCGTAGGGATGATCGTGTAGTCGTGTCAAAGGTCGGACAGGGATCGTCGTAAGTCGAGGAGATTGAGCGAGCGCGCGGGGGTAGGACGAAATGAGGCAACATGCACTAGCAATAAAGAACTGGGCCAAATGGATGGATAGAACGACGAGGAGCTTTGTCAGTGTACTGAAACCGGGGCAGACGTAGGACCTTCGTGCATCCGAAGCGTGGCATCAACGAGCGTGCAACGGCATGAGAACCGAACGAGCCGCCGAATCCGTTCAAATCCATTCAGAATACAATGGTGCTGAACCCCAGACGGTTTCCAGAGTATCCGGCGCAGACAGGGGTGAGTGATTTTCGGAGCAATCTGTTACCAAACGGGGTAGTCAAGTCAGTCACCACAAAGTGTAGAAGCAGTCATTGAGGGCGGCGTACAACGTTGGATGTGTCGGTGATGGTAGCGGGAAAGGCGACGAAAACAAGGAACTCCAACCCGAACATCACCGTCGAGTGCCCATCGTTTGGGGTGGAAAAAGCCGGCGCTTCCGTTCTTGATGGAGGACGAAGCAGGGGGTGGGTCTGAGACCGAGAATGGTCACTGGTTGTATGCAACGCGGATGGGTCCTCGTATTGGTTTGTTGGTGTTATGGGCTGTTCTGTGCCGTGCCCATTGCTAGAATACCACTCACATCCGCCACGGCCCGAGATACAAACAAGGTGTTGTGAACTTTACGGTAGGCGGGATGGCCACGGCTGAATTCCGCGCGAGACTAGCGGCTGAGTTCCAGGTCACGTGACCTGTCGGGCCGCCGCCAGTTCCGCCGAAGTCCGACAGTGTTTCTAGCGGTTTTTGGCTTCTGCGTTCGATTCCGTGGTATCCAGGTTGCTCAATATGTAATGACTGTAGCATTTTCTATCCCGAGAGACCCCCATGACAAGGGCTCCATTTCCGGAGAACTTGGAAGTTATCCGAGGGAGGCCGGATCACGGCGATCATCGATCGGACTTCAAATATGATACCTAGCTCAACCTCGTACCCCAGTCAATGGTATTCTTTCCTGCTAAATTGCACTCGGAGGTGGGGCAGTATGTACCAATCTCATCCCAATCCAAGAGTTTCTGACCTTTTTATTCAGGCATATCGTAGGGAGGACCAACGCAGTGGAGGTGTTGAATTCAAAGTCCGATCAATTCTGCCGAACGGTGCCGAGAACCCAGTTAGGAGGGCGGGATACAGCCCAGCCCACATTTCACAAACTTAGAAGCCTTTAGACAAATTAACACGGCAACCGAGTATGTTGGGGCGCCCGCCGCTATGAAAATTGGACGCAGAGGCCCCAAAACATAGCTAAAAGCCCTGTTGGACTTCGGTGGTAGCGGCGGCCCGGCGGGTCACGTGACCTGGAACTCAGCCGCTAGTCTCGCGCGGAATTCAGCCGTGGCCATCCCGCCTACCGTAGTACGTACTGCGTATACGGATTACTAAAAAAACGGGCCGATACGGACGGGGAAACGCTTGAGGGAAAAGTATGGGTGACATGATTCAAGTTAGCCAGGGCTGTCTGGAAGCAAAAGAGAAGATACTGGGAGATATGCGTAGACGGGGAGCAGTTCGACGTTCTCGATGGATCCGCGGGACAACGCGTTGCATGCTGAGCGCCTCTGGTCAACTTAGCGCTGGGTAGCGCTTGCTGGAGACCCGAGCAGAAAAAAGCCACGTGTCAGACTATCGTCCTACCACATCACCGCCCATCTTCCACACTGCCCCTGCGACGACATGAAGTTCCGAAAGTCCCTCCACAAAGTTCGGGAGAAGGTGAAGCACGGTCTATCGAGGATTGGAGACAAGCTAGAGGGAGGTGGGGCCAACGTTGGCGGCAAGGATTTCGACCGCCCGGCCTTATCTTTGCAATCAGAAGGTGAGATCAGAGGAGAAGACAGCAAGGCCAGTGGAGAAGACGATCCAGCTCCGCGATTGGTAGTTGAAACGGGACGCGGCCTGGGAGAAAGCAGCCAGAGTGGTCCCCATCTGGATCCACACGTGGAGGTTGAGAGCGGATCTGGTCGAGGAGAGGACCGAGCCGATGCCCCCCGATCGGATGTTGGGAACGGGACACCTAATCCTTCCATCTTGAGAGGTGTGGAATCCGAGGGTATGTGAACTACACTACTCCAGCTACTGCCTCTGATAGATGGTGTAGACAATCCAGCGGCTCCTGATCAAGTCCATGGCGATGCCGCTACACCTAAGGACGAATCGAGCTGGAAATCTACCGCGACCTCCACGGCTAAATTATTCCTCCGCACGGTGGAAAGAGCTTCAGATGCCTTCCCCCCGCTCAAATCCGTTGCTGCAGGGCTCTGCGCTATTCTGGATAGTTGTGAGGTATTGTTCACCTCCGTTTGCTCGATCTGAGATGCTCACGGTTCTCACGGTTCTCCCAGCAAACAACGGTCAACAAACAAACAATAGAGTCGTTGGGATCCCGGGTCGAAGTGCTCGTTGAATCGCTCTGCACGCCTGCTCCTGAGGATGATTTCAAGGAGAAAACGAGGAGAAATAAGTTGGCACGGTAAGCCCGCCCTCTCCGGGATCGGGAGCTGGGGCTGACGGACGGGGATCGCTAGGAAATTCGATGATGTCTGCAAGGCCCTGGACCCAATGACAAGTCAAAAAGATATCGTGCAATTCCTGAACAACGCCGAGAACTCACGGAAACTTAACGATCTTGTGGATGATATTCACGAGGCCGTGATAGAATATCAGGTTTGCACTCCGAAAGCACTCGCTCTCATTGAACCTAACATATGCTTCAGACTTCCTTACAACAAAGCATCTACAACAACACCTGTCAATTAATCGTGAGTTTTCCCCCTCAACCGTCTACCCATGCATAGTGACCGGCCAACAGGATAGAGCGGACCTGGCCATGCTCAACAGCATGTTTCACGTCGCAGACGCTAGCCATCTCTGTGGAGATAGACAAGGGTGCATGAAGGGGACCAGGAGGGATGTCCTGTTCCAGCTGGAACAGTGGCTAAAGGACAAAGAAGACAAACGGGTGTTCTGGCTCAACGGTCTCGCCGGGACAGGGAAGTCAACCATCGCTCAAACGTTCGCGGAGATGTGTTTCGCAGACGGGAAGCTAGGGGCCAGCTTCTTCTGTTCGCGGGATTTCGAAGAAAGGAGCAACCTTCGATCCATCTTCCCTACCCTCTCCTTCCAGCTTGCTCACCGGTATCCGCGCTTCCGACAAGAGTTACTTCCGGTCTTGGCGAAAAATCCTGACATTGGGAAAGAATCGCTCTGTTCGCAGATGGAAAAACTCATTGTTGACCCATTCCAAGCAATGCAAGCCCCAACCATCGTCGTTATTGATGCCCTCGACGAGTGCAGAGACGAGGAGCCCGCATCCGCGCTCCTGTCCGTCCTCTCCCGTTATGTGGACGACATCCCGCTTGTCAAGTTCTTCATCACTGGCAGGCCCGAACCTCGGATTCACTCTGGATTCCGTTTGGAGTCACTCCATCCTCACACGGATGTGCTCAGGCTCCATGAGGTTGAACCTACTTTGGTGGACAATGATATCAAGCTTTACTTGAAAATCCGGTTTACCGAGATCGCCAAAAACCGGCATGACTGTGGCCTTGGAGAGGATTGGCCGGGTCCACACAACGTCGATATCCTCTGCAAGAAAGCAGCTGGGTTTTTCATTTACGCTTCAACAGTCATCAAATTTGTTGCATCCCGCCACTACCCACCTGACGAAAGACTTGCTCTCATCATTTCGCTTTCACAAGACACCACCCACGAGGGAAAGTCGGGTGTTGACCTCCTCTATACCCGAGTTCTGGAGGAAGCTTTCCATGATGTGGATTCCTACAACCATGAACTCTACTCACGTTTCAAATCTGTGGTGGGGGCAGTGATCCTCATATTCTATCCACTCTCCATCAAGGCCCTCTCTGATCTCCTCAGGGACTGTGGCACCCCATCCAGAATCTCCAGTGCCCTGTGCACCCTCCATTCCCTCCTTCTGATCCCAGACAGTGCAGAGGACCCAGTCAGGATCTTCCACAAATCATTCCCAGACTTCCTCACAGATCCAGAACGGTGCACTGACACTCGGTTCTTTATAGACCCTTCAACTCATCACAATGAGATTTTACTTTCAAGCCTCAATGTGATGAAGGAGAGATTGAAGAGGAACATCTGCAATCTGGATGGCCAAGTTGTCCTCAGTAAAGTTAAGGATCTTCCCACACAAAGGGCTACCTGCATTGGGGATTCCCTGGGATATGTATGCTGCTTCTGGACAAAGCATCTTGCAAAGGTTTCCAGTGACAGTGATGGAATGGAAGAAGTATACAAGGCAATCAATAAGTTCTTTGAGACTGGTTTTCTGTTTTGGGTTGAGGTCCTTGCCCTCATGGGAAAGCTTGATGATGCTGTTTATGCTCTCAATGACATCCAGCAATGGTATATGTTGGTGAGTCATATATTTTGAAATTCTAGCTGAAACCTATGTTTATATCTGCTCAGACAGGGGTCCCTGACAAGTGGACAAGTGATAGCAAGCATTTCATCCTGGAGAATTATGATGCAATCTACAACTCTCCTTCCCAAATATATGACTCTGCCCTCATACTTTGCCCCTCCTTATCCTGGCTCCATGGATGCTATACTGAAAATTTCCCCTCAAAAGTCAAGGTGGTGGTGGGACCAACTGAATGGGGAGCATGTGCTCGCACAGTTTCTTGCATTGATGACTACACAGTGACCCTTGCATACCATAACAACACTATTGCTACTGGTTTACACAATGACATCACCATCTTTAATGCATTGACAGGCAGCCAGACTGCTGTTCTCTCTAGGCATACAAAATTTGTTATGTCTCTTGCCTTCTCATCAGATGGGACATGGCTTGTATCTGGGAGCTCAGATAAAACTGTCAAGCTCTGGGATGTCCAGACTGGTGGAGTTGTCAAAACTTTCCATGGCCACACTGATGAAATCCTCTCTGTCTCCATCTCAGTAGGCAACACCATAATTGCATCAGGATCTAGAGATGAAACAATTCATTTGTGGAACATTGGGACAGGGGAGTGTAATGTTATAAAGGGACACAATGATAATGTTACAACTGTCAGCTTCTCCCCCACAAACCCCCAACTCCTCCTGTCTGCATCTGATGATGGTACTGTGCAGAAGTGGGATACAGATGGTCATCAGATTGGTTCCCCAATTCCTGGATCCCATGTTTCATTCTCCTCTGATGATGCCCAGTTTGTTTCATGCAAAGAGTCAGCTGTTACCATTTGGAACACTGATTCTGGAGAAGCTGTGGCAGAGTTCCACCTGGCCCATGCTGAATTTAGCCATTGCTGTTTCTCTCCTGATGGGAAGCTCATTGCTTGTGCCAGTGGTCATACTATCTACCTTTGGGACATCACTGGCCCAGTCCCTCACCTCATCAAGACCCTTGTTGGACACATAGATAAAATCACCTCCCTCATCTTTCCCTCCCTCACCCTCATCTCAGCATCTAAGGATAGGTCAGTCAAGTTCTGGGAGATTGGTGCCTCATCAACAAGCCCAGTTGGACCTCACACAGAGTCTACACCACTCACCTCATCCCCAATCAGGGCTGTCAGCCTACAAGCAAAGGATGGGTTGGTTTTCTCAGTTGATTCAGCAGGGGTGGTCAGGACCTGGAGCATCTTGACTGGCCTCTGTAAGGAATCCATTGAAACTCAGGCCAAGGACATTGAGACAGGAGACATCCAGCTGGTTGGTGACAGATTGGTCATTGTGGGGTGCAAAGAGAGTCCTGGCAAGGGCTGGAAGGTTCATGTCTGGGATGCTGAGAAAGGTGAACTCCAGACAATAGATGCAACTGAGAGCCAACCCAGGGGTCTTAGGATATCTGGGGATGGGTCCAGAGTTTTTTGTGTGGATGACTATGTCCTTCAAGCCTGGTCTATACAGACAGGGGAGCCTGCAGGCAATGGATCACTAGGGTCAAAATATCCATATCTCCTTGACCCCCTCTGGATAGATGGTTCAAAAGCCTTGGTTCGTTGTGGGGGATCATCAACCCTGGGCTGGGACTTTGGGATTCCAGGCTCAACCCCCATAGAACTATCTTCAATATCCTTGGATAGGCCCCATTTGGATTTTGTTGGTATTACAAGCCAGTCAAATACTGGTCAGATTGGGATTGAGTATGTAGCTGTAGGAAATGTAGTTTTCCAGCTGTCTGGTAGAATGCCTTATGCTGCACAGTGGGATGGTCGGTATCTGATTGTTGGCTATGAGACAGGAGAAATCTCAATTCTGGATTTCAGTCATATGCTTTCTTAGTAGTGATATAGTCTGTAGAACATCTTGTAACTGTATTCACTGTATAGAGTGAACTTTTGGTTATGGGCATCTACCCATTCTGACCAATACTTGCAACCCTCTCACTATAAGCCACATGCAAGATATAGGATGGCTATATACTGATACTGACCAGGTGTGTGGAGACCATTGTCTGGCTCTTGTCCACACTTCCATTCAAGGGTTTGCTGACAGTGAGGACTATGGGAGAGAGGAAATCAGACATGAGTCCATCAGTGTATGGTCTTGATAATTGCCAACCAGTAACTTTGTTGGCCCATCATACTGGGATTTATCCCAATAATTCCTGGATGCAGTGTGTGTGTAGGTTAACATCAGCATATACATATGTAAAGCAAAATAAGAATGGTGTAATGAGGATTCAGTTCAAACTCCCCCTTAGAGCTCCTTAATCCACCTGCTACTAGATAGATTTGAGTACAAAGCCTTCAAAGTTTCCACACAATCACAACTCCTGCACACTATGTCCCAGCATTCCGACATTGTATACCTTGATCCCTCCCTCAGGGTACATCACCCTTACAATGCCCTCAACTATCTTCATGTTCACATTCAACCCTGTATCAACTTCCAATCCTCCACTTTCTGTGAAGCACCATAGCATATGACTCAGCCAAGTCCCTGACGACTTCAGGAGACTCGACGCAGACAGTGGCAGGCCCGTTGTTGATTGGGTTTAGTTTGAAGACGTCACTGAACAAACCTGTAACGGTGGATGGGACTCTTGCGGCTTTGAGAGCTGTTGTGGCTTGTTCTCCGGAAGAGTCAGTCCCAAAGCCGTGACTTGAAACGAGGGTGACGAACTTTAGCTGTAGCGGATGGGGACGATAAAGGTGGCGAACGCTGGGCCATAGCTCCCTATCATTACCTCTGCTTGCTTTGATTTCCCTGGGTATATTTCATCCGTGTTCAGATTATCCTGCGGAGCGAACAATAGTGGTCCTCTAAACGTCGATTGGAATCCTGGCAAGGGAGGTTCAATTCCCGTAGAGGGTCCGGCAGAGAATGCAGGTTCGGCGTCCAAAATCGAGGACATGGGATGCTCCGTGTTTGGTGGGGTATTTGGATCCAATTAGTCCGGACCGTAGGCGTATCCTTTGATAGCGCTCTCGCTGTGACAACAGCTAGACTAGCGAGGTAAGCTTGAGCTTTCGGGTATCCCGTCCTGCCCTCGCAATTCCTGCTTATCGCGCTGGCTGCGTCTCGCCCTCTTCCAATAATCCAACATCGAGATAAATATACGGACCACACTCGGCAGGTAGGACCTTCGCACCAGTGGAAATGAGGGTATCCCAATGACCCAGGACCTCGGCTTCCCGCTGAACAACCGAGTTAGCGGTGGCGGTATAGAACCCTACTCGCAGCGCAACCTTACGGTGCTTAAGCACGTCTGCGGCAGCAGTGAAATACGACACACGCGAGCTCGTGCGACTCACGAGGTATGCCCTCTGGACTGGGACCTTGGAGGATTCCAGTTCGGGAAAGCAGAGTGGATATTTTGACGCTTCTGGGCCCGGAGACGTGTGGAATGAGAGTTAAGAGGCCGGAGATCAAATGGGAGGGGTACTGGGTATGAGGATCAGATAAGTAGGTTGGTACGCGGCTTTGAGTTCGCAGCGACTACCGTTGATCTGGGGGCGCCAATGCGGCTAGCGTAGGACCGGAAGAGGGGATTGAGAATGTTCGTAGCTCCAGTTTCTTGAGTCCCCTATCGTACCACTTCACCGTCGTCTAGCCAACCGGGAAGATACTGACCAGTGCACCGCCATGCTCGAATAGTAAGTTGGCCGTCGACAGAGAGGCATGCTCCAACGCTACTAATCCCATCGTACATGTTGCTATGGCTATCGCTAACCATGGGGAAAGCGCAACCCTCCTTAACAAGGACTTGCCAGTTGACACCATGTCCTGCGGGGTGAAGGTCGATCCCATGCTTCCGAGCGAACTTCTCCATCGATGCATACTTTGCGAGGTTTTTGGGTGGTTTGCTTTAGATATCGTGGTCTATAGTGAACACGGGCTGCCTGACACTATACACTCCCGCAGCACCGAGCCCGCTGGATCTGATTTTCCATCACGGTGGGTTGAACCTTCGGTCAGTAAATGTGTATCCCAATGCTCCCGAGATGCACGTAGCATCACTACAAGGACGTACTTTGAGATGGCAAGCCCGGTATCATCATACGCCATGACGTGTTCAGGACGAATCTCCAGCCTTGGTAACACTTCCACCTGGAAGCCCCGCGACATACCTCCACACGACCTCGGTCATATTTTGGGACATCCTGGTCGTTTACGTCGCGACGCCGCGAGGAATGCCGAACATCTTTGGTAGGAAGGCTTACGGATCCACGACCGGCCTCGAGAGATTGAGAAGGGCGGCAGTTTGGATGGAAACGCGGATTTTGGTAGTGGAAGTGACTCCGAGCGATTGGCTCCGGGATCGGGCGTTCGGACATTTGCGACCGAAAAATGAGAACGAGAGGGCATGATCATCAAATCTGCTACGACATATACCACGTACAAAACACCACTGGACACAGAAAAAGGTCAAAGAAATTTCTGCAACAACTCTACCCCTGGCGTGCCGGTCGGGTTCTCGTCGTGCGCACCGAGCACGTCGTCAAACTTGTGCACGGAATCGATGGCACACTCGACCCCGCCTACATAAAAAGGATTCTGCTCACGGGGCACATCGAGGGTCAGCGCGACCTACTATCTGCAGTCGTCTTTGCGACGTCACACGAAGACCCCGCAGTGATCTTGGTCATGATTACCCTGTTGGACAAGCAGTTTGCTCTCACTGTAGCAGACTTGCAAAGTGGCCTGGGCACGTACTCGTGTCGGTGCCCGGTACCCCCAACCCACGTGGGACGCGTGTAGATGTTCCGTAGCACACTCAAAGTCTCATCCAACCCGTCGGGGGGCCGGTCCTATCGAGATATAACCCCCTTTCGGGGCGGGACACGCCTCGCTGTACGTTAACAACGGAACATGCGTGTCCAACCGCTTCGGGGAAGATGTCGAATTTCGATGAAGGAGGGTTCTTGACCAACGCTTCGTATCGGTTTTTTCGTAGAATCGTAGAACTGGATTCTAGTCAGCATGATCGAGCGTTTGGGTGGGTCGGTATATGCGCACCTCGTCGACACCAAAACTCGTCAGAAACCCATCATTCTTGCTTGGAGCACTAGCATATACCTTGCACCTGAACGCCTTGGCAATCCGCATGGCGTGTATCCCCACGTTCGTGGTTCCTCCGTTGATGGAAATCCTTCGGTCAGCTTCCAACTTGCCGATCCGGTGCAAGGCTGCGTGAGTGGTCATACCAACAATGTCAGTTGTACTCGCTTCGTCCGATGAAATAATCCCTTACCGGTAAGTAGTTGTTCTGGCTGGAACATGCGCGTACTGTGCCAGCGCTCCTTGACCATTCGTAAACGACTCTGGACAGGGATCAGCCCAAACACCCGACCCCGACTCTGAACCTAGGGTTTCCGTTCGCGTCAGCGATCCCACCCGCGAAGTCGTGCTCGGTGATGCGCTCGAAGAATAATTTTGGGGTCTATCGGATCATTGTGAATCCCTATCGGTAAAACAGCATCAGATAGGCAGAGGAATCTGACGGAAGGGTTTGGGGTTGTGGATTAGCGTACATAGGATTCAGGGAGGCGGTCTGCACCTCGGCGAGCGCACATCCCTTGGGTATTCTCGTCAGTATAGGCGCATTTTCTCTATGAGGGCTTCGGACTGGCCACCCCCTGCCGACGGATTTCCCAGGCGGTCTGGACAGAGAGTAGAACACTGGCAGTTGCTGAGACCGAAGTCGTGAGTAAGTCGATGGAAGGGGGGGGAGCCATAGCAAGGTAGGATCATCCACGACTCGATGACGCGTTGGATAATCGTATGGTGATTTTCGGGTAGGAAGCCGAGAATGTGACCGGAGGCGTACGGGGTGGACCGGGTCTGATGTGGGTCAAGAAAGTTAGCGGAAAGTTGCGAGGTTGTGCGACCACTGAACGTGAACGTTTGGGCCCCAGAGGTACAGCAACCAGATAGATGATCTATCCCGCCCCAACCCCCGGTCCGGGTACGGTTTCAACGTGTTGGCCCATGTATCGCCGCAGATGAAGCAGGAGGGAGTGCGAGAGTTTACGTTTAGAAGCCGTCGTCATTCAGAGGGCTCGGCCTCTTTCCGCCGAAAATAGAGGGCTGCCATGATCGTGTTGGCGTCACTCCACCCTCATGTCGCGTACCTCCGCCAGTAACGGTGATAACGGGTCCTTTAGCTCAGCGCCCTCCAGCTATACATGGAGGTCCTGATATCTCGGTAGGAATTCGATGACCATTGCGAGAACGTTTGGATACCACATCTACGTGCGTCCTTCCGTCGTTCACCTCACGTGTTCACCTCAATACTACGTTGTTGTACAGCCCAGCTGTACAATTCGCTCGCGATATCTCTTTTTGACATCACCTCCCATCTCAAACCGCGGCCACGCACCCCATCGCCGCCGCCCAAACCTGCTCCGCGTAAACGAAGGACGCTGCATTACCAGTCTCTAAATGGATCGGATCAGAACACTTTGAGGTCCGCGAGGTTCAAGAAGTGGACATTGAGCAGGGGGGGAGGAGAAGGGGTGCGCGTCGTGACGTCTGGGGATGCTGGACCGAGCATACCCCGCCCTCTGTAGGGTTTTAGGGATGAGATAGCCCAAGACCGAGGGGTCATGTTGGTCCCTGAACGGATCGGTAAGACGCGATCCTGTGCGACGAATATTCAAATGCTGAACCTGGAAGGATAGAACCGCCGGGTACACGGTTGCCTCTGCATCCTGCATCCGTAATAAGTTAGCTGTCCTGAAGGAGGGGTTTGACCCTGACCGTGTTACGGCAGAGACGAGAGACCCATCGAGGGGCGGGAGCGTATGGGGTCCTGCTCTGTGATTGTGCAGACGTGGGCCGTGTTAGTAGGTGGCGGTGGGCGGGCGTGGCGAAGATTATTCGAGAGTGCACTGTGTCTAATCGATATCGACGCCAGGGGTATCGATAACCTCACAGTTCGAATAGCACAAATCCAGGGCTCCTCACATCGTTACCGCTGGAGCCAGTATTCAATTACATTTCGTGGGTGCTACCGTCCACAAGCCCCTCGCGAGATGCGGTGTCGAATATATTTCAGTGGGGTTTTTTATTTTCTATGGAGTAACACTGTTGGCTACGACACCTTCGCATATGCACTACAGGGTGAATTGGGTACCAAGATCCCACAAAAAACGACTGTATGGGAGTGATAAGCAGAAAGTCCTTTAATAAAAAGTCCTTTCGGTGCCCTCGTCAGGAACCGCACGACTGTGACTAGGCTCGGGTCCTGGTGGGGGCAGGACATTCACCTCAGGGGGTCGGCCCATCGACACAGCTGTTCCAGTTGGCGGGCGTGAGGCCTTTGGGCTCGGTTACCCGAGTGTGAACAGGGTCACCGGAAAGGGTGACTCCAGTCGGGATCGAGCTGTTGGGAATGGTGATCTCTGTGGGAGCTGTGCCGTAGGGGTGATCATGTGGTCGTGTCAAAGATCGGACAGGGATCGTCGTGGGTCGGGGGGATTGGGCGGGCGCACGGGGTAGGACGAAACGGGGCGGCGTGCACTAACAATAAAGGACCGGGCCAAATGGATGGAGAGAACGACGAGGTACTTTTCCGGCGTGCTAAAACCGGGGCGGGCGTAGGACCTTCGTGCACCCGAACTGCGACATCAACAAGCGTGCAGCGGTAGAAGAGCCGAACGGGCCGCCGAATCCGCTCAAGTCCATTCAGGATACGATGGTACTGAACCCCAAACGACTTCCAGAGTATCCGACGCAGACACAGAGGTGAGTGGTTTTCGGAGCAATCTGTTACCAACGGGAATAGTTAAGTCAGTCATCACCAAGCGTGAAAGCGATCGCAAGTTGAGGGTGGCGTGCAACGTTGGATGTGTCGGTGATGGTAGCGGGAGAGGCGTCAAAACCGAGGAACTCCAACCCGAACATCACCGTCGAGCACCCATCTTTCGGGGTGGAGAAAAAAAAATACTGCTTCTGTGCTTCCGTTCTTGGTGGAGGGTGAAGAAGGGGGTGGGTCTGGGACCAAGGGTGGTCACTGGTTGTATGCAGCGCGGATGAGTCCTCGTGTTGGTTTGTTGGTGTTATGGACTGTTCGGCGCCGTGTCCATCGCTAAATACTGTTCTCATCCGCCACGGCCCGAGATATAAACGAGGTGTTGTGAACTTAGCCTCCGAGGTTTTGAACGCGGTCGGCTATGCATGGATTCAGAGATATCACCTTCGGAGTGAGCAGTCCATGAACGTTGAACAGTCAAGGGTAGAACCTCGGGTGCCGGATGCGGGAAAACTTGAGGTTGTGACGGTTAGTGGCCCCTCACCAAACGTTGGGTAGCGTTATTGAGCGTACATACTGTGTAGACGGATCACCAAAAAACGGGCCGATACGGACGGGGAAACGCTTGAGGGAAAAGTATGGGTGACATGATTCAAGTTAGCCAGGGCTGTCTGGAAGCAAGAGAGAAGATGCTGGGAGATGCGCGTGGACGGGGAGCAGTTCGATATTCTCGATGGTATCTGTGGGGCAACTTGAAAGCGGTGCAGGCTGAGCGCCTCTGGTGAACTTGGCGCCTGGTAGCACTTGCTGGAGATCCGGGCGGAAAAAAGCCACGTGTCAGACTATCGTCCTACCACATCACCGCCCATCTTCCACACTGCCCCTGCGAAGACATGAAGTTCCGAAAGCCTTTCTCTAAAGTTCGGGAGAAGGTGAAGCACGGTCTTTCGAAAATTGGAGACAAGCTAGAGAGAGGTGGGGCCAACGTCGGCGGCAAGGATTTCGACCGCCCGGCCTTATCTTTGCAATCAGAGGGCGAGATCAGAGGAGAAGACAGCAAGGCCAGTGGAGAAGACGATCCAGCTCCGCGATTGGTAGTTGAGGGGGGACGCGGCCTGGGAGAAAGCAGCCAGAGTGGTCCACATCTGGATCCACACGTGGAGGTTGAGAGTGGATCTGGTCGAGAAGGAGAGGACCGAGCCGATGCCCCCCGATCGGATGTTGGGAACGAGACACCTACTCCCTCCATCTTGGGAGGTGTGGAATCCGAGGGTATGTGAACTACACTGCTCCAGCTACTGCCTCTGATAGATGGTGTAGACAATCCAGCGGCTCCTGATCAAGTCCATGGCGATGCTGCTACACCTAAGGACGAATCGAACTGGAAATCTACCGCGACCTCCACGGCTAAATTATTCCTCCGCACGGTAGAAAGAGCTTCAGATGCCTTCCCCCCGCTCAAATCCGTTGCTGCAGGGCTCTGCGCTGTTCTGGATAGTTGCGAGGTATGGTCCACCTCCGTTTGCTCGATCTGAGATGCTCACGGTTCTCCCAGCAAACAACGGTCAACAAACAAACAATAGAGTCATTGGGATCCCGGGTCGAAGTGCTTGTTGAATCGCTTTGCGCACCTGCTTCCGAGGATGATTTCAAGGAGAAAACGAGGAGAAATAAGTTGGCACGGTAAGCCCACCCTCTCCGGGATCGGGAGCTGGGGCTGACGGACGGGATCTCCAGGAAATTGGATGATGTCGGCAAGGCCCTGGACCCAATGACAAGTCAAAAAGATATCGTGCAATTCCTGAACAACGCCGAGAACGCACGGAAACTCAACGATCTTGTGGATGATATTCACGAGGCCGTGATAGAATATCAGGTTTGCACTCCGAAAGCACTCGCTCTCATCGAACTTAACATATGCTTCAGACTTCCTTGCAACAAAGCATCTACAACAACACCTGTCAGTTAATCGTGAGTTTTCCCCCTCAACCGTCTACCTATGCATAGTGACCGGCCAACAGGATAGGGCGGATCTGGCCCTGCTCAACAGCATGTTTCACGTTGCAGACGCTAGCCATCTCTGTGGAGATAGACAAGGGTGCATGAAGGGGACCAGGAGGGACGTCCTCTTCCAGCTCGAACAGTGGCTAAAGGACAAAGAAGACAAACGGGTGTTCTGGCTCAACGGTCTCGCCGGGACAGGAAAGTCAACCATCGCTCAAACGTTCGCGGAGATGTGTTTCGCAGACGGGAAGCTGGGGGCCAGTTTTTTCTGTTCGCGCGATTTCGAAGAAAGGAGCAACCTTCGATCTATCTTCCCTACCCTCTCCTTCCAGCTTGCTCACCGGTATCCGCTCTTCCGACAAGAGTTACTTCCGGTCTTGGCGAAAAATCCTGACATTGGGAGGGAATCGCTCTGTTCGCAGATGGAAAAACTCATCGTTGACCCATTCCAAGCAATGCAAGCCCCAACCATCGTCGTTATTGATGCCCTCGACGAGTGCCGAGACGAGGAGCCCGCGTCCGTGCTCCTGTCCGTCCTCTCCCGTTATGTGGATGACATCCCGCTCGTCAAGTTCTTCATCACTGGCAGGCCCGAACCTCGAATTCATTCTGGATTCCGTTTGGCGTCACTTCATCCTCACACGGACGTGCTCAGGCTCCATGAGGTTGAACCTACCTTGGTGGACAATGATATCAAGCTTTACTTGAAAACCCGGTTTACCGAGATCGCCACGAACCGACATGACTGTGGCCTTGGAGAGGATTGGCCGGGTCCACACAACGTCGATATCCTCTGCAAGAAAGCAGCCGGGTTTTTCATCTATGCTTCGACGGTTGTCAAATTTGTTGCATCCCGCCACTACCCACCCGACGAAAGACTTGCTCTCATCATTTTGCTTTCACAAGACACTACTCACGAGGGAAAGTCGGGTGTTGACCTCCTCTATACCCGAGTTCTGGAGGAAGCTTTCCATGATGTGGATTCCTACAACCATGAACTCTACTCACGTTTCAAATCTGTGGTGGGGGCAGTGATCCTCATTTTCCATCCACTCTCCATCAGGGCCCTCTCCGATCTCCTCAGGGACTGTGGCACCCCATCCAGAATCTCCAGTGCCCTGTGCACCCTCCATTCCCTCCTTCTGATCCCAGACAGTGCAGAGGACCCAGTCAGGATCTTCCACAAATCATTCCCAGATTTCCTCACAGATCCAGGACGGTGCACTGACACTCGGTTCTTTATAGACCCTTCAACTCATCACAATGAGATTTTACTTTCATGCTTCAATGTGATGAAGGAGAGGTTGAAGAGGAATATCTGCAATCTGGATGGCCAGGTTGTCCTCAGCAAGGTTAAGGATCTTCCCACACAAAGGGCTACCTACATTGGGGATTCCCTGGGATATGTATGCTGCTTCTGGACAAAGCATCTTGCAAAGGTTTCCAGTGACAGTGATGGAATGGAAGAAGTATACAAGGCAATCAACAAGTTCTTTGAGACTGGATTTCTGTTTTGGGTTGAGGTCCTCACCCTCATGGGAAAGCTTGATGATGCTGTTTATGCTCTTAATGACATCCAGCAATGGTACATGTTGGTGAGCCATACATTTTTGAAACTCTAGCTGAAACCTATGCTGATATCTGGTCAGGCAGGGGTTCCTGACAAGTGGACAAGTGATAGCAAGCATTTCATCCTGGAGAATTTTGATGCAATCTGCGGCTCCCCTCCCCAAATATATGACTCTGCCCTTATACTTTGCCCCTCCTTATCCTGGCTTTATGGATGCTATAGTGAAAAGTTTCCTTCAAAAGTCAAGGTAGTGGTGGGACCAGCTGAATGGGGAGCATGCACCCGCACAGTTTCCTGTATTAGTGACTACACAGCAACCCTTGCATACCATAACAACACTATTGCTACTTGCTTGGGCAATAACATCACCATCTTTAATGCATTGACAGGCAGCCAGATTGCTGTTCTCTCTGGGCATATTAAGTATGTTATCTCTGTTGCCTTCTCATCAGATGGGACATTGCTTGTGTCTGGAGGTGGTGATAAAACCATCAAGCTCTGGGATGTCCAGACTGGTGGAGTTGTCAAAACTTTCTATGGCCACACTGAGACAATCCTCTCTGTCTCCATCTCAGTAACCAACACCATGATTGCTTCAGGATCTAGAGATGAAACAATTCGTTTGTGGAACATTGTGACAGGGGAGTGTCTTGTCATAAAGGCACATAATGATAGAGTTACAACTGTCACCTTCTCCCCTGTAAATCCTCAACTCCTCCTGTCTGCATCCACAGATAGTACTGTGAAAAAGTGGGACATAGATGGTAATCGGATTTGTTCCCCAATTCCTGGCTCCCATGTTGCATTCTCCCCAGATGGCACTCAGTTTGTTTCATGCAAAGAGACAGTTGTTACCATTTGGAA
>Ga0307517_10005515_pt1 | contig 19017 bp, 25 predicted proteins | sample 23_EM_MG_FD_194515 | JGI IMG/M metagenome (GOLD analysis project Ga0307517, IMG submission 194515) | Populus trichocarpa ectomycorrhiza microbial communities from riparian zone in the Pacific Northwest, United States - 23_EM | ecosystem: Host-associated > Plants > Roots > Unclassified | place... | reverse complement strand
CTTCTTGCAGTCTCCATTTTGATCTTGCTGTCTATCAGTATCAAGTCTGTGCTTATTGAGCTAATGAAATATGTTGAGCTTTTTTCTTACGAGGTTTGCAACCTTGAGTTGAGTATGGAATTCCTTTATTGGGATGGAGATAATAAATATAATGTTCACATAACGCACATAGGATTAGCAATCACAAAAACTTTATATATTGTCACAAGGTGGCTGTATGTACTTGAGACTTGATAGCTAAGGATTTTTGTCTAGTGAGTCTACAGTTATTTCCAATCTTAATGGACGACTCGATGAAGACAGAAGGTTTTCCTTTTGCTGCCTACTGTCACTTTTTATAATTGTATTCCACTTTTTTCATTCTTTCAGTTGTCTATAATACATGAAATTGAAAGCTTCTGACTTAGAGCTTCTGCAGCAGTACTAAATATTATATCATTTGGAATTTGCAGTTATTGAGTTTCTTGTCTGAGATTCCATCTGCACGTCTAATTGTGGTATGAAATCCTCCCAGTCACTATTAATTGAATATTTGAGCAGGTTGCGATTATTGGATATTTAGAGGCCATTTACCATAGAAAAAAAGTGATACCCCGTTGGTTCTAGAGTTTTCATTTGCTTTTCCTATAAAACAGGTGGTTGGAGGAATAGATGATCAAATGCCATCTCTTCCATCGTCAACTGGAGTTCAGGTTGTGACATATTCAAAACTGCTGAGTCAGGTAATTTTATATCCTTCTTTATCTTTATAATCATATAATTGATGCACTTCATGTACGCTCAGTTCATACCCTCTTGAAGCTGGACTTGCTCTGGCTGTCCTCCTTTGTCAAGGATAGCTAATTGTTGTTTCCTTGCGAACTCTCTTTCTCTTCGAATTGGTTGATGTGGGCCTTGAAACTCAGACACTTGAATGATAGTTTTCTTTCTAGGCTTTCACATGCTTCACATACAATGGCATGTAACGAACATGGACTAACCCATGAATTCCAGTGTACATGTTCATATGACTATACATTTAGGTGAACTCTCTTAGTTCAAGATCAAGAGTCATTTTTATTATATTTTATCCTGTTTCAAGGCTTATAATGTGATATTGCACAAGATTATTGCATTTTGCTTTATCTTTAATGGATAATTTCCTTGTGCAAATGACTATTTATTAGGGTCGCAGTAGCCTGCAGCCCTTTCACCCGCCAAAGCCTGAGGATATTGCTACCATTTGCTACACAAGTGGTACAACTGGAACACCAAAGGTAGATATACTTGCCTCATGCATTCAACTCTGTGGTTCTCAGGCAACATAATTTTCTAGAAATGTTCTTACTTCAACCAGCAACTAAAAGAAATTATTTTGATGAATTCTTTAAAGGGAGTTGTATTGACCCATGGAAACTTTATTGCAAGCGTTGCTGGGATCTCGCTTTCTACTTCATACAGCACATCAGATATGTGAGTTCTACTGGTTTTATATATGGTGCTGAAGTGCTATCGTACCCTGTTTATATATGAAACTGTTTTCTCCTACTGAAATGAACTCTATTTTGCCAGTTTCATTTCATATTTGCCTTTGGCGCACATTTATGAACGGGTAAACCAGGTCATGACGGTTTATTGTGGAGTTGCTGTTGGATTCTACCAGGGGGTATATGACTGAACTAAGCTATTCGTTATGTTTTTGCTGTTCGAGTTGATATATTATTGATGCAATGTAAGATATGCTGCTGCTTCCCATTTACATGATGAAAAATTGTAGGAAGCTCTAACAAGTAGATGGAACTTTGTTTCTGGAGACAAGTGACCCTCTGAATAATAACTACTTAAGGAAACAGATCATGCAATATTTTATTCAAACATTTGGTTGTTCTAACTTGATTGAGGAGTCCATTTACTATCCATACCCTCAGAGGAAAAAGCCTAGGTTTCGTAACCTTCTTTTCTATCCTGACAACATCAAACACTACATTATAACCTCTATGTGCAGGATAATATGAAACTAATGGATGATATGGCTGCTCTACGACCCACTATATTCTGCAGTGTTCCTCGGCTCTACAATAGAATATATGCAGGGTGAAGTTACTGTCCATAGCTGCTGAATTTATATATTTTCTTGCGAGTATTATGTTCATTTTATAACTGAGTCAAATACCTTGGTTTGCAGTATTATGAATGCTGTAAAGGCATCTGGTGGGTTAAGGGAGAGGTTATTCAATGCTGCTTATAATGCTAAGAAGCAAGCACTACTGAATGGTAGGAATAATATCGATAAAGTTTGTTTTAGCATGGGGTTTTCTTCTATCTAGGACCTCTTGTTAAATGAAATTCGCTGCTATAGTCTTATGATTTGATGGAGGTGATGGCAACGGTTTGAAAGATATAAAATCACACAAAGCTCTTATGTAGCATTGGCCAAAAAGTATACTTGTCCAACTTCATAAAACCAGAACCAGAGAACATTAAAGTACTTTATTCCATGTCATAGTCTAAATAGCTTAAATATTTTTCTTCTTGGATGTTTAACAAATATTGTTGCATATATATTGCTGCAGGCAAGAATCCATCTCCAATGTGGGACAGACTGGTGTTCAATAAGATTAAGGATAGACTTGGAGGGCGAGTTCGTTTAATTGTGTCAGGTGCTTCACCGCTGTCTCCTGATGTGTTGGAGTTTTTGAGGATGTAAGTTAGTTGCTTTTAGTCTACAAAATGTTGTTAGCAAAATTCCTTTCTTTTTTCTTTCATAATGCTTTGATGATTTCTGGATAAATTGGCAGCTGTTTTGGTGGGCGGATAATTGAAGGGTATGGAATGACTGAGACGACTTCTCCTATATCTTCCATGGATGAGGGTGACAACCTCAATGGTCATGTTGGTTCTCCTAGTCCAGCTTGTGGTGGGTTTGTCTTGAGTTTACATGCCTATTTGCCTTTCTTCTGACGTATTTTTCATTTTGTTTCGGGATGGGTTTTATTAATTTGTATTTTCTGTAACAGAAGTAAAGCTTGTGGATGTTCCAGAAATGAACTACACATCTGATGATAAGCCATATCCTCGTGGTGAAATCTGTATAAGGGGTCCAATTGTTTTCCAAGGCTATTACAAAGATGAAGAACAGACGTACTCACCTTACCTGTGGGCTGTTTCTTTTACACGATTGACTTGGACATGAGTAAAACTGACAATATAATGATGCAATGCAGGAGAGAAGTAATCAATGAAGAAGGATGGTTTCATTCTGGGGATATAGGATTATGGCTACCTGGAGGCCGTCTAAAGATTATTGATAGGTGAACTCCATACCTCTAATCAGTAGTCTTTGGTTGAATTGATAGATGATAATACCTACTCTTAGAGTTTGGTTGGAATTCTTGAATCAATGACGGTCTTGGGATAAATTTTGAATGATGCTATGTGCATGCAAAAAAATAAAATAAAAAAATCAATCCACACCTTTGAAATAAACTCATTTGGGTGGGGTTTAGACGAACCCTGGTTATTTTATCAACATTGCAAACAGTGTACTTGGGCTGACAAGAGAATCTCTGTTTGGAGATAGTCGCTCTAGAGTTCACTTGCTAGCTTATGACAAGAATTCCACTAATGGCATTACCTTTTAGTTCCCTTGCATGATGGCCATCGACATGTTTTCTTGTGAATTAGATGTTGTAAAACTTCTTTTACACGTTCATGAAGCGTTATTAGTATTGAGTTTTCAAATTGTGGTAATTACAGAAGCCTGGATGCTTTTGCTCCTTTGACTGGAGTAGGACACCTCAGAAAAACTAAATTCAATTCGCATGATGTCATTGATTGGAACTTGGTGATTGCATTTTGGAATGCATGCCTTTGCATTCTAATGGGAACACTTATTTGCTGTTACAGAAAGAAGAACATTTTTAAGCTGGCACAAGGAGAGTACATAGCTCCGGAGAAAATTGAGAATGTTTATGCTAAATGCAAGTTTATTGCCCAGTGCTTTGTCTACGGTATGTAGATAAGTTTTATAATTTAATACATATTTTTCTCTCTCCCTTATGTTGACTCTTAATTGTTTCTATTGTAGGGGACAGCCTAAATTCTTCTTTGGTAGCTGTTGTTTCAGTAGACCATGATGTGTTGAAAGCATGGGCTGCTTCTGAAGGCAATAAGGTGGCATTTGCTTTTTACTAAATTCAAGCTGATAAGAAAGAATTATAGCTGCCTCATCAACCTTCGGTTTACCTGCTTCTATTTGCATTCAAAAATCCTTTTTTCAGCTAAAAGTTTTTCACTTTGCAATTTTGTTGTTCAATCATTAGATATAACTAAAATTGAAATGTCATTACTTTACACTTCTTTTTACAGGATGTTTCCAGTATTATTCTGATACTGCCAAGCTCTTGAATCAGATTACTTTTCTATCTTGCGTAACTGCATGAAGCTCCTTGATTTATTTATTTTTACCTGAGGAGGAATGCTGATTACAGAAACAGCTTTTAATAGATGATCAATAGTTTTACTCTGCTTTTCACAATTATTCAAGGATAAAAAAAAATCATTGATTGCTACAGTTTTTGTGCTGGAGTACGATGTGCCTGCACGTTTGACTTATTTATGGAATATGTGGGTAGTAATTGAATGCCCTGACCATATACTGATGCTTTTTTTTCTGGCCATGTGCAAGTGCAGTATGAAAATTTAGCACAACTGTGCAATGATCCTAGAGTCAGGGCTGCTATACTTGCAGACATGGATGCTGTCGGAAGGGAAGCTCAGGTAGTGCATTTGGAGAAATCGAATTTTTAATTTGAGCACATAAATGGTAGCTTTACCTTGAGATTTTCACCTTAAACCTTTTATTGGTTGATCATATTGTCCTGCAGCTGCGAGGTTTTGAATTTGTAAAAGCTGTGACACTGGTGCTAGAACAATTTACAGTGGAAAATGGTCTTCTGACCCCAACATTTAAGGCAAGTGCACCGTTTTTTTTTTTTAAAAAGAAAAACCTATAAGCTGTAAAAGCTGTGAAGAAAAGTAAAAGTGGCCAGCTACAGCTTCTCACTGTGCTTATTCGCTTTCAGATTAAGAGACCTCAGGCAAAGGCATACTACGAGAAAGCAATATCAAATATGTATGCAGAACTGGCTGCATCTGATCCCTCTTCTAAGAAGGTGTTGTGAAGAAAATTACAGAGAAAGAACAGTAAAATAGAGACGTGGCCAAGCTCTTCATAGCAGCCTTCACTTGACAATATGATTTCTGGACGTGACAGAGAAAAAAGGCCTAAAGTAATCCTCCCCGGCAAAGAATTCTGCATGTCAATGCCTGTTTGTGTTTTTCTTTTGTTGCCTTGAATAAGGTTATATAGAAATTTGATTGTTTTGTTTGTATCACAGCTCATTGAGTTTCTTACAAAAAAATAATATAAAATTTTGCATCGTTATATGATCATTTGTTTATCGTACCACAGCTCATTTGGGCTCTCAAACAAAATGAAGGAAATAAAACTCTGATATTTACGAAGCTTGGAAATTGATCATACAATTGCACAACGGATCCGTAGATGTATTCGGTGATGATTTCGAATTTGCTAAGAAGCCTCTGATCACGTACAGGAATTATTTAGTTTGAGGTTGGAATCTCTTTGTTAAACGGACCGCAATGCTTTCTTATGGAGTGGTCGAGTTATTGCCTCTGCCCATGGAGCAAAAGTCGCTTGAATTTTGCCTGCTAGCCCCTTTCCAAGCAAGGGGGGCAGAGATCAGAAAGTTGAGAGAATGGAATTTAGCTTGTGTTTTTAAGAAGCATTTGGTGCATTGTTTGTGTTCCAGGTTTTCTTTGGGTGGCATGGTGTTTCAATTTATGCATCGAGGGGCAAAAGTCTCTGTAGCGTCTCCTTTCCAAGTGATTGTTCTTGGATTGGAGATGACGGTTGAAGCTCGGAGGTATTGCATGGGATAAAGAGTAAAAGATCGTAAATTGGGAAATGGTACTAACATCTATATGTGGCGGGATCAATGGCATCCTCATTGTCCTCTTACCAAAGCAGATGGTAACAGTATCATGCATGGAACCTGCCAAACCATCGGAAGTGATTATTCCTGAAGAATGGCATGGGCCTGCTGCTAGATCATATCGTAAGAAGATATTACCAAAGATATGTGGCCTTACTCAGCCTTTTCAATTGAAAAAGGATCCTATGGTTTGGAAGCCTAGTCCTGATGAACAATTCACATTTAAAGTGTATCGAAGATTTTCAAGATAAAAGGGACCAGAATGAACCGATATGAGCTAATCTGGGGACCGTCACATCCCTAGACAAGAGTACATAGCTTTGTCTGTTGGTTGTCCTGTCTATCTTCGATCGAATATCTAAATAAAGAGGGTAAATGAGCTCGGGTCCTTCTACTTTTAGTGTTTTATTAAAATGGTCCCTCATAAAAAAAAAACAATATCAATGGAGACAGTGATCACATATTTTTCGTCGTGCGCTGTTACTAGAAGAGTGTCGCAGCAAGTTCAAGTCGCGTGCAAGGATTATAGACAGGTGGGAGTTTGGAATCATGAATTGTGTTGGGATAAACAATTTCTGCAGCAGAAGGGATTCCTGGCAATGTTACCGAGACTTGCATGCTTGTGTCTGGAAAGCCAGGAATAACAAAATGCACCATGCTGCATAGCCATGGAAGAATGAAGCTCCTGTTGATTAAGATCCATCTACAATAGTGTGCATTAGTAGCTAGCTAGGCTTTATTCAAGTAGTCTCTACTGTTTTGCATCCATCGATGCTCTTGGTAGGATCCTCTCTCTCTCTCTCTATATATATATATATATATATATTCGGGACTAATTCCTAGAAATTGCATTTAATCTAATACAATTTCTCATTTATGGAAAAGAGAAATTCACACAAGAGTGGATGAATAAAAACATTGATACAGCAAAATTTAACAGAACACTTCCTGTTAGTGCACAACCGTGGATTGATTAGGACAGCACCCCCACTTGTGTTTTGTGAATGTTGGTGGTGGAGCTGTAGCCTGCTTTTTATGGATCTCTTTCCTTTCACTTGTGTTGTGGAGCCTAGGAATTCTTCAACTCGCTCTTTGTGGTGTTCATTTTTTATTGGTCTTAATGCTCAAACTGTTTTCAATTGAGTTTTACTGGTCAGTGTGGCTGTATAATTTCGAGAATTTTATTTTATTTTATTCTATTTTATGGTAATTGAACTAGAAGAGTTTAAGAAAGACAATAATTTAAATCATAAGGAAGAAATGTATTTGTTTTATTCAAAATTATTTTTATTCCTGTATTTTTTTAGTTTTAACAAAAATATATTTGTAGCGGGATTTTTTAAATAAAATTTAAATTTAGTTACAATAAATATTCATAAAAACTTTTTACTAATTTAATTTAAGAAGAAAAAAAAATATCTCTTTAATTAAAACTCTTTTGTCTTATTCATGTATTTTTTCGTTTTAATAAAAATATTTTTTTTTATCAAAAATATTGATTTTTATATAAAACATATCATGATTTAAAAAGAAAGTTTTAATTTAAAAAAAAAATAACTGACAATTTTTAAATAATTGTATGAAAAAAATTCAAGAATAATTAATTTAATAAAATTATATAAAAATTGTAAAAATAAATATTTTATTATCCTTAAAATCCATGAGCTATTTTAAAAAAACTACATATTAAGTTGGTATATAATATTTATAAAGTAACTATTAATAATACCATCACGAGCTTTATTTTATTTGAAAATTATGGTATAATTAGATAATTTTTTAAATATTATTTTAATAATCTTATTTAAAAATATTTTTTAAAAAAAGTGCAGGGCGATTAAAATATGTCATGTACGCTTGAGCTTGAAAAGACAAGTAACACAAGTTTAGCCTATGTGTGCTTGCACTCCTGTGTTTTTTTAAAGGAGTGGATGTCACTCATCCAATTATTTAAAAAATATATATATAATGGAGGATGACATGTTGTACAGTGAAATTGTTTTTTTGATCATCTCGGTGATTGGAGAATCGAGCTCTAGGTTTTTAAATCTTCAAAACCCAATTTTTAATATGCTTTTACTTAAAAGTGTTTAAAAAATATTGTAGGAACTTTAGTAACTTCTTTTCCAACTCTGGAACATTCTTTTTTAATTAGTCTAAAAACCCATAATTAAATCTAATAAAAAAACTCTTTTTAAATTTTAATATGTGTTTTCTAACATAATTAAATATATTAAAATTACTTTTATCTAACTTCTCCCTTCAAAACAAACCCATTAATATTAATATCAGTTTTATTTTTATTTTTTTATGGTCGAAATATAATTGATCCAAAACTTTTTTTTATTTTTTTTCCGACAACTTTCCTGCTCATCTCTCAATTCATAAAGATTAAAACGTGAGAAAAATAAATTTTAAAATCAAAATACAAACATCTAGAACTACAAAGATCGGATATGATAAAAAAAATAATCAAGGATCAAAATGGATTTTCCAGAGGATTCCTTGAGCACAATGGTTCACAGTGAACTGAAAAAGGCGCTCTAACACGTGACAAACCTCGTTTTATTTTAGTTGATTACTTTACTTTAATGCATTACGCAAGATTTTTTTAGTTAGATTCTCAGGTGGATGGTCGTCAAAGTATAATTTTTTTTTTCTAATTTTTTTTTTTTTGTATAAAATAGATACTAATCATGAATGATTTTTTTTCCCATCATAATCAATGAATATATAGAAACTCCACCCCCTTTCTACATAATGCTAATTATTATTATAATTATTTTTAACAGTTACGCTAGTTTCTGACTCTCTAACCATCTTTAATAAACCAGATTAAATCTCGACCAATATATTTCTTTCCTAACAACATGCAGTAAAATCTTCAAGTAAAGCAATCTCCAGGAAAGAATGCCTTCAGCCAAACGAGTCCCACTTCGTATTCTGACAAAAACAGCAAATCTTCTATACACTTGATCCGTGCGTCAAATACAATTAAACTGTTATAAAAAGAAAGCCTAATTATATCAAATTAAAGATTTGAAAATAAATGTAAGGTTAGGAGATTGCTTGTCAGCTGCTAAGCAGGGCACCTGTCCTAAAAGACCCTAAACGTCGATTATTTTTAACCAAAACGGTAGGTCCAAAACACCCTGACGTACACCCAATTTCATAGCAAAGCAACAATAAAAAAGAAGAGAGAGAAATTCAGTTTTAAGAGTCAAAATTCTAAATTTCTAATCGAAAAAGAAAACGCGAGGAAACAAAACGAAAAAAAGAAAACCCAGCGAAACAGAAAGCTAGAAACACCACCAGGGAGGAGAGAGAAGAGAGAGAGAGAGAGGTCACTCGCGATTCTAAGCGACAGTCCGGTCTTTCTCCTTCTCTACCTGACGTTCGATTTCTCTTTAAAAGCAAAATTCTCGATTTCATTTTATGCTGTCTGTTGATTATTAAATGCCGTACGGGATCAAAATTCTCCATATATACGGCAGAAACTCCGATTCCGGGATTTTATTATTAGGGTTTAGTTTTAGTGCTTGATTTCCTGAAGAGCGAGCGAGAGAGATCGATAAATAAATAATGTTATCGAATCAATTGCATAATGGAATGGAGACTGCGAAGCTATTGTGGTCTCGGATTCCAAGCTCAGAGGACGGTGAGGTTGACGGTGTTAGCATGTTGAGAACCAGCAATGGAAACACTGCTGAGAGTCTTGACTATGAAGTTATCGAGAATCAGGCGTATCGATATGAACAGGTTTTTTCTTCTTATTTTAATTATCATTTTAGTTTGATTTATTTTTTATGTTTTGATTAATTTTCGGTGTCGTTATTTTTGTTTTGGATCTGATAGGCGCAAAGAGGGAAGCTTTATGTTGGATATCAAGTGGTAGTTAAGTGGTTCTTAGCTTTGCTCATTGGTATTGGTAAGGTTTTTTTTTTTTATTTCTTTTTTCGTTTCAGTTTTATGAACTTAGTTTGATGATGTATTAGGTTTTTTTTTTGAAAAATAATCGCAAACACAATTTTAATCATTGAATAAATAGTAATGTTTTCCTGGATTTTAAATTAAGTACAGCTCGTTGCATGATGTTAATTATGAGGTTTTTAAAGATTATTTCTGTGATCTCAGGTACTGGATTAGCGGCTGTTTTCATCAATATATCTGTCGAGAATTTTGCAGGCTGGAAGTTTTCTTTGACGTTTTCAATAATTCAGAGATCATATTTTGCTGGATTTGTAATATATGTATTAATTAACTTGGTTTTAGTCTTTTCATCTGTATATATCGTTACACATTTTGCACCTGCGGCAGCAGGTTCTGGTATTCCAGAAATTAAGGGTTATTTGAATGGTAAGCTGGAGATCTCAATTGAATTTCTTGGTATTGTTTGGGTTTGAGCCTTTTCAACTTTCGTGTCTAGCAGTTCTCATTTCCTTTATGTGTGCAGGGCTTGATATTCCTGGTATTCTACTCTTCAGAACTTTGATTGGAAAGGTGCGATAGTGCTTTTGGGGAATAAATTGTCTTTTGTGAGATTTTCACCCTGCCTTGATTTTGACAGTATTACACTTTTGATTTGTAGATATTTGGAAGCATTGGTTCTGTGGGAGGTGGCCTTGCTTTAGGAAAAGAAGGTCCTCTTGTTCATACTGGTGCTTGTATTGCTTCCTTGCTTGGACAAGTAAGAACTTAATGCATGGAGTGGGATATGTTCTTGAATTGAAATCTTGTGTTTCAGAATCTATTTTTTTTTTGTGGTTCTCCATCAACCCTAGTTTCTTTTTGTTAATTTAGGGTGGATCTACAAAATATCATCTAAGTTTGAGGTGGCTTCAAGTTTTCAAGAGTGATCGCGATCGTCGTGATCTTGTGAGTAACAAATTTCTCCTACTTCAGGCAGACAAAAGCTTAGACTTTTTGCTCTAGGAAATTGTGCCTCTCACACCTGTTTGCTTGTTAGATATTATCACTTGTCCACTGATATTGTGTTTTTTTCTTCTTTTTCTTATGTATTCGTCTTTTGGAATATTGGAGAAGGATGCACTATGAATGTTGTGTCAGTTTCTATTTAACTTCCTCCTCCAATGATAACTCTAAAGCTTTACTTATAGGATAAATGAGTGCAAGTGAAAAATCATTAAGTTTTTCTTCTAGTGTTTATAGCAAGTCTAGGGGCCATTGTACTGTGCAACCAAGAAATTGTTGATTTGAGGATTGATAGCAGTCAATTCATTCACAATGGTTGAAGGCCAGGGTTGCTTCATAGGTCTCTTTCTAGTATCCATTTCAGCAGACAATAACGGGATATGAGCAATAAATGTGTGTATATTGCTCATATTCAGTTATGTGGCTTTAGTTTTTTTGTTGGTTAAGTAAAGAATGCTTTCTAAAAAGGGTGTCAATATAGATGATGGAAGCATGAATCTTGTTTTATGTTGGAGATTTTGATATCATCATTCTAATCCCATTACATCATCTGTAACTGCCTTTGGAGAATTTGCCATTATCTTTTTATGTTGCTCTGGTATATACCAAAATGTTTTCAATATGGCCTCTTATTTTTCTAAGAATAGACGTGGCGTGCCTCTTTATTGTGTTCATTTTTCATTTGTCTAATGTTCTGAAAAGGTGACCTGTGGGTGTGCGGCTGGTGTTGCTGCTGCTTTTAGAGCTCCTGTTGGTGGTGTATTATTTGCTTTGGAAGAAGTTACATCCTGGTAAGACAGTTCTGTTCTTGATCATGCTGCTGAGAAATGCATTTGTGCCAACTACAAACAAGATTCCTTTCTTTTGAAATTTTTTTTGTGATATATCATTGCATTTCATGTGCGCAAGCATGTGTTCATGTGCATTTTCCATTCTTGTATATGAATGTGACCTGCATTCATGTGTTTGATTCTCTTGTGAAAGTTCAGTTGATCTGTCTCCTTAAATGTTTTAAAAAATTAAACATCTCTGCTGTGCCTTTGAAGGTGGAGGAGTCAACTTATGTGGCGTGTCTTTTTTACCTCTGCTGTTGTGGCGGTTGTGGTGCGTACTGCTATGGGATGGTGTAAGAGTGGGAAGTGTGGGCATTTTGGCTCTGGTGGTTTCATAATATGGGACACGTCAGAGTTAAGATCTAAGCTCTGCTGTGCTTCTTTGGTAATCCCTAACCTAAGATTTTAATGATTCTCTAAATGCTTTATAATTATTTTTTTGACAGTGGTCAAGAGGACTATTCTTTTGGGGAGTTACTTCCAATGGCAGTTATTGGGGTTATTGGTGGTCTACTTGGTAATTTCCTATTGACTAGCCTTCATACCTTGCTCACGACATGGCAACATTTTTTTTTTGGTTTGCTCTAATTCTTCTCCTTTTTACTTAGGTGCGTTATTCAATCAGCTTACTCTTCATATAACCTACTGGCGACGGAATTATCTGCACAAGAATGGGAACCGAGTGAAGGTAACAGAATAGGATGAAAATCAGAAGTCCTAATATTTTTTTTAGTATTTATGCTGGTTCTTCCAAGATTGTGATGTCACCTAATGCTTTACATTTTGTCCCTTCACTCTTAACAATATTGTGACAGATTATTGAAGCATGCCTCATCTCTGTTATTACTTCAGCTATTTCCTTTGGACTACCACTTCTAAGAAAATGCAATCCATGCCCTGAATCAGATCCTGACTCTGGCATTGAATGCCCAAGGCCCCCAGGGATGTATGGAAATTATGTAAATGTAAAGATCTAGCTTTATTAGTCGATATTTTCTTATACGCATGAAATCTTTTTTTTTTTTTTGCCTGCCTGCCTATAAATTTCATGCAAGAACTTCCTTTTGCATTCATACTTACATAGTTTAATAATTACTACATTCTTTGATCTTTCAATAATAAATACATATTTCCCTGCTACTTTGCTGTGTGGGAAAAGAAAGGTGAACAATGAAAAACTGAAATTTTGTTTCTGGTTTGAAGATGAACTCAGAATTATACACATTAGATTTCTCTATTTTCTTATAAAAAATTCAGGAATTAAACTCAATTGTTTCACTAAATTTTCTCCACAATTTTTTTTTGGGTGGGGTAACCCACAGTTTGATGTTTTATTTTGTTTGCTCATTAGCTCAATAATTCTCATGATCATAGCATAATGTATACCTCATGATTGTAAGACTTGTTGATACTTGGAACATCCTGCAACAGTATATGTTAGTGTTTTATTTCTATGTACTTTCTCAGGGTAATGTTGTTTAACTTCTTGCCATTTGCAGTTTTACTGTGGCAAGGACAAGGAATACAATGATCTTGCAACGATTTTCTTTAATACTCAGGTTTTGCTAGAATTCTTAAAAAGTCATTTTCTTCATTTCTTCATTTCTTCATTTATTTATTAACGTGGTTTTTTATGGTCTACATTCTAATGAATTTAGTTGGCTATCACAGGATGATGCCATAAGGAATCTGTTTAGTGCAAAGACAATCCATGAGTTCAGTGCCCAGAGTTTATTGACGTTTCTGGTAGGTTCATTTTTTCCTACTTTGTGTTCGAGAAGACAAGCCCATGTTGTTTTTCATTTTGCTAGACTAATGCGGTTGAATCTCGAGTCTTTCACTAGAATCCACTAGGATAAACTCTTGATTCTGAAGAAGCTTCCATGAGTCGACCTGGAAATCAAGGTTGCTGAGATCCATAGAACAAAGAAACATGAGAAGATCCACCTCTTAACTAAAAACTCAATTCTTCAACTCCCAAAAATATAATCACACAAGCATGCTTGTGTAGGAATGTAAGCCATAAAAGTCCTAAATAAGCTAGTACTTTTGATTAATTATCACTGCTATAGTAATACCATTTCATAAATAATAAATTTCCTAAATAATATCAAAATCCCAGAATTAACTATATCCTTAACTGCATCGTCAATAATTAACTTATACTGTTTCTTTTTTTGTTTCAAGTTCCGATTTGAAACTGGCAGATATTCCTTATCTAGTTTCATGCTCTATAAACTCAAAACTGACTGCCGAGGGCTCCTATGTGGACAAGAAAATTTGTGCAATTAAAAAATTGTTCTTTTTATGGGTTGATGGGAGAAATGTCAGAATGAATGCTTCTACAAGGACATCACCAGAGGAACAACATATTATAAATGGAATCCGTAATGGAAGAGATTAAAGCATCTAATATATTCAAGGAGGCATATGCTGTCCAGCATATTGTTCAAGCCCTCATGCATCTGTTTTGCAAGACATGGGTTTTAAATATCATCTGTTTTGCACCCCCAAAGATAAATTTTGTTCCTTCTCACATGGTTGTGGGTGATGTTCCATGGCATTGTGAAGCTTTATTGTTTGAAGTTGTTTTTCAATTTTGGTGGGAGGATGCCTTATTCCGCTAGCTTCCCATTTCTTTATTTTCTACTATCCAAACAAATAGGCTTGTAATTCAATCTACCTTCTCCTGGTTTATAATTTTTGCAGGTTATGTTTTATACTTTAGCAGTGGTGACATTTGGTACTGCAGTTCCTGCTGGCCAGTTTGTTCCTGGAATTATGATAGGCTCCACGTACGGGCGCCTGGTTGGCATGTTTGTTGTTAATTTTTACAAGGTCAACGTTGAGGAGGGAACGTAGGTTTCTCATTTGGTTCAATGAAATTTTTACTTATTAGACATCAAGCATGTAGAAGATTGATGATAGAACTCGGGCATTCATCTTTAGCATATTGTCAAAAGCTGTCCTGGTTAAACTGTTTTATGTGTGCCTGGACAAATTTTGGGTCTTCCAATATTCCAGTTTTTTTTTTCCTTGCTTTCATTCCCTTCTTTTTTTCCATTGTATTCTTCACTTAATATGTTTTGCTCCAAGAATGTCCTTTGCCTTCATCCATACAATGCAAACTTGTTGGATTCTTCATTTGTTTCTGAAGTGTTTCTATATGCTTCTTGGTGGATTTCTAGATATGCACTGTTGGGAGCAGCTTCTTTTCTTGGAGGTTCAATGCGAATGACTGTCTCTTTATGTGTAATTATGGTTGAGATCACAAACAACTTGAAACTTTTACCTTTAATCATGCTTGTTCTCCTGATATCAAAGGTATACCTTTCAATTTGCTTTGCGTATTTGCTTATGGATGCTCTGTGAATACTAAGACTTTTCTCACTGCAGGCTGTTGGTGATGCATTCAATGAAGGTCTTTATGAACAACAAGCACGATTGAGAGGAATTCCACTGTTGGAATCTAGACCTAAATACCAAATGAGAAACATGAAGGCAAAGGAAGCTTGTGGAAATCAGAAGGTGATTTCAATGAAACGCTTGATATTTCTGTCAATATTTCAGAGGGTTGCTGCTTTGGAAACTTAATATATAACTCAATACAAGCATATGTCTTAATTCTAACAGTATTGACCTTTTAACTACTACATGGCCTGGCTAATTGAAATCTACCAATAAAAGATTGAAACGTTGGTCTACCTTATTGACTATCTCTCTCTATTCTTTTCTGTAAATTGTTCTCAAATCATGGCATCCTAAACTCTGGAGCTTTTATGAATCCATTTTATGGGAGAATCTATCCAATGCTCTTCAGGACTTTCTGCTGACCTTAATCCTAGAACAACACTTTCTGCTTTCCTTTTTCCTTTTTCCTTTCTTTGGTTGTATTGCATGCCATCCTGAACTCAAGGATTTTATTTTTTTGTATTTTTAAACTTTGTAGGTTGTCTCCTTTCCCCGTATTGTTAAGGTTGCAGATGTCATTTCTATTTTGCAGAGCAACATACACAATGGCTTTCCTGTAAGCTTTGCTTCCATTTCTCATCTTCGCTTGTTTACACCTGAGATGCCTAAAGTTTATTTTTACTGTTTACTCAGGTGATTGATCACACGAGAAATGGGGAAACACTTGTAATTGGACTTGTGCTTCGCAGGTAGAACATGTTTATGTTTTTTTTATTTGTTAGAAACCAAGGCAATGCACTGGCTGAACAAACTAATTTAGTATTTGGTTAACATTGCAGTCATTTGCTAGTCCTTCTCCAATCCAAGGTGGATTTTCAGCATAGTCCTTTACCATGTGATCCAGCAGGTGTATCGAAATCAATCAGGTACTTGGAGGCTTGATACCTGCTACTATTTTTGTTACCGGCATAATTCTTTATTTGGCCATCATTTTTTAACCTAATGGGTTCTATTCACTCCAGGCACAACTTCAGTGAGTTTGTGAAACCTGTTTCCAGTAAAGGAATTTCTATAGAGGATATTCATTTAAGTTCAGATGACTTGGAAATGTACATTGATCTTGCCCCATTTTTGAACCCCTCTCCATACGTTGTCCCTGAAGATATGTCTTTAACAAAGGTGTTGGTCTTTTTCCCACCATTACTAATTTATCTGTTTCATTCCTTTGTATTTATCATCTCATCCAACAAAAATTGCATCTTGTTGATGGTATAGGTATATAATCTTTTCCGACAACTAGGGTTGAGGCATATATTTGTTGTTCCTCGTGCATCTCGGGTAGTTGGAATGATTACAAGAAAGGACTTGCTGATTGAGGTGTGCTTATGGCATTTGTTTCTCTGTGGTTTTCAATTTTAGTGGACTGTATAATAATTGAAGTTATGTTCTGTACTGTAGGATAGCGAGGATTCAGCTAATGTGGAGCTCCAATCAACTAGTGTAAGGTCTCTATGCTGCTTTTCTTGTGTTATATTTGTTAGCTATTATACATGCGTGAAGAACTGAATTTGATTAGGGTAATCTAAGTTTTGCTTTATGCGGATGTTCCTTCCAATCAAATGAACACAAACCATGGTCATGTTGCCATGGCAGCACCTTGGCCTTGCTGATGCATATGATCACTGCCAATGGTGAAGTTTTTCCATTCAGCACTTAATTTATGGATGCACAGCAATCTTCGTGGAAAAATTTACATGGCAGACACCTTGACATGTTGTGTCTGTGACTTGGAACTCGTATGGTGATCACAACTCTTGGTGTTGATGGGTGTTCAGTTCTCCATTATGTACTTGAAGGCTACATTGGTAACTGCAGTATCCGGTTCAAACACCTTGACATGTTGAAAGCTTTTTCTTCTTTGTTCTTATTCCGAAGGCAATTAATTGATTTATTGGGTGGATAACCATTACTGCCATGGTTCCGGATATAACTGTGCACTTCTGGCTTTCCTCTGGTTTTTTTTTTGGGCCACTATAACAGAAGTAATGCTGCATGTATATACGTTTCTTTGGCATGGCTTAACCTGGTATATTTTCAACCTTTTGATCTTATTGTTTGATTGTGTGGTGGCAGAGGGCACCGTCAATATAGGATGATCTCGAGGGATGTGGATGTGGAGCGCCCACTTCTTAATGGTCTTCTAGTTCAAGATCATATGCTTGGTTGAAATTATTGTCCGACCTTCCTCTTTGGGCATGCCTGGTTCATTCTGCTGTCCAATCTTTCTCAAAAGACCGACTCCATGTAGCTTCCTCCATTTTTTTCCTTGTGAAATCAGATTGTTTCCTTAGCTTCATCTCCATAAAATCATCCTAGGTTATAGGGTTCAGTATGGTTCATTAATTTGTACCCCCTTTTATGCAGGGGATCATAAACCACACCCATCTAAATTTTCTACATCTGATGATAATTGATATGAAGAAAATTCAGGTGATGATGAGAAACGAAGTTGCAGAGAGAATGTTTTTATTAGTGGTGAATTGAATGTAGTTTCCAATTTACCAAGACATTATTCACAAGCTCAGGTTTGGAGAGGAAGACAGTTCAATTTAATTGAGTCGGGTAAAATTGGGAGGTTCGGTGCGTTGTAATTTTTCTTTGGTAGCGCGAGAAGAAAAAAAGGAACAAACGAGTACAGTGAAAAATTCTAATCATTTGAAACGGAACTCACCTCTTCGGAATCCAATAAATTTATCAGACTGCTCAAGAATATGAAGTTAAATCTGCTATGCTCACGAAATCGTATACCGTGTCTTTTAAATAAAAGCATGGAAATGCAGCGGTTAGCGCTTACGATAGCGAGCTGTGTCTAAAGGTGGATGAAAAGGGCTTCTCGAAGTGAAAACCGACCAGGGACAACAAATTCCCCGTACCATACCACCTCTTCACACTCTGTTCTGGTAGGATTTTCACAGACAAGTTGAACTCAATGGAATGGTGAATTAGTAACCTGCGATGCTAAAAAAAATATATATCAGCCCCTACAGTTTGGGCAAATGTTAAACAAAATGTTATTTTACCATTTCTCTTGTAAAAGGGATATTCTTACATGTATTAAAAAAAATACTAAAATACTATTCATTGCAATAGTATTTTTTTCCACTAGTTTTTTTCTTTTTATTTTTTTTAAATCTATGTTTTTTTGTTTATTTTTTATGAGATTATTCTAGTCATACGATCGACATCATGAATTTGGCGAATTCACCCGGATTAACTCGGGTTATTTTTTAATTGATTTTTTTCAATTTCATCCTTTAATATTGGGTTAATTGAGAATTGTTCTGGTTGTTTTTAACTGTCAAGTCAACCGAGTCATATCAGGTTGTTAAAATAGTTGTGTATCAAATATATTAATATATAATTGACTTTTCGAAATAGTTTTTTTATCATTAGAGTGCATATAAGTAAAAAAGTAATATTTACACTAAATAATATCTTTTATTGAAGATGCTATAACAAAAAAAAAATAAAGAGAGCTAGCACGCGTAGAAGAAAAAAAAAAGTAACGATGAATGAGATGTTGGAGCCACACTAGAGTTTTTTTATGAGATTAGCACAACAATACTAGGAAAAGTCATCATCGATGGTGGGAAGAATTTCAGATGCTGCACAAGTTACACTAGTTTGTCCACACTCTAGTGCAAGTGATGCACACACGAACAATTTTTTTCCTCTTTTTTCATTTTAGTCCCTCCACTTCATTCCCTAATTATTGTCCAGTTCAATGTCCAAAATTGAATTAGGCGAAAAGGAAAGGAAGTGAAAGAAAGGGAAAACCACCATGC
>Ga0307517_10005514_pt1 | contig 19022 bp, 16 predicted proteins | sample 23_EM_MG_FD_194515 | JGI IMG/M metagenome (GOLD analysis project Ga0307517, IMG submission 194515) | Populus trichocarpa ectomycorrhiza microbial communities from riparian zone in the Pacific Northwest, United States - 23_EM | ecosystem: Host-associated > Plants > Roots > Unclassified | place... | reverse complement strand
TTCAAATCATTTTGATGTGCTGATGTCAAAAATGATTTTTAAAAAATAAAAAAACATCATTGGCATGTATTTTAGCACGAAAAGCTATTTGAAAAGCAACCGCAACCACACTGCCAAACAAACCTTTAGTGATTGGTTCACACTTTGTGGCTGTGGATCAAAAAATATTTTTTAAAATATAAAATAATATATAAAAATACTGTTAATGTATTTTGTATTTATAAGTAAAATTTTGATTGTGGATTCAAAATTTAATTTATACACAATAATTTTTTTTTAACTATCAAGATGATTATGTATTCGATCATCTCGGGCCGACTTTAGCTATTTTTGTCAAACCTGCAACTCGAATCGAAAATAAATACAAACACAAAAATCATTAAAATATTTATTTGATTATGATTAAAAAGGTATTATTTAGATACTATTTGTTGCTATCTATTTTTGGGCCCCACATAAACAAAAGAACAAAAAATACAAAAAACAATACAAAAAAATTGAAAAACAAATGTTGGAGGAAAATAAAAAATATATTAGTGAGAAGAATTTATCAGAACACCCAGGAAAGTGTCTAAGACTAGTTGAGGAAGATCAAAACATAAAATATTAGAAAATTTGACAGTGTAATTTTTACCGATGAAAACCCTATTAGCAAAGAAAAATTCAATTCGAGGAAGGAAATTCAAAATTAGATGTTTAAGGACTCAATCGAAATTTTTCAAGGTCTAATTGAATTTATTGAGGATTAAATTGTAAGAAAAATTGATTTTTTGAAGTCAATTTAGGCTTTAATTGGACGAAATTAAAGTTTGGGAGTCGAATTGTAATTTTTAACATTTAATTTGGTCAAATCTGGGGTTTAATTGCATAAATATTAAAGTTTGATGGGCAATTAGGGACTTGATTGAAGAAATCCAAAACCAATGACCAAACCGAAAGGACACGTGAATGTAAGGGCTAAAATTGACCAAAATAAGGGCTAAATTGAAGAAATTGAAAGTTTATTGGTCAATTGAGGGTCGAAATGCACAAATTCATAACTAATGACTAAAATGAAAATAGCGATTAACTTTGGGGCTGGCAATTGAGTTTGGCAAGGGTAAATTGCATGAAATTAAATGTTTGAAGGCAATTACGGATATAATTAAAAAAAATTAGAAGAACAAAGACTCGATTGAAATTTGCCAAATCCCAAATTAAGAACCCTAAATAACATGTTGTTCACACTTAATAAAAAGAAGGTGAATGAAACGTCATTCGTCAACTTGCACCTGTGTTTTGAAAGTTTTGGTTGATCGAGTTGGAAACTTCAAATACATGAATGTGGAATTATAGACCTTAGGCGACGATGATGTAAGAATTGCTTTGACGAGGCCTCAAAAGTGGGTAACTCAATCAACCCCAATAATGCAACTATCAAGCAAAAACCAATTTAGTTTTCGTGTGTTTGTGCATAAAGGCTTCTCAATGGGTTCTTATCAATGTTTTCCAACACTTCCCTCAAGACTAAGAAGTTAGAAATTGATTCAAAGACTTCTCAAAACCCTATAAATACCCCTCTCAATATCAAGAAAAAAAGGGTTGAAAAAAAAAAGAGAAAGAAAAAAAGACAAAATTGAAAGGGAAGCTATGAAGGTTTGAGAGGCGAACACAAAGTTTTCTCAAGTTTCTTAAGCTTAGCAAGTTTGTGCGAGGCAAAACTTTTCAAAGGAAATAAAAGAGAGAGAGAGAGTAGTTGTTTTAGATATATCATCCGATCCAAAAGAAGGCTCTTATAGTAGGCTTAAGGTGTTTTTTTTTTAATTTTATATTTATGTTTACAAGCATAGAAAAGAGGTTTTGAATGCTTAGCAAATAATGTTGCATTTACCTCTTTGTTGTTGTGATTTTTATTTAATTAAGTTATTTTGATGTTTTTTATACATCAAAGGTGTTGTTTAAGTTTGTTTTTGATATACAATATTGTTTTAATTTTTTTTGTAACTTAAGTTATACATGTTAAAGTAAAGGTGTTTACCCTGGGTTTGTCATGCGTGTTCATTCACAAAATGGGTTTAGAAAATCAATTTTGAATCCATGTTGCATGAACATATAAGTTGATATTTTTTTGATTTGGTAACTCATGCTTGAATTTGATGCTTTGACACTTTTTTTTTTGTCAGTTGTTTTTATTCAAACATGTTTTTGTATGATATTATGACTTGTTGAGATAAAATAGCATGTTTTAGAAGCAAAAATGTCCATTTTTGGGTTTGGCAGAGGCTATCTTGGCTAGAAATTTTCTTAAGAAGAACATTGTCTTAGCCCTTAGATTTGGACCATGTTTGGTCCATTTATTTGCACAGAAACCTTTGTTATATATGATTAATAGATAATTTGATGTTTATTCGCATCAATAATATGTTTATGATAGGTTTTAATCCTATGATTTTGGTTTGAACTGAAACCTATTTTGACAAAAATCATGATATTTTAGTGATAATCAGAGTGAATACATGCTAAATTATCAATTCTTGCATGATTTCCAACATGTATGTGCCTTTGTTTTGACCAAATCTGGTTTGTTTTGGAACCCATATTGTTGAGTTTATGTTCGGTGTTCTTGATGTTCTTGGTGTTTTTCATCTTTTTGCGTGTTTGATCTGTTTTGTTCAAGAATTTTTGAGTTTTTATATTGTTTTAGGTGTTTAATTTGTTTTTTGGATTTTGTTTTGTTTTGGGTTGTTTTCAGGTTAAATCAGATTTTTTGTTCGGTTTATGGTCGAACCAAAAATTTCAGGTTAACCCGGTCCAAAAAAAATTGGGTCAAAGGGTTTAATGCCATTTTTGGTTTGCTATTTTTTTATTTTTAATGGTGTGTTTGGCAAATACCTCTTAAGCCTATTTTTGGTCATTTTATTACAAAGAAAAATGAGTTTTTGTTAAACAAAGCCTAAAAAATAAAACATGAATAAAAAAAATATTTTCTTTTTTCTTGCATATGGCTAAAAATCATAAATTTATTTAAATTTTTTTTAAAAAAATATCTAAAATAATTTGACATGTTTTTTTTTTAAATATTGCATGGATTTTACAATAAGTTTGTAAAATTCCAAAGGATTCTGGCCTATATTTCAAAAACAAAAATTAATTTTGTTTCTTTTAATATACGAGATTATAAACTTATACGTAAGATATATTCTTGATATTAAATAAAAATATAGTTTATTTTATTTTTTATGTTAACATTACAACAGTTAAGTTTTTAACCTGATAAAATAAGAATCTCCTTACTGAGAAAAACTTTTCTTAAACCTTAAACAGACCAATGATTAGAAAATATAAGATTTCGTTAGTTTATATCAAATAAATAAACAATGCAGCTTACCTGAAGTAAGGCGTATTAGAGGTATTAATACCTTCACTTTACGCAATTAGTTCCCTTACCCAGACTCTGGAACCAATTAGGATTTCTAGTGACTAAAATACTAGGTGACAACTCTTATTCCTTTTTTCCTACTGATAAAGGACAAGAATTTCTTGTCTTTTAACCTATATCATTCCCCACGATCTCGATTCGGGAAGATGATCAGTGCGACACTACTCAGAGAATAAATTACTCCACTTGAATCAAATAGAATTTGAAAATAAAGATATTTTGAATTCAATTTCTAAATTCTAAACAAAATTTTAAGTAATAACTAAATTACATTCTTAATGAAGTTAAAAAAATAGGTTAGGCTAGGTGTGCAGGCCTGACTTGAATTAAAAAGCCTATGCCTCGCGCCTTAACCTTATTTATTTTGGCTCCAGAAGCAAGCAATGCCTATTTTTATTAAGTGGACGATAAGTCACCTACTAGATCACTACCCAAAAACAAGCCACCATTATGGTACCTAATAAATAGGGGGTCCTTTAAATATCTATATTTCAATCTTTTTTTTTTTTTAAACTACCTCAAAAAATCCTCAAAACCTCAATAAACCAATCTTTCAACTAAAACCCCCTTTATTAGTTCAAGAATATAAATTCAAATAAAAAACAAAACCTTCTCTCGAGTTCGATCTACTTTTCAAAAAACTACCAAGCATGGCCATATCTATTATCAAGATTTTGACAACTAATAACTTTCTCTCTCTTCTACCATTTTCTAGCAAACTTCTCTCTCCTCTCTCTAACCCTGGAATTGAAAAATAAAGAAAATAAATTGAGGATCAAAATGAAAATTTTCATGAATTTGAAATTGAATATGATTTGTCTCCCTATGTTATATTTTAGTCTTTTATCTTTTAATTTGGTATGTTTACCATAATTTCAAAGTTAATTTCATTTAATTATGCTATAAAATGATTCAATTGAAAGAAAGAAAAAAGTTTGAAAAAAATAAAATCTAGATGCTTTATAGTTTATATGAACATTGAAGCAGTGTAAGGAAACCTAGTTGTTTTTGTATATTGTATAATTACATATTAAAATTAGAATTAAAATAAAAAATAAAACATAAACCAATTTTATATATGTTTTGTCTTGATTCACTGTAGATGACAGTTTTCATCCTACAATAGGTTTTTTTTTCAATCCTCAAATTTACTTCTTTGCTACTTCATCCTTGCACTTTATTTGCATTTCATTGCATGTGCAAAGTCTTTGAAAGTGCATTGTATAAGAATTAAACATCAATTTTTATTAAAAGAATTGTCACACAGTGATGTCAGCCAGGACTCTCTGAAATTAAGGGGAAAAATATATATCAAGAAAAATTGGGAGTCGCCACCTAGTATTATAAGAAAACTAGGAATCTTATGAATTAGCATTGGTATCAGAGATTTAGGTAAGAGGTTAGTTATGCCTAAGCAAAGAACGATATCACCCTTACCACATCCTTTTTAATAAAAGATTATATTTACTATGTGTTTTTCTCTAAATGTTTCTTTATGATTGTCATTAATTATCCTAATTGTTTTTAGCTTATTTTAAATTTTAATTTCTAATCTTTTATGGAAAATTTGATGTTGATCTCTAAAAATAAGAGACTAGTCGATTTTATTATTTGATTATTTGTAAAGAATTAAATCTTGACATCGATTCTTTTTAAACAAAACTTGTTATTTTGGTTATTTATGAAAAATATTGTCATTGACCCCCTAAAAAACAAACTTGTCGTTTGCAAGATTTTGACATCGGTCCTTATAAAAAGAAGACTTATCAAACCATAATCAAGTGGTGTTTTGTTTTTAAAACAAAACAAAAATATTTTACAAGGAAAAATGTTTTTATTTTCTATTATCATACAAACCACATCATCATAACTTATCACCAAAATATCTAAAATCTTATACATAACTAATGTTTGGTCCAAAAAATACAATTCATATAAAAATAATTTAGTATTAGAGATTGACCTTCCAAGGCGGTTGTGGTTGTCTAGGAATTGCCAGAACATGCAGAGGTAGTCAAAATAGTGGTGGCATGTTGATGTTGTAGTAGAGTACTACTGTTGTTTTTTTCACAACTCTCAACTTGATTCTGAGTGTTGAAATGATATATTTTAGAGTTAGATCCTTCAAAAAAAAATTTAGATCTCCTTCTAAAATCTTCAGCGCATATAAGTTTGCATTTTTTTTTACTTTTGTAACTCCAGATAGAGGCTAAAATCCAAAACAGGTCTAGGTGCAATAAACTTCTGGACAGATTCTGACTTTTATATTTGTTTTCTATTTTTTGGGCTTCCAAAAAGTAGAAATGAGTTTTTAAGTTTTCATAAAAGTTGTAAGCCTATATCTTAGCTTTCAATCAACCTAAAAAACACCTAAAACCAAGATGCATGGCTTCTATAATGAATTAAAAATCAAAAGGGATTCTAGTTCACACTGAAACTTTTCGAGGGACTTAGTTCGTCAGTAATTCTATTAGTATTTTACATTCTATTTGTAATTTCATTGGTATAAAACAATTTCTTTTTTCCCTAGATTTTTTTTATTGCTTATCTATCTAACCTACAAATACATTTAAAAACATATCCATTGACAAAATACTCATTATAGCACTTGATCTTTTTTTTAGGACCCAAACATAGTAAATTCAAACTGCCACTAACATTCTCTCTCATTTGATAAACCTGACACATGATTACAATCATTAACAGTTAAAGAGAAAAGTGTAATGAAATTAAGTATTACAAGAGTTAAGAATTATTAAGTACTACTTACATGTGTTTTGAACATGTGGCAAATTATTCATCTTGTAATTAAAAGATTTGAGATTCTGTCATATATGAATTTTAAGATTGTAAGAATTGACGATGTTTGCTATGAGGAATTATTCAATCTATTAATTTATGAGAGTATAAGAGAAAAGTTGTTTAAAAATAACATGTTAATATTGTATTTACTGAATAAAAGGTCTCAATTCATTACAGTTAAATAACATATACTTACATGCATATCTGCATTCGATTTTTGTCAAGTATCTTCCCCCCCTTGCATTTTTTTGATAAAGGTCGTCCAGCATAGAAAAATAATAACAAATTCTCATTCGAAGGCATTTCTCCATAATCATCATATCTTGGAATGTGGTTGATTCTTATTCTCATATGAGGCTCAAAATAGTATGAAATAAATATTGAGATCTCTTTAACAATATAAGCCTCACATTTCGAAGCCTTAATATGTGTCTCGTTTTTAACTTTTTTTCTTGAGGTTGATCAAGTATCTGCATAGAATTAAATAAATATTTTAAATTAAAAAGTAAAGATAATAAAAATTTAATTATGATGCATGTGTAATCCTTAACCTCTCGAATGGATACATCTATCTATATTAAACAAGGCCTTCAACTTTTGCCTTAAATTGTAAATGTATGAGTAGATGCTTCATTGAGTCGAAGAAGAATGGAGGAAATATCATCTCAAGTTTACAAATTGTCTGGATGATATTCATTTCAAGCTTTTTCATGTGTTGGGTATGCAACTTGTTAAAGCATATATCTTTAAAAAGTGATTCATCTCTATGAGTGTATCCATATCCCTTTTGGTAATAAATCTCGATAAGCAAGTGGAATGGGTATTTGCATAAACACGTGACAGTCATAACTCTTCATTCCATACAATATGTCATCCTCCAAATTCACTAATCTAGATATGTTTAAAACATATATATCCATCGGGAAAACACATACTCTTAAGTCATTGGTAGACAAGTAACTGACATTTTTATCTAAGGCAAAGTTGATTTTGAGCTTTGTGGCTCATGATCCATCATAAATCAACTCTATATTCTTATGATGACAAAACAAAGTTATATCAATTCTAGTCTTCATGTTGTTCTTTGTCTTCCATTTTATATCTATCATTGTGTTAAAAATGTTTTTTCAAACATTAGTCTTCTAATATGAAAATTCCTAAAAAATACTTCGCTTTATTTAATAATAGGTCACACCAAAACCAGAAAACTTATGCTTAATGGATTCAAAACCAAACACATTGCTCTTGTACTATGAGACCATATCATACAATTCTTCACTTGACAATATTGGTGGTGTAACATCCCTTTCAACTCTAACTACAAAGAAGTCATTTTTGTTCATTCTATACTTGTGATCGGTTGACAAGAATCTGCAATGCAATAAAAAAAAAGATATTTTGCCACCATTTGTTAAGGTGAAGGCCTTGTTATTTTCCATACAGTATGGACATGCTAATTTTTCATGTGTGCTCAAACCAGAAATCATTTCATAGTCCACATCAAAGCTATCTTCATCTAAAAATTATGTTTCCTCAAGACATCATACATAAAAAAATGTCAAATGACCACAACTAATTTAACTCATCAATCAACTATAGAAAACAAACATCTATATTCCTACCCAGATTATTAGGATTGAGTATGACTGTAAATAAGAACATGAACTTTGACCTCATGCTCATCCCTGGTGGCAAGTTGTAAATCGTAAGTATCACCGGCCAATAATAATATGGTGCAATAAATGACCTGACAAATTAAAACCATTGTACATAACCCAACATGTACATTCGGTGGTTCCATTAAAAATTGAGGATGTACTCTTTTAAATTGCTTCTAGGATTCACAATCGGAAGGATACAACATGAGTTCATCCACCACATTATATGAATAATGTCATATCATATGTTCAACAGTCTTTGGAGACATGAATAACCTTTGCAGTAAATGAGTGATTGTGAAGTATCTCAGTTTTCCATGTACGACAAGAGTACTTCCTCTTCTAGTTCTAGATTTATACCGAGCATGCCCACAAGTTCTGCACTCGGTCAAATCTATATTTTCAAGGTAGTACAACATCCAAAATTTTGGACACATGTTGATTTTCTAGTATCATAGGCCAAAGGGTTTCATCATGGATTTAATAGCATATAAGTTCTTTTTTAGGTAAAATGCTTCTTGTCTATTCAACGATTCTATCATAATCGGCCTCACTCAGCCCATTATTTGACTTGATGGTAAACACTTGTGCAACAACCAATAATTTACTGTGATTTTTACACTCATCTCATATTGGTTCGTTAGAATCTTGTGGAAGTTCAAAAAACTTGACTGCTTCTGCATTTGATTCTTCATCTATGATTGAACATTCACCTACATAACCATAATTCATTATCATTGCATTCATAATCATACTCTTATAACGATAATTATTATCTTCTACAACTCCATTCACGTTGCTAGAACTAAAAGCTGACCCAACCATCATTTCTACCATGGTCTCGTAAGGAACATATGGTTCTCCGTGTGCAAACTAACACAAATATTTTCTCATGAACCTTTTTTATAGAAGATGCATTGTAACAACATCTGGATTGAATATTGATGAAAAAATATATTAATTAATATTGTGAACTACATAAATTATTGGCACCAACTAATTAGCTATCTTAGTTTAACTCAAATTTATTCAATCAATTTTAATAGTAATCTTAAATCATTATTAATTTTCTCCAAACAATCAAATTCCTCCAAATTTACCAAAATTTTTAACTTAATAATAAAATTGACAAATATAAAACGTAACCATTAAATAACTCATTATTTATTTCAATATCATAAAACATGCCTAAGTTACAAAATCAAACTCAATTTCATTCAATGACAAACAAATACAATTTTTTAAATTCTCAAATAAACCCTAACATGTACAAATCATATATTTATACAACAATTTTGTTTTATAAAAAAGCTATTAAATAAGTAAACACACAAACAAGCTACATATACTACATAAAAATGCAATAAAAAAAACATAAAAAATTAGGTTACAAAAAAAAAGGGTTGTTTCACTTACTTCATGCGATGAATCTTCAAAAACAAATTAAACTAGAATAGAGATACTGATAGCCTAAGTGATTTACTGATGATATTTTTTCTGTAAATATTTTTGTTTGTAATTGATAATTTTTTTGTAGTCCCAGCATGCTGAGCTGGCATGCTTGGAGTGTAGTCTAATTTCCTCTGTTTTTATATATAAACGAGTTGTAAACATTTTCTTTTATGAGAGAGGAAGAGAGAAAAGCTATAATATTTATTTACATCTTGAGAAGAAAGGATAAGCCTTGGCCTTCAGAGGTGGAAGTTTTGTTTGTCATTCCTTATGAAATTTATATATATGGAAAAGAAAATTTACCCTTTGGACTTCCAACTTTCGGACCTGCATGCATCGGTCCTTTCTTATTAAATTTTTTATTCCCGAATGATTATGAAAAAAGTGATATAAAATGGATTATTTTTAAGGAAAAAAGACGAATTATGTAAGAGAACATGTGCTGCGTAAATTACTGATCTTCTATTTTAACTACCACATGACATCATTTCACCATCAAGACCAATTGTACATGTTCTCACCTAACCTTAATTAGTCCGAAAGATTCTATCCTTTAAAAATCCAAAATTGTTGAAGTGTAAGGAAACCGCAACTTGCCTAACAAATCAATCATAGGTTTGTACCATAAAAAATCCTAGGTAAGGATTTTTAAAGCCTTTTTTTTTAGCATTTGTTGTAAATAATAATGATAGAGATTGTCTCAATAATATACTATATCTAGAGGGGATTGGTGACTCGAATCCAAGAGCACCCCAGATGAGTGGAATGCCTTAAAACAAAAACAGTTGGGTACGACAACCCACTAACCTGCAATTATATCAGTTATCTTTGCAAGTATTTATGTTCCGGCAAGTTCCAACCTTTATAAATCTGTTGTTAATTTTACCACGGCAAGGTGCTGGCTCCATTCAATTCAAATTTGGGTTTTCATCATCGTAAATTTTTTTCACATGTTGGTTTAGATTATAAAGATAATACTTATAAATTAGTTAAAGGTTTAAAGTATCAAGACTCATAACTGAATTTAAACTTGGATTAGACAAATAATTATACCATAAAAAAGTTGATTCGTTGAGCCTTATTTAATAAAAATATCAAATGTTTATGAACAACCTAAATATTTTTTGTTACATTAAAAAAGTTATTCCGACCTGTTGGACCAAGTTTAATAAAGATATCAAATAGTTCTATACAATCTAGATATTTCTTATTACTTTCAAGAAAAGATTTAATCCAACCTGCATCATAGCACATGCATGTAAACTAGTTTGTTCCTTCATGGCAATGAACATAATAAGTGTTAATTTGTTTTTCTATATAAAAAAATCATCTTAATTTAATTATTCCAATCTAAAACTTAAACATACTCACCATTATTATATGCTACAATTTTAATTTAATTAAAAAAATATGTAAATAGTAAGGTTTAAACTCATGACTATATAGTTATCAAAGTTATGATACTATATCAACAAATTATCTTAACTTAAAAAAATTAAGCTATCAAGTAAGATTTATAGTACTCGCTAATACTATATTGAACCTACTTCTACTATTCAAAACCATTGGATTACTTTTGAATCGGTCAAGTCAGCTAGGTAATTGATGCAATCCTAGCTTCAACACTAAGAGATCCATTAGAGATTCGATTAGGTCCAGTTACAAGACTTAGAGCGAAGAGGTTTAATGAGACAATTAATGGACTAAGGTGAAATTTAAGAGGATATCAAAGAATGAAGTAAAAGTCTTGATTAATTTTATTTATGTTCAAGAAGGGCTTGTAGGGGAGCATCCAGACATTACAGAAAGATTAGAATAAAAAGATTTAAAGAGGCTAGTTTTAACCTTTTGCTACTATTTTGATCATAAATGGAGCTACATAATGAGTTTTGATGCGATTATAGTTGCATTGGAAAGTTGACATCCACAACTTTACAATGATATATGGTAGACTTTATAACTCATGAAGACAAGAGAGAACTACTTGTTTGAAGCTAGGTTTTAATTTTGTTAGTTGATTACAAAATTCGACTTTGATCTTGTTGTAATTAGTTAGGCTATTATTTATCTTTTAGTTTATTTTACAGCCTACAACATTTAAAGGTTTATTGGGTTAGGTTTTCAATTGTATATAACTTTAGTTCTCTAAGGCAAACCTTTTCTTCAAACCTCAAATTAGCAATTTAAGGGACAATACTGTATCATTTTGGTATTAGAACACAAATGATTTCAAGATATATCTCTTTAATTTTCATTGTTACAAGTAATTCTAGGATTTCTTTAGATCTTGCCATATCTAGAATTTTCTTTAGTCATATCTAGGGTTTGTCTTCTTGTTTTTCTTGGTTTCTTTCTCTATAGGGTTTCAGCTAATACCAAAAAAAAGATTGATTCTAAATTAATCTTGGTTGTATGTTTGATTTTTTTTAAGAATAAGAAAATCAGTTTTGATAGGAAAAAGTCTTGAAGTTGCCAAAAAAATTGCATACAAAACAACTAATTATGTTCATTTTTGTGACTTGAGAAATTCAGCACATATAAAAAAAAAAGAATAAAAAATGCAATCTTGGAAGGATTTTTGGAGAAGAAATTTAGAAACTTTGAATCTTGCATGAATTGGGGTTTAGCCGAAACTTGTCTTGGAAATTCTTGGTGACCTTGATTGATTTCTTGTAAATTTGGATAGAATAAAATTACCTTGCATCAATTTCTATAGTTTTTTTTATTTCTTGCATCGTTTTCTTTATTTATTAATAATAATTCTTGCTTTTATTTCATGTCTTCATTTTTGTCATTATATTCACACAAATTTATATTTAAGTTTTTCCTCAAGTTTCGTTTTAAAAAGTTTGAATATTTTTTATTCTTGAGTCTTTAAACATAAAATAAATCATTGTGTAGTTTGGTTAATTGTTTGATAAGTTGCTAAGTTACTTTTAAGAATGAAAGTATAGGAATAGTACTAAAAGGCGTAGCAAAACTATTAGAGTGAAAAGCCTAATAAATTATGTGAAACACAAGAGGAGTGGATTTTATTATGAGAGTAAACATATGGGGTTTATGTGAGGAAAAATCTTATTTGATACTAACCTTTATTTCAGGTATAAACAATGTTTTCAAAAAATATTGAACAGAAAAAGAAGAGAACTGTGGAGGAAAGCCAGGATAGAATAGAAGCTATGATAGAGGCATTAATGAATAAGTTTGATGAAATTATTAGTAGACAAGGAGTTCTTAGTTATAAGGAAAAAGAAAGTTGAAATGTTTATCATTAGGGCTATAGTGAATGATAAGAGTGTGGGTAATAATTTTGAAGAAGAGAAGGAGAAAAAGGATGTAGTTGATTGTGGTAGAAAAATTTGAATGCAACAAAGTACTATGTATAAGTCACAGCTTAGGAGAAGAATGGAAGGTAGGTCACAATCAACTAATATACTCGATCATGGTAAGACTTTTAAGGAGCATCATGGTTTAGATCATTATTTGAGTGGTATTAAACTCTAAATTTCAGGGTTTCAAGGAAAGAGTGATCGTGAGGCTTACTTGGATTGAAAAAAGAAAGTGGAGTTTTTGTTTGATAGCCATAGTATGTTTTCAGAACAAAAAATGTTTAAATTGATTATGGTTGAATTTATTGATTATGCAATTAGTTGGTGGAATCAGCTTGTTACAAGTAGAAAGTGTAATGGAGAAAGGCTAATAAAAATTTGGGAGGAGATAAAGACAATCATAAGAAAAATGTTTTTAACTACTCATTTTTATAGGGAGATGTATAATAAATTACAAACCTTATCTCAGGGTTTTAGAAGTGTGGATAAGTACTTTAAAGAGATGGAAGTAGCTATGATTAGAGCTAATATTTATGAGGATAGAGAAGCCACAATGCTAGGTTTTTAAATGGATTAAATAAAGATATCACTAATGTGGTAGAATTGTAACATTATATGGATATTGAGGATATGGTATACATGGCTGTAAAATTAGAGAAATAGTTAAGGAGAATTGGTAGTGCAAAACCTAATGGATATTCGGGTTTCTTTTCAGGTTGGAAGTCGAGTTTCAAGAGAGATGGTAATGCATTGATGAAACAAATGACTACACCTAAAGTAGTTGAACCTTTCTTTGTTAGGAATCAAGTTACGACTTTGGAGGAAAAAGAAAAAAATATTGCTCAACTGAAGCATAAACAAGAATTAAATGTTTTCGATGTCAAGGGTTTGGGTATTATGCATATGAATGCCCAAATAAAAGAATTATGGTATAAGAGATGATGGTGAGGTGGAATCGACTAGTGAGGATGATTTGAAGAGGATGCCAAAGCTTGATGATTGTAGTGATGTGGAGTATGATGTGCTAGGAAAGTCATTGCTTATAAGGAAATCTTTGAGTGTTCAGGTTTGTGAAGAGGATGTAGAGCAAGGGAGCATATTTTTTATACTGAGTGTTCCATTGGTAATAAGATATGTAGTATGATAATTGATATTGACAGTTGTGCTAATGTTGCTAGCTTAACTTTGATTAGAAAGTTGAACCTGAATACATCTAAGCATGCTAAGCCATATAAACTTCAATTGTTGAATATGAAGAAGTTAGGATGACTAAGAAGGTTTTGGTTTCATTCATAATAGGAAAGTTTAAGAATGATGTTATATATGATGTTGTTCTTATGCATGTTACACACCTATTGTTGTGGGAGACCTTGGTAGTTTGATAGGAAGGTCAAGCATGATGGATTAAAAAACAGGTATATTATGGATAAAAATGAAAAGATTTACACATTTATTCCATTATCACCAAGGCAAGTGTATGAGAATCAATTGAAGCTTAAGAAAGCCGATAAAGATGAACAAGAATTTATAAGAAATAATGGTGATGTTGTGAGGTCGAGTAAAAATAAGATGAGCTATAAGTGTGAAACAACTAAGGGGAAAGTTTTGACCATTAGAAATAGGTTTAAAGATTTTAGGAAAAAAAACATGGGGAAGGCCAAGAGTGGAGAGAAGAAAGTAAAGGTGAGAAAAGAAGAGTGTGTAGAGAAATTGAGGAAATACCTTAATTTTTATGCAAAACAAAATGACCTTACTTATGCTTATTATTCCAATACGCCTATGATTCTACTCTTATATAAAGAGGCATATTTTAATACTAATAATTTGACTTCTTATGTTTCTAGTGTTGTTAAAGTTCTTTTCCAAGAATTGAAGGATATCTTTCCTGAAGAAATCCCTAGTAGTTTGCCATAAATTTGAGCGATTGAGTATCAAATTGATTTTATGCTAGAAGCATCAATTCCAAACTGGCCAGCAAGACTTTCAAAGACAAGTAGAAAGTAGGAGTCATTGTGTAGTTCCAGTGTTACTTGTGTCTAAATAGGACAATGTTTGGTGTATGTGCATTGATTGTAGAGCCCTTAACTACATTATGGCAAAGTAAAAATATCTTATCGTTAGATTAGATGATATGTTTGATGAGTTGTATGGTTCTTCTTTGTTTTCTAAAATTGATTTGAAAAGTGGTTATCATCAAATTAGAATGAAGAAGGAGATAAACGGAAGACAACATTCAAAACTAAATATGGATTGTGTAAATGGTTAGTAATATAGTTTGATGAATTCTCCTAGTACATTTATAAGGTTAATGAATCATGTGTTGAGATCTTTCAGTGGAAAAATTTTTGTTGTCTATTTTGATGATATCATAATTTATAGTAAATGATTAGATGAGCATATTAATCATTTAAGACAGGTTCTTGAAACACGTAAAAAGAAAAGATTATATGCTAATCTAAAGAAGTGTGATTTTTTCATGGAAAAAATTATATTCATAGGTTATCTTGTTAATGCAAAAGGGATTGAGATGGATGAGGCAAAGATTAAGGCTATTCAAGAATGGTCTACACCTGCGACAGTAAGTGAGGTACGAAGTTTTCATGATTTAGCTAGTTTTTATAGAAGATTTTTCAAAGATTTTAGTACTCTAACTGCACCATTGACTAAAATTATGAAGAAAATGGTAGGATTCAAATCGGATGATGATCAAGAAAAAACTTTTAACTTGTTAAAAAAAATGTTGATTATAGCCCCATTGCTTGCTTTACCTAACCTTACAAAAACTTTTGAGATTGAGTGTGATGCTTTAGGTATAGGTATTGAAGCAGTTTTAATGCAGGAAAAACAATCCATAGCCTATTTCAATGAGAAGCTTAATGGAGCAACTCTTAATTATCAAACATATGATAAAAGAGTTGTATGTATTTGTGAGGACCTTAGAGACTTGGAATTATTATCTTAGGCCTAAGAAATTTATGATACATATGAACCATCAATCTTTAAGACATTAAAAGAGTCAAGGTAAGTTGAATAGGTAACATGCTAAATGGATTGAATTCATTGAGACGTTCTCATATTTCATCAAGTATAAGTAAGTTAAGGAAAACACTGTTGTGGGTGCATTGTTTTGAAGGTATGTTCTTCTTAATTCCTTGAACACTAGACTTTTAGGATTTGAACATTTGAAAGAGTTATATGTGGATGATGATGACTTTGGTCAAGTGTATGGACAATATGACCATTCAGCCTTTGATAAGTATTTTTGGCATGATGGAATTTTATTTAAAGATAAGAGTTGTGTATGCCTAAATGTTGTTACATGAAGTGCTTGTGAGGGAAGCTCACAAGGGCAGTTTAATGGGACATTTTAGGGGTAGCTAAGACTTTAGATATGTTACAAAAGCATTTTTACTGGCCTGACATGAAAAGAGATGTTTAAAAAATATATGATAGTCTAAAGTCATGCCTCATGGTTTGTATACACTTTTATTGGTACCCAAAGAACCTTAGGTTGATACATCCAAAGATTTTGTTTTAGGGTTACCTAGGTCTAAAAAGTGTAGATATTTAATATTTATTATTATATATAGGTTTTCTAAGATGACTCATTTCATATCATGTCATATAATTGATGATGCACTAAATATAGTGAGTCTTTTCTTTAGGGAAATAGCTCAGTTACATGGTGCTCCAAAGAGAATTGTTTATAATAAAGAAGTTAAGTTTCTAAACTACTTTTAAAAAGTTTTATGGGATAAGTTAGGAACTAAATTTTTATTTTGTATCACTTGTTATTCATAGATAGATGACCAAACAGATGTGGTAAATAGAACTTTAACTTAATTATTAAGAGCTATTATTAAAAAAAAAACATCTTAAAAATTAGAAAGATTGTTTGTCATTCATTAAGTTTGCATATAATAAAAGTGTGTATTATATAACAAAGTTTTCTCCTTTTAAAATTGTGTATGGTTTTAATCCCTTAACTCTATTGGATTTATTATCTTTACTTGTTGATGAAAGAGTTAGTTTTGATGGGAATAGAAAAGTACTAGTTGTCAAATTTTACATACCAAGATACGACAACATATTGAAAAGATGAATGATGAATAAATAATATGCATTTAAAGCTAATAAGGGAAGGAAAATGATGGTATTTGAACTAGGAGATTGGATTTTGGTCCATATGAGAAAAAAGAGATTTCCTACTCAAAAGAGATTTAAATTGATATCGAGAGGACACAGACCATTCCAAATCATTGAAAAGATCAATGACAATGCCTACAAAGTGGAATTAATAAGTGAATATGATATTAGTGCTACATTTAATGTATCTGAACTTTCTTTATTTGATGTAGGTGATAATTTTAGGGTGAATCATTTTGAGGAGAGAGGGAATGATGTGATCCCATCTTCAACACCAAGAGATCCATTAGAGGTTTTATAAGGTCCAGTCACAAGAATTAAAGTAAAAGGGTTCAATGAGGCAATGAATGGACTTCTTCTAGATACATGGACTAAAGTGGTCTTCGAAAGGATATCAAAGAATGAAGAGCAAGCCTTAATTAATTTGATTCATTCAAGAAGGGCTTATAGGGAAGAATCCAAACATTGTAGAAAGATTAGAATAAAAAGATTCAAATCTACTACTTTGACCTTTCTCTACTATTTTAGCTATAAATGGAGCTATATAATGAGTTTTGATGTAATTCTAGTTGCATTGGAAAATAGACATTCACAACTTTCCAGTGATATATTTTATACCTTATACTTTTTTAAGAGGAGATAGAACCATTCATTTGAAGTTGGAGTTCGATTCTACTAACAAATAATAAAATTCAAATTTGGTCTTAAGTTAATTAGTTTGGGTATTATTTACTTATCTTTTAGTTTATTTTAGTGCCTATAGCATTTAAGGGTTTATATAGGTTAGGTTTTATTCTATTATTTTAGTTATTTTTGGCTTTTCATATGCTAAAGTCTATTTATCAAGTTTGAGTCCATTAAATCAAATTAGGGTTAGATTTCTACTACATAAACCAATTGTTAACATTATTTTTCAGTTTTATGAAATTCTATCTAAATTTTTCATATATTGTGTGCCTTGCTTCTCTTTGTGTGGTTGAGTGATTCTCATACTAAATTCTTGATTGAACTTGCAAACTCTTCGAATGATTGATCAACTTTATTGTGATTTATACTTCTTGTTATAGACATAGGGTAGGGGTGATCAATTGCATATAACTTTGGTTCTCCAAGGCAATGTTTTTGTTAGGTCAAGTTACAAATTTTTTTTCATACCTCAAATTAGCAATCTAAGGCAAAATTCTACATTAGTCATGCTAGGACAACTTCTACACCTTTTAATTTTAAACTCGGAATAGGTAAAAAGTTGGATCAAAAGATTTTTTCTCTATCAATTTCATTATTTTTTCTATCAAATTCATCCTTATATTTTATATACCGATCATCCAAGTCAACTAGGTCATGACGAGACAACTCTTTCATAGTTTAATTTTAAATTCAGGCTAGTTAAAAAGTCGGATCATGAGGTTTTAAGATTCACCAATTATGTCATGTTTAATAACAATATCAAATAGTTATTTACGATTTAGATATTTTTTGTTATGTTTAATTTCTTTTTATCCAACCTATAGCATCTCAAGTATTTCCTTAAGAGAGGGAAATGAGAAGAAAAGAATTTGAGAGAAAAAACAATACAAACTACAATTATAATGAGAAATATATTGTTTTGTATAACAAGTGTTCTGATTTTCAGCATTTTTACGAGCTTGCTTGGTCCATTTCTTTTCGAAATGTTTTTATGTAAATTAGAATTAGCCTTAAATTTTTAAGGAAATACAAACCTCAAATTTTTACAAGCATTTTTGCATGAAGGGAATTAGAATTAGTTTAGAACTCATTAGCCTTGTCATTCGTGCTATATTACGGATAGGATTTTAGGTTAATTTCTAATGTAATAAAGCAAAACATGCTAATATTATGGATATGTTTTTAAATTTAATGATTTGTTTTAATTAAAAACACAAAAATATTACATTTAATAAAATAAATTAATATATATATATATACACACACACTGATAAATTGAGAAAAAATCTCTCATGCTAATTAAATACTAAAATAAAAACTAATGTTTCTTCTAAAAACAAAAGACAAATACATATGCAAATATCTAACCAACCATGACCTTTCATTTTAATTTTAACACTCGTTTCATTTTATCTTATAGGTTGTTTTTTTTTTTCCAATAACAAATTATTTTTATTTTATAAATACATCATGTAAATACATTTTATTTATATAAAATATAAAATAAAGCATTTAAATTTAAAAAATAAC
>Ga0307517_10005513_pt1 | contig 19028 bp, 18 predicted proteins | sample 23_EM_MG_FD_194515 | JGI IMG/M metagenome (GOLD analysis project Ga0307517, IMG submission 194515) | Populus trichocarpa ectomycorrhiza microbial communities from riparian zone in the Pacific Northwest, United States - 23_EM | ecosystem: Host-associated > Plants > Roots > Unclassified | place... | reverse complement strand
ACAAGCACAAGAGCAGCTACAGATCTCATCAAAGTAAAGTAAAAGGAAAGACAATATCTTCACTATCTGTTTTTTCAAGCTTCCATGTCAGTGAAGTCAACTCACCTCACTGTAAGCTTTTTTTTTTATCTTTCATTTCAGTTTCGAGAACTAAGGATTTACTGACCACACGAAGTGAACAAGTTTGTTATTTTGTTCCTTTTTCGCAGGATTTGCTTGTGTGATTAATGGAGGAGATTCAAGAGCACGAAAGCCAAACGATTGGTAATTTATTGTTTTTCTTCATTTCTCTTTTATCGAATCGGATAGCAATTTTTTGTTCTAGATATTAAAGTGAATGACATAACTAGTACTATTTCATATGATTGTGGAAATCCCTAACTTGTTTTAAAATTGATGGAGTTAAATTTATTGCTTAAACATGTTGTCATGTTTGATTGGAACTTGCTTTAGCTGTAAGAGAAGCATGGGCAAACTGAACAGTAGTTGTTACTGTTCTTAATTTATTCATTTTTATGTTTACAGGCAAAGATGATGAGGATGAAATAGTTGTGGAACAAGCTGCGGGTGTGCATGGTGACCCTGTGCAACATGAGGATTTTCCTCCGAAAGTCGACTCCGCAGTCGAAATCCTTCAAGAGAAAGTCACTAAGCAAGTCGTTAAGGAAGGTCATGGTCAGAAGCCATGCAAATATGCAACATGCTTTTGTAAGTTAAATTAGCTATTTTTATTTCTTGTACTCCATACAACGGACACATTGCCCATTTTTTTGGTCACCTTTTGAGTTCATGACTCTGGACATGTAGGTGCTCTAATTCGTAAAATAATTGAAAGCTAATACAATCACATCATTGTATGATCTGAGCTTGTGTTTGTTATGTTGTGAGGTGGACAGGCTCTATATTGACAATTGTTTCAGTCCATTAGCAAAATATTTTTTAAACTCGAATCGTATTCATTTCATGATATGAACTTTACCCGTGAGGGTTTACAGAAGGCCAACACCAATGGATTAGGGGTTTGGACTTAGCAAACTAGAGGTTTTAAACTCTTTGAGCTTATTATTTTCCTGCACAATCAAGACAGCTAATTATATAGCTTTTAAGGTGGAGAATTCTGCAGATGGTTCGTTACCTTGGTTATCTAACAAGCAAAACAGCCATGTTATTTTGTGTAAGCCATTACTGGATTAGGTTGTTAAAACAATTGTATTTATTAGCACGTGATTTTAATTTCAGAGGAGCTAGGTGTTTTGTTTGGTTGACTTTATTCATTGCCCAAGGTTCTAGGTATATTTCTTACAACTGCTGTTGTCACGGCGTCTTGTTTTGTTGTTATTGTCATGCCTGTATATGTTATGTTGGTACATACACACACGTCCATTTTTATTTATTTATTTTCATTTATGCCTTGGTGTTTGATGATTTAGTCTGCATGGATCTCCCCACCTGTTGGCCTCAATTTTTGGGTTGGACACGCTGACAAACATTTGTTATACATGCGCACACATCTAATTTCAGGGAAGGTTTTCCAGATAAAAAATCTCGCTGTGTACTGGAACCTAAAAATCTGAATGACTCTGGACAATTACACTACATAGTACGAACTAACTGTACGCAACAGTTGGTTGGAAATGGAAATGCTTGCGTGTTTTTATCCATCTGCAATTGTGCACATCTTATTTCCTCGAATGCTTTCTAAAAAATTCAAGCATCTGCATGATAGTGCACTACAGGGCATGGACTGAAAGCACCCAGCACAAGTTTGAAGATACATGGCATGAACAACGACCATTTGAAATGGTTTTAGGAAAAGGTATGTGCCTACTTTATTCACACTTCAAAGCCCTTCAATCCTCTTCTTTGGAAATGTTGCAGTCTGTTCTTGGTCTGGAGCTGTTCTACTTATAGTAATGTAATTGCCATCTATAATTGTCAGGTATCCATGAATTCATGGAAATGCATGCCAATTAACTGTTCTCTCAATGACTAGTGTATGATGGAAGAGCCTGGAATGACGCAACAAACTATTTTTATTTTTCTGGCTGTAGAGCTGATCTCATACAAGTAATGATTGTGCAAGGATTTTGCAATGTCATGATAACAACTAAACAGGAATCTAATAAAAAGAAACTAGTTAGATGCTTATACATGCCACAGAAACAATATAGTATGCATTTGAGTCCATTTATCCTGTAATCATATCGTGTTTCTAGCTTGCTGCTGAATGTATCACCAAACACTGATGGTTCGCAACCATAACAGAGAAGAAAGAAATGGCTGGTTTAGCTGTTGGTGTGTCCAGTATGAAGGCTGGTGAACGTGCCCTATTACATGTGGGCTGGGAACTGGGGTATGGGAAAGAAGGAAGCTTTTCTTTCCCAAATGTTCCTCCCATGGCAGATATAATATATGAAGTTGAGCTTATTGGATTTGATGAAGTCAGAGAAGTAAGTTACATCCAATTGATTTTCCAAATAAATAGTTATGAATGTTCAAAACTCTTGGTTCAGATTATATTTGCCCTATCTGATTTGATTGCTAATACGATGAACCTGCATGGGGGATGTGTTTTATAGGGGAAAGCACGTGGTGACATGACTGCAGAAGAGAGGATTGGTGCAGCGGATCGAAGAAAAATGGATGGAAATTCTTTATTTAAGGACGAGAAACTTGAGGAGGCCATGCAGCAGTATGAAATGGTATATTTGTATTAGTATTTAAGTAGCATGGCAAATTTTTAGTTCCTCTTTTTGCCTGTCTTGACAAATTCTGGTGGCTTTTGTTCATATTAGGCCATTGCATATTTGGGCGATGACTTCATGTTTCAACTGTTCGGCAAGTATCGAGACATGGCATTGGCAGTTAAGAATCCATGTCATCTTAACATGGCGGCTTGCCTGATAAAGCTTAAGCGGCATGAAGAAGCCATTGCACAATGCACAATTGTATGTATACTTTAATGGGTCAATTTTTCTGTTTATAACGTTTTATTGCCGACGGCAATTATTTTGGTTTATATGGAATTGGAAAAGCAGAAATCCAATGCCAGCTCAATCAGTCAGCTTTTTATCATTTTCCCATTGTGTGTGATTGTGTGCGTGTGTGCAATTATTGTTGTTATACATGCAAGTGCAATGAGAAATTATGGATATTAAATATCTCTGGTCATTTTGAAGGAAAATGTGCTGTTTAGACTTGTTTGGCACCTCAGAAAGGCTTTAATATCCTGGCATATGCATATAATTGATTGTTGTTTAGCTCCTTTGTTTTTGCTGTTACTTCATGCCTTAAACTTAAATTGGCGATTTCGATGTTTAATATCATTGCCTATCTAATCCACTGAAAAATGGATTCACAGGTACTGGCAGAGGATGAAAACAATGCTAAGGCTCAGTTCAGGAGAGGAAAAGCCAGGGCAGAGCTTGGGCAGACAGATGCTGCCCGGGAAGACTTTCTCAAGGCACGGAAACATGCACCTGAAGACAAGGCAATTACGAGGGAGCTGCGCTTGCTGGATGAGCATGATAAAGCTATATATAAGAAGCAAAAGGAGATATATAAAGGAATTTTTGGACCACCACCACAGCCAAAGCCCAAGCCAGCTAATTTGCTGACCCGCATGTGGCAATGGCTAACCCTCATCTGCCAATGGCTGCTTTCACTAATTTATCGCCTCTTTAAGCGTGGAAGGCGCAAAGCCGATTAGTTATAGGTGGTCACCATGTGAGTGAACAATGTCTGAAACTCGATCAACCTAATCAACGAGTTACTGATGACTTTCAAATCCTTGCATACCAAAGCTCTCGCTAACTATAATGTTGATGTTCCATTGATTCAGCATCCCCTGTGTACTTGCACGGTGGCACTTGCTAGCTTTGATTATTAGTGCACTGGTGCTGGTTTGTGTTCAATGTTAAGGTGTTTTGATTTGCAGGTTTGAATCCAAAGTAATGAAGTAGGAGTTTCTCTCGCAACAATTTCAAAGCCAATGTGGGAGAGATCGTTCTTTGAGCAAACTGGGACGTGTACTGTACATTTCGTGGACAACTCAGATAGATTCTGGAGATCAGTGTAGCAACTGCCGGAAACTCTAGAGTGGAGTTTAAAGTTGCCGTGGAAACCAGTAAGATGGGCATTAATCTGAGAAGCTAGGACAAGCTTTTGGTGATCGACATTCAATTTGATCGAATTAACGTGTGCAATGTTAACAGATACAGTTCTATACTTCTTTATCTTATTTCTATTTGTTGAGGAAGTCCCCCGAGAAATATTGAGCAAAAACTATAGAACAGAACCGGAAAAATCCAAGCTACTAACAAGATCATGTCAGCATCTATCCGCCTGAAAAACCAGCATGGAGAACAGGCGTAATGGTCTACCTGTCTACCATTGCTTGAGCATGGATATCCAAGCACAACATGCTCGAACAATCTTTCCAATCACCCTCTTGCTCAGGGCTCAAATTATCCTTCACTCCTCCCTTCCCGAACTTCTCCACATCACCGAAGAGTTGCCTCGACAATTGCTTGTCTTGCTTGGTTTCTTTCTTCACTCTCGAGCTAGAAGTATCTATTGGCTCACCTCTTCAGCAAGACAAAAGGTGTTTGACCTTAACTTGGAGCAATCGTTGTCACTACGTTGCAAAGAAAATATCTTCGCACGAGAAAGCAAAAAATGGATTGAAAATATTACGATTACCGACTGTCTCTTGACAATTTTGTTTGATTGAAAAAACAAGAATTAAACGATGTCTAAATCATTTTATTAATTCAGTGTCAGCTCGGGCTAAATCACTTGGTTAATGACCCGGATATTGACAACCCTGGATCGGGTAATGGGCCGGGTGGATTTGATAACTTTGCCTACACGCATGCCTTTCTTTTTGACCAATCACAGTAGAGATCAAGGGGCCAGCTAAATCCAACGGCACTGGTCTAACCAAACAAGAATAGTGAATACTGTAACGTCTGCATCATAAAATTAAAGAGAGATTTCCAAGACCTGAAGGGTCAAAAAGCTGAATGTCTTATCTCTATTATTAATGTGATCTTGGATGCGACGTCAAGAGTTTCTTCAGGAGTCAAACCGTTCAGGCCTTTCCCTTTTACTTTTAAAAACACGTTCGCGAGTGTTTGATATACATAGAACTCGCTGCTTGCAGTGTACACGTGAGCATACTGAGAACGTATAAGGTGTAGATTTTGAGTACAGGTCTTTGATATACATCTCGGTGTACGCGGTGATTAGGTTTTTTCCGATGAAAATTGTTTTTTAAAATATTTTTTTATTTAAAAATATATTAAAATAATATTTTTAAAAATTTAATATTAATATCAATATATTAAAATAACTAATTAAAGCACAATGAAAGCAACACCTAAAAAGTAAAGTAAATGCAGCAGGCTTCAAGGGCAAACCCGGCGAGCATAGGTGGCCAGTAGGGGAACCTTATCATATGCGTCTTACAAGTTACAAGACAGGAAGAGCCAAGTACACCAATTACATGAAGACGCGTGGTTAGTACTAAGTTTTGTGAACCAGGGACATGCAATAATTTATTTATGTTTTTTTGTTAGAGAGGAAAAGAAGATAAGTGTGCACGTCGTTTTATCGTGTCTTAATCATCACAAATGGGTTTTTCTAGAGCTAAAGGCAGCATCCATGATAATTTAAACTGTTTGTGTTTTTTTGTTCTTTTTCCAAAAATATTTTCTGCGCCAAGGAGTGAAAGGCAAAACATTTTGCGAAAAAACAGACTTAGGTTTAAAGTTATATAATTGAAAGTTTTTTAGCCACACAATAAAAATCATAGAAATTATTATATCAAGTCATGTATTGTTACCAAGATACATTAGCTTACCAATTACATTGAGATATGGTACTTCAGGAACAAATAATTCTTCATTATCCTCTCGAGATCTCAAAATATCCTTTTTCCCATCAAGTGATCGAACAACCATTGGGTTACTTAATGGATATGCTTTATTCATATAGAATCTTTTAAGGGCCTTTTCTGTGTAAGATGATTAATGAATTAGAATTCTTTTGACTAAATGCTTGATATGTAGTCCAAGATAAAATTTTATTTTTCTCAAATCTTTCATTTTTAACTCTTTCTTTAAGTAATTTACTATATTTGCTATCTCTATAGGAGTTCTAATAATATTTAAATCATTAACATACACAAAAGTAATAACAAAATCATATTATGACTTATTTATTAAAACACACGAGCATATAAGATCATTATTAGACCTTTATTTGAATAAATATTCACTAAAATGATTATACCACATGCGCCCGATTGCTTTAATCCATATAAGAACCTTTGTAACTCAATTGGCTAAACTTTTTGGGGATTTGAATTATATGCTTCAAGCATTTTAAATCCTTCAGGGATTTTCATATAAATATCATTATCAATCGACCCATATAAATAGGCTATAACTACATCTATCGGATAATTATACAGTCTTTCATAAGTTATTAGGCCAATGAAATACCGAAATGTAATTGCATATACTACAAGAGAATATGTTTCATCATAATCAATCCTAAGTCTTTAAGAAAACTCTTGTGCCACTAGTCATGCTTTATATCTTAAGATTTCAATTTTCTCATTTTATTTTCACATAAATACCTATTTGTATCCAACTGGTTTTACACCTTTAGGTGTTTAGACTATAGATAAAAAAACTTCATGTTTTGTAAGTGAATTTAATTTTTTATGGATTGCTTCTTTTCATGTTGGTCAATCATTTCTACGTTAACACTCTTCAACAGATTTAGATTTAAGGTCCTCATTTTCACTAATGATATTAAAAGATTTATTATATATAAAAAGTTATTGATAACTATCTTATTTCGGTTTCGTCTTTCTTATGTAGAGACATAACTTATCAATATCTCTTCATTTCTATTGTTTTCAAGTTCCTAAACCTCTTCTGGGGTGTTATGATTAGCTATGTCTATATCTTTATGAGTGTTTGTTTCCTTTATAATGCCAACTTGATTACTTACTCCTTTTTTCTAAAGGATTTTTGTTTTTTGGACCAGTTGGTCCACGATGTTTCTGGCATGCCTTGGATTCATTTATTATAATTTTAGCAGATTATCCTATTAGGATTTCAATTCGGGCTGGAGCATTTATAGTTGGTATATGAGATTTGGTTACTCATTTTGAGTTAGTGAATGCATCTGGTAGCAGAATTGCTATTTGTTGCAAGTAAAATATCTTTTGAACTTCTTATTCATATTGTTTTATACAATGATCAAAATTCAGTAATGATAATACATTCCATATAATATCGTTATCTAGCTGTTTAATTTCTCCCTCTAATACTAGAAATATAGTCTCATCAAAATAACAGTCGACAAATCATGATGTAAATAAATCATCTATTAAGGTTTCAATATATCAATGGGGACCTAAACCCAATATATATTCCTAATTTCATTTGAGGATCCATTTTTGTAGGTTGTGGTGGATAAACTAGAACATACACTGTATAACCAAATATGTTTAGATGGGAAATGTTTGGCTCATGACCAAAAACAAATTGTAATGGGGTGAATTTATGATATGATATTAGCATAATACGTATACATGTTGTTGCATGTAAAATACCATGTCCCCAGTACAAAGATATGGAGTCTTATTCTCGTGAGTAATGACTTGATAATTAATTGGAGGTGTTTAATAAATGATTCAAGAAGACCATTTTAAGTATGAACATGGACAACAAGATATTTAATGGTTATCCCGAGTGACATGAAAAAATCATTAAATGCCTAGGATGTGAATTCGCTGGCGTTGTTAATATGAATTGTCTTGATTATATGATCTAAAAATTATGCTCATAATCTAATAATTTGAGCAAGTAATCTCACAAACACTAGGTTGCGAGTTAATAATAAACAAACTTGTGATCGTATTGTAGATGCATCTATTAAAGCCATAAAATATCTAGATGGTTCATGTGGTGGGTGAATGAACCCACGAATATCACCTTAAATACGTTCCATAAATCTTTTTTTCAATCTGAACTTTAGTTGTGATGGTTTAATAACCAATTTTTCTTGAGAATAAACAGCATACGATAATTATTAAAATTGAAGAACCTTCTCATTCTTTAATGGATGGTCATGATAATTCTCAATAATTCTTCGCATCATTATGGATCTAGGATGACCTAACTAATCATGCTAAATAATAAAATAATTTTGTTTACTGAACTTCTGGTTCATTATTGTATTATCTTTAATTGTACTAATAGTTGTATATTACAAACTCAAAGATAAATGAGTAATATTTCCAATATTTTTTTTAGTAGAAATATTCAATACGATATAAAGATATTTTATACCATTGTCATTAGTAGTCTTAATGGTACCTATTACGACGTATAACCTTGAAACTTAGCAAATTTGAACAAAACATTATCAATTATAAATCTTGTTCCCTCAAGAAGCATTATATTGGTCCTTTCAAAACTTTCAATCAAGTTTGTTGAACCTGATATTGTATTTACTTCTGCTTTCATCATTCTTAAATTTGAAAAATATTGTTTATACCTTGGAATGGTGTGTGTCGTTGCACTATTTGCCAAGCATATATCTTCACCACTAATATACAAGTCCATGTTTTCTTCATAAAAAAATAATATAAAAAGTTCATAAAAAGACATAATTCTTAAAGTCGCATATAACAATTATTATAACACAATCATTTACATTAAATAAGTCAACATGAAAGAAACAAACCAAAATACATTGAAATATACTAGTATAAAATAAACACACCCAAAAGATTAACATAGTTTTAAATTATGACATTCTTATATTTAACTAATTAATTATTATCATTACAAAAAATATAAACTTTCTTATCAGCTTGCTTAAAAAAATTGGCAACATCAAAGTGTGTCATATCCAAAAGTTCGAAATAAATATCATTATTATCTTGGTATGGATGAGCAAAACTTATTTCTACGTCTTTCTCCTTTTCTTTCAATGAAGACTAATATAGATCAACAAGATATTTGGTTGTATGACAAGTATGTGATCAATGTCCATTCATTCTATATCTATAATAGATATTTTATATCTTTTTGGTATCTCCGCCATATATATTCTTCCTTTTTTCTTGTTTTTTCCTTGTTTTGAGAAGGTTTGTTATAACTATAACCATTAGTCTTCGCCCACATCCACGTTTACGATTTCTACTACGACCACGACCATAATAATTATTAGATCTCGTAGCATTCACTTTAGGAAATGAAGCTGAACCAATCAATCATGATACATGATTTTTCATCAAAAATTCATTATTTCGTTCAGCCACAAGAAGACATGAAATTAGTTCAGAGTATTTCTTAGAAACTCATTCTCTATATCGTTGCTGTAGGAGCACATTTGAGATATAAAAAATGTTTTTTTTCTAACATGTCTTATCGGTGATCTTATCTTCATATAATTTTAATTTAGAATCGATATTAAACATTGCATAATTATATTCACTTGGTAATTTAAAATCTTACAATCGTAAATGTATTCAATCATAACAAGCTTTTGGAAGAATAACTGTCCTTTGATGGTCATATCTTTCTTTAAAGTTTTGCCAAAGAAAAAGAGGATCTTTGATTGTGAGATATTCAATTTTCAACTTCTTATGAAGATGACGACGCAAGAAAATAATGGTCTTTGCCTTATTTTGACTAGATGTTTTATTGTCATTTTTAATAGTGTTTACAAGACTCATGCCATCTAGATAAATTTCAGCATCAAGGACCCATGATAAATAATTTTTACCTATAATATCAAGTGCCACAAACTCAAGTTTGGCAAGATTTGTCATGGTTACTTCGAAAAATATCAAAATTATTAGGGATTTAGTTTAAACATTATAATAAATATTGAATAAATATTTAGTTAAATATTGAATAAATTTGTTATGAACTTCAAAAAAAAAATTCACTTGAAAAAAATAAGTAGATAAACACACATTCTATTTTTTATCCACAAGTCAAATATGATTATTTTCTTCAAGACAGAAGCGAGGAAAAATCAAGTTGATAACTTATTATAAAACTATATATTTATAAGGAAGCAATTTACTCAATAAAGAGTAAATAAAATAAATAAGATCAATAGATATTAGAGAAACAAATAAAGCATTCTTATATCATATAATCTTGTAAATATAGTTGTAGATAAACATCATTTTAATAATGCTTTTATTTATAGTTGAATGCATATTAATACTTGTAAACTTAAAATCATAAGAAAATATAGAGTTCAAATGTATCTGGAAATGATGAATGAACATGAACATAAATAAATAAAAGAAGAAAAATAAACATCCATATATAATATATAATTTTATAATAGTTTTTGTTTCTCTCCAAATCAAATAATCCCTACCCTTCTTAGAAGTAGCATAAACACATGTATAAAAATATTATTCGGCTATGTTGTTGGCTGCATGTTTGCTATAAATTTATTTATTTTTACTTAAAATTATTATATATATATATATATATGAGTTATTTTAATATAATGATGTTAATAATAATTTTTAAAAAATTATTATAATATGTATTTTTTTTTAAAATTACTATAAAAAACAATGCTAGCACAGTATTAAAAACTACCGGAATACAAGTTGCCTCGAGGCGTGCATGTCTTGGACTGGCTTTGCGTATCCAACTCTCTCTCTCTCACACACACACACTCTCATAAAATAAAATTTAATTTAACTTAAAAAATCAGCAGCAGTTAAACTGCGTTGACTGCAATAAATGAATGTAAGAAAGAATGACACAACTCTTTCCTTTCCCAAATCTCATCTCTCTTTCGTTCCTTGTTCACACGACTCTTTCCTTTCCCAAATCTCTCTTCTCTTTCCTCTCTCCCGGTCCCCTTCCTCCATCCTTCACCGGCTCGACCAGTAATCAATCTCTCTCCATCTACAGCCACCATAAAAAATCAGTCAAAGTTTCCCTCTGGCATTTTCAATTTTGGGTCAAAACAACAGGCTACCGATAGTCTTAGCTTCCATCCTCAATCTCTTGCTCCTTCTTCTTGCTCCCGCTGCTGTTGCTGTGTCGTTTTACTCTCTGTAAATTTGCGTCTCAATCAGTTTAGCTTTTTAAAACCCCTTTCCCTTTTCAAATTTTACCCTAAAAGATTAAGCATTTCAAAACTTTCGTCTTCATTTTTTTTAATTTTTTTTTTTAAATTCTGAAAGTAGTTTACAGATGAACCCTAGCTTTCATTCTCTAGCATGTAAACGATGTATTCTAAATCTGATCCCAAAAATTAGGGTTTCAAATCTCTTAACTTTACTATTTTAAATCATTTTTGTTGTTGTGAATTAATTATTATTAGTTTGAAAATGAAGAGATTGAGATCAAGTGATGATCTTGATTCTTATAACGAGAAAAGCTCAGTCAAGGATTCAAATCCAAGTAGATCATCTAGAAGTTTCTATCACAAATCTGATAATGTGCGCAAAGGATTGGTTTCCTCGTCATCATCCTCTAGCCGTTACGATCGAGACCGATCTACTGATGAGGATAATAGAGAGAGCTCCAGAATGGTTAGGAAGCGATCAGATCATGAATTTGATAGCTTTGATAGGAGAAAAGGGTTAGGGTTAGGGTTTGATAGGTATGGCAGTGGAGGAGGTAGTAGTAATAGCAGAGAAGGTTATTGTGGAAGTGGTGGTGGTGGTGGTAATGATAGGGTTATTCATCGACCGGAGAGTTTAGCTGGGTCGAGGAGGGAGTTTCCTAAAGGGTTTAGGTCGGAGAGGGAAAGGTCAAGGAGAGAAGTGAGTGTTTCGTCGTGGAGGAGGTTTGGGAGTAAGGAATTTGAGGAGAGTAGAGGTGGTAGTGGTAGAGGTGGAAATGAGGAGAGGATGGGGAGTGCTAGGTCTTCTCCTAAGGGGTTGAGAGATGTTGTTAGGTCACCTTCTTGGTCCAGGGATTCTGGGAGTGAGCAAACTAGAGTGGCGAGAGGAAGTGGCAGTGGGAGGGATGAGGCGAAAGTGAAGTCTTCGAATTCCAAGTCTAGGTCTTCACCCACGTGGTCGAAGGATTCGGGGAGTGAGCAATCTAAGAGTGTGGAGGTGGGGAAGAAAAGCGAAGCAGAGACAAAGAGTGTTGAGGTAGAGGCTAAAAGTGTGGAGATGGAGGTGAAGGTTGTTCAGAGTGGGAATTGTAGCGAAATAGAAGAAGGGGAGCTTGAGCCAGAGCCTGATTCAGTTCCTAAAGTTGCCAAGGAAGATGAGAATGATAATGTAAATGAAGAGCTAGAGAATGTTAAAGTAGATATTGATCAGAGGAAGGTTGAGATTGAGGCTGAAGTTAAGGAGCTAGTAAATGAAGAGACAGGGTCCCATAAAGAAAATGTTAATGAGGGGAAGGATGTGGTGAAGGAAGCTGGTGAGATGCCAAATGTTGAGGAGAATTCAAATGATAGTGTTAGTGAGGATGAAGTTGGAAATATGGATGGCGATGGAGATACCAAGGACAACAAGAGTTTGATGGAAAGAGTTGAGTGCAGGGGGGAGGTAAGTAAGAATATGATTGTTGAGGAGTCTTTGAATTTGGAGGAGAATAATAAACAAGATAAGGGTATTGATCTCGAGGTGAAGGCAGATGATGTTGAAGTTACAGAGTCAAACAAGGAAACTGTGAAGGAAAATGGAGGAACTGAAGTGAATATAAATATGGTGACAGAGATTTCGAGTCAGAATGTGAAGGACAAAGGCAAAAGTGTGGCTGTTTCACCGATCAATGCTCCTGATTCCGCAGAAGATGGTACATGGGCTGAAAGAGAATCGAGAAATGTTGCAACTTTCAGGAACGGGGAAGATGATATGGAAGGGCCAAGTACTAGGGGATTTGAGTTGTTCTCTACCTCTCCTGTTAGAAGAGTCGAGAAAGCAGAGGAATCGAGTGGTATCAAATCGAAAGATGAAAAGCTGCTGTTGGAACCGCTTGATCTTTCTCTTAGCTTACCGGATGTTTTGTTGCCTGTTGGTGCAACCGGAGACACAGGCCAGGCTCCTGGTTCTCCAAGTCATGGGAGAAGTGTTCAGTCTTTTAGTTCATTTCGAACAAATTCAGATGGGTTTACTGCATCAATGTCCTTTTCAGGTTCTCAGTCATTTTATCACAATCCAAGCTGTTCTCTAACTCAGAATTCCTTGGACATGGACAACTATGAACAATCTGTTCACAGCCGGCCCATATTTCAGGGTATTGATCAAACACATTGGCAGGGTCAGACTCAAAATGATTCCAAGCATAAAGATGTTCCCTTGTATCAAAAAATTTTGATGAATGGAAATGGCTCTCTTCATCAGCCTCAAGCAGTGCCAGGTTTGTCAAATGGTCAAGCTTTGCAAGGAACCTCTAAAATGCACAATGAACTTGAAAGACAATTGAGTTTTCAAAGACAGTTGCCGGGGGGGCAGGCAAGGAACCATGATGACACTAGATCCCCTTCTCAAAGTGTGGGATCTCATGATATTGGTTCATCTTATAGCTTTGAGAAGAAGCGTGCCATGAAAGAGAAACATGGCAGTAGCTTATATAGAAGTAATAGCCAGAAGGAACTAGAGCAATTCTCGATAGGTGGAGCTGATTTTGTTGAGACCATCATTGGCAGAATAGTTTCTGAGCCCATTCATGTGATGGCTAAGAAATTCCATGAAATGACAGCACAATCTGCATCGTGTTTGAAGGAGAGTATTCGAGAGATTTTGTTAAATGCCAATAAGCAAGGACAAGCATGTGCATTCCAAAGCATGCTGCAGAACAGGTCTGAGTTAACCTTGGATATGCTGTTGAAATCCCATCGTGTTCAACTGGAAGTCTTGGTTGCTTTGCGAACGGGGTTGCCGGAGTATCTTCAAGTAGACAGTGGTATTTCATCTTCTGATTTGGCTGAGGTTTTCCTAAACTTGAGGTGCAGAAATCTGACATGTCAAAGTCATTTGCCTGTGGATGAATGTGATTGCAAAGTTTGTGTGAAGAAGAATGGTTTTTGCAGTTCATGTATGTGTCTTGTGTGCTCAAAGTTTGACATGGCATCTAATACATGCAGCTGGGTTGGGTGTGATGTTTGCCTTCATTGGTGTCATGCTGATTGTGCACTGCGAGAAGCTTGCATTAGGAATGGAAGGAGTGTGAGTGGTGCTCAAGGGACTACTGAGATGCAGTTCCATTGTGTTGCCTGCGATCATCCTTCTGAGATGTTTGGCTTTGTGAAGGAGGTTTTCCAGAACTTCGCAAAAGATTGGACAGCAGAGACATTTTGCAGAGAACTTGAATATGTCAAGAGAATTTTCTGTGCCAGCAAGGATTTGAGAGGGAGACGGCTGCATGAAATAGCCGATCAGATGCTGGCAAAATTGGCAAATAAGTCCATTCTTCCCGAGGTGTATAATTATATAATGGGTTTCCTGACTGGTAAGTTGCTCTGAATCATTCATCCATTGACTTTCTGTATATTTATTGGTGTGCTTTGTGTTCTTGTCTTTTTGAAGAGGTGTGCTGGTATGCGATGCTTTATTATCAATTAACTTTTTGACGTCCCTTATAATTGATTCTCTGCTTTTGGCTGTTGAAAAATATAAACATTTAGTTTTTCACATTTGTTTGTAGTTTGTACCTTTAGTTTTTAGGGATCTATATTGTCTATATCAGGGTGTCTTGTCATTTTGAAGATGGTTAATTTGAAAGTTATTGCACTAGGGAGTTTATAACAATTTCTAAAGATGGTAAGATTTTAGTCCTACAAAGTTATTTTTCTCTCTGCATCCCAAATGAGCAACTTGTGAGAGAATTCTGATATTTCTTGTGAAGACAGCTTTCAATCTTAGTGTTCATTATTTCATTCAGGATGAGGAATGCCATTTTCACCTTTTATTTTCAACGGTGTACCTACTGTGAAACGCATACAACTTTGTACAGAGTTCAGGACATGGTTATTTGCAGGAAGCACATTTTGTAAAATGACATGCTGTTTCAGAGGGTATTTGAGAGTGTTAACGATTGCTTTTCAAGGTGGGAAACACATCAAAATAATGTTTTTTTATTTTCTAAAAATCATTCTTGACATTATCATATCAAATCCAAAAATATAAAAAAAAAATTAAGCAAATTTTTTAAAAAAATTTTAGGGAAACACCGGAACGCAGTTCCAAATGGCCTCTCAATATGCTGAGTTAATTTTCTTGCCAGCTGGTCTGAGTTGCAGCCAATTGTTGTCAGAGGTTTACACACCTCCTATAGTAAAGAGCTGGGATTTGCTGAACTCATGAGGGTTAATTTCATAATTATTTATATTTTTTTGGTATGCTTATTTTTCATGTGTGTTGGCATTTTGATACTAGTTGTAATCAGGGGACTATCTATGGTGATGGGGCTATAATTTTACTTCATTTCCATCTTAAATCAGCTTTCAATCTGCAACATGCTGAGTTGATTTTCTTTATTTGAATGTGTGGATTATTGGCCAGTTATGTCAAAATGGTGTCTTTCACTTGATTGCACAAGCATTAATGAATTAATTCATAGCATTTGCCTGCCTTAACTCTTCTGTGCTGCGTTAATGCTGCCACAATCCTGTAGCATCCGTGTGTTTATGTTTTTCTTTTGTTTATTTGTGTATTATCTCCATTCCTATGATGTCCTCCATTATTGCAGAAAGTGATCCATCTAAGTTTGGCAACGCATCTGGTTTCTCTGGAAAGGAACAAGGAAATGGAAGCAATGGCATCATTGGTGGACCTAGCCAGGATACTGCATGGTTCAAATCTGTCTATGCTGAAAAAACTCCTCAATTGGAAAGATCAACTAGCTTCCATTCTGATTTGAATGATAAACGCCCTGTTGAGTCCGAGTTGTTGAGAAGTGCCCAAAAAGAGCCACTTTTTGATGAACTGGAGAGCATTGTCAGAATCAAACAGGCTGAAGCTAAGATGTTCCAAGCACGTGCTGATGATGCTAGAAGAGAAGCTGAGGGCCTGAAACGAATTGTGATTGCAAAGAGTGAAAAAATTGATGAAGAGCATGCAGGTAGACTCTCAAAACTGCACATAGTTGAGGCTGAGGAAATGCGGAGACAAAGATTTGAAGAATTTCAGTCCCTGGAAAGAGCTCATCGGGAATACTACAGTATGAAGATGAGGATGGAAGCAGATATTAAGGACCTCTTGTTAAAAATGGAAGCTACAAAACGAAACCTCACCATGTGATCTCTGCAGTGTAGGATTTTGCATGAGAAAGTCATCGAGTCGAGTAAATTTACTCTTTAGAACTGCACTAGTGTATCTGCAATGTAGCAATATGGCACCCATTTGCTGTTTCACAGATTGGAGGTGTATCTTTTGGTCCATTCTGTCTCCCCCCTCACTGCTAACATGAATTTGTACAGAAACTGCAAAACCTCTATATGCTGTAAGCCGCTCCCTTTTATGGAAGCAGTTTGAAAGAGAGATGATAGATCAGCTTCTCATAATTTGAAGGGATTTAAGTCCTGTGTTTAGGTTACATTAGGGCCACTTTCTGTGAGCGGATCAGTAAAGAAAAGGAAACGGGTTCTGATCAGCTATTGCCAATTCATTCATGCATATTTTGAATACCAGGGCATGCTCAGATCGCTTGTCTTGGGCATGTACAAATTTGGGTCTTTGAACTGGAACTGGAGTAAGAATGTTGGACCAGAAGATAGATTTGTCTTGGGAATATGTGCACTGGTTAAAAGGGATAGAAGATGTGGTTCGTTCCAGGATGAGTCTACATTGGGAGGAAACATGATGATGGCAGTGAGAAAATCGACTGTAAATGAGAACAATTACTGTTTTTATCTCTTCACAATCACAAGGAAAATAACAATTAATCAGGTCACCGTTGCCGATCTTTATCAGCCTTTGTAATATTAGCAGGGTAGAGTCAGGAGCCGAAGCCAGAGCCCAGGCAGATTTACCATCTCCACACGGGCGCTTCTTTGTGCGTGTTTTTCGTTAAAAAGCTAACATTTTGGCAATGTGGATCAACGCATGCAATGTGGGTATATATTTTAGTTTTTCTTTTTCTTTTTTACTATCATAAAATAGGCTGTATGCAGCTAATTCTCATAGAATTTATTTGATGCAAATGACATGCTTCATTTTCGTTCTGAATTTGGAGAGTTAAGGAGATGGCTCGCAGAGATATGGCTACTTCTGAGTTCATCTGCTCATGTTCGCTCACATGACGCTCAGTATCATAGCTTTCATGATACCCGAAGGCAATAACTATTCACGAGAATTGAACTCTCGATGACTGGTTTTCAAAGTCACACCATACATTGAAAACTGAGAAAAATGCTCGTCAAGCTGGTCTGCAAACACCACCTATGATCTGGCTGTAGAATTTGCGAAAAACATTCCTATCCCACCAGTTTTTCTTAGATTGGTATTCAAAACAATAACGTGAAAAACAAACATGCTTCCCGGGTAAATTAACACGCGTGTATGAAATGCACTATTGGTAAAAATCAACGAAAATATGTATGAAATACATTTCGTTTCAATTTACTGATCGAAAGTTTTTATCAGTGATTTTTGAAGGAAATAGTGGTGGAATAAAAAATAAATAAAAATTTGTCGGTAATTCTGCACGTGTGAAAATCTTCAACTAAATTATGGATGAAAATCTCGTTGCAAATTTTAAAAAAGTATAACTATAGATATGGAATAATTTTGTACCCGCTTCCGCCATGAGACAACTATTTTTTTAATAAAAGAATAAATATATAGGATTTTCTAATATGTTTTTGGATATAAAAATTCTTAATTATAAATCTAAATATTTACATAAGTATCTAATTAATTAAATTGATATTTGATTAAAAAACAACAAAAATTTAACAAAAATTTAAATATTTGATCTCGTAACATGAACCATGTATTTAGTTGTGTTTAACAATTATGTAATATTATTTTCATTTAGTGAAACATTCATATGCCCCAATAAAAGGTAAAAAAAAAATCATAATACAATGTTGAATGACAAAAAAAAAAAAAAGAATCGTGTTAACCTCTGTAGACACGTTAACCCAGTGATTACGGGCACATGATTTGGATAACTCATTTACTAAGTTGAAGGATGAAATTGAAAAAAATAGGAAGACTGTTTAAAAAAAATAAATTTAAAAAGATGAAATAGAAAAAACATTAGGATATTTAATCTCGCAACACGAACCAGAGCTATGCATCAAGTTGTGTTTAATAACTATGTTTCTTAGAATATATTTGTTAATTTATTCAAATGATTATCTGTGCAAATGGAAAGTAAAAAATTGCAAATGAAAGCAAATTGAATAAAATCATGAAACTCAACTATTAAACAACCCAATGTTAAATGATAAAACTAATAATAATAAAAAAATCCAAATCAAATTGTGTTAACCAGTTAACCTCTCAAGACTATGGGCACGTGATTGAGATAATTCTATAAATATAAAAGTGAAAAAAAACATGAAGACCAATTCAAAAATAAATAAATGTTAAAGGATAAAATTGAAAAACAAATCTCAAAAAACACCTAAAAAAGATCAAAATCAACTCGTGTTAACCTCCGAAACTCGTAACTGTGATCATAAGATCAAGACTTAATGCACAACAGGAAAACCCAAAAAAAACAAATGAAGGATAATTCTCAATAAGAGAAATATCAAGGCATGAATTTTTTAAAAAAATATATTCTAATAAAAAACAAAGGAATTTTTTTTCGAGTTAACCCGTTAAGTTCACGATCATAAAAACAGGATTGAGATAATCCTATTGAAAGAAAAGTGAGAAAAAAAGCACAAAAACCAACTCCAAAAAAAAATATTGGAGGATTAAATTGATTTTTTTTATATAAAAAAAGATCAAATTTAACTAATGTTAACCTTCAAAACTTGTGATCATGGTCATAAGGTCGGGGATGACCACGTAGAACGCAAATTCAAAAAACAACAAAGAA
>Ga0307517_10005512_pt1 | contig 19029 bp, 10 predicted proteins | sample 23_EM_MG_FD_194515 | JGI IMG/M metagenome (GOLD analysis project Ga0307517, IMG submission 194515) | Populus trichocarpa ectomycorrhiza microbial communities from riparian zone in the Pacific Northwest, United States - 23_EM | ecosystem: Host-associated > Plants > Roots > Unclassified | place... | reverse complement strand
AAAAATAAAATTAAAAATTAAAATTTTATATATATATATATATATATATATATATATATATATATATATATATATATAGAGAGAGAGAGAGAGAGGGGGTTGTAAAAAAACTTTTTAATTTCAAAATTATCTAACTAAGACATATAACAATAAAAAAATAGTTATCATCATAATTTTAAATCCTAACTCAGGAGTTGACTTGGAAAAAGACCAAAGTCACGGGTCAGGAGGGTCAAATCAGGTTAACCGAGTCAACATAAAGATAAAATTGGTTATTATCACAGTTTTAAAATCCGACTAGAAGGTCAATTAGAGGCAAGGCCGGGGTCACTGGTTGGAAGTTGATCTAAATCAATATATGGATAAAAGTTATTATTATTATTATAGTTTTAAAATCCGTCTCGGGAGTTGACACAGGGCAAGGCCCAGGTCATGGATTTGAAGGGTCAACTTAGGTTGATCCATTTTTTTTAAAAAATGAAAGCAACCTCGTTTTAAGAAAACAAATTGAAAAAAAAAATCAATAGTTTTTTTAATCCTAAGTCGATCGGGTTGCGGGTTGACCTGAGTTTTTGATTGGATTAGATTGGGTCAATCTCTCCTCTATTTCTTCTTAAACTCTAATTAGTTTGAGCCTCAAATTGGTTGGGTCTCAACCGACCCGCTAGGTCAATCCCATATTTACAACTAGGGTTATTATAAAATTATTAATCTCAAAATTGAATATAAACTAAATTAAAAAATAATAATATTGAATTATTTTTCAAACATGTAAGTTTGACAATAATATTTATTAAAAATAAAATAATTTTTTTATATTTTATTCATTATAACTAAACAAGATACAAAGTCAATCATCCTATTTTGTACACCACTACCCAATATAATTATATCTTTATTTATTTTTCCCTTGTGTTTCTTGTCCTTAATATCTTACTGTCACCGTCTCTATTATTTTTTTCAAGATTCAAGATTGAAGATGATAACCGAACGCCAAGTTGTAAGAAGAAGCCTACGAAACCATTATTAATTAGTATGGTCTTAGGAAGGCTAACAACCGGAGGAGCTGCTGTCGGTAGAGGAGCAGCTGTCGCTACCCAGGAAATCCCATCTCTACATTCAGGAGAGCCGGAACCAAAAGAAGCGGTGGTGATTTCCACACAAGTAGACTTGAGACAGGTCCAAGCTCCGTATGATGATGATGTTGTGGCCATGAACTCACGATCACCGTCCTGATCTCCAATTCCACTCTCTACGAAAAAACCAAATGATGCTCTTGCATGGTGGATTTTAGAAAATGAACCGAAGGAGCTCTTGATCAAACCAGCTCCGTACAACTTCACCGAAGTCCCAATTATGCTAGGAAGTACAGTATCTTAATTCCTACATTGACCAATGGGATCGGACCTTGACCAAGTCACATCCCACCACTGTGGTCAACGCTCTAGTAATTATTCTTATATAAAAAGAAAACGTACAAGTAATTAAAATACCATTAACTTCCAACGACGTATTTATTACAAATATACTAAAACCGAAGGAGGGGGGGGTTGGGGGTTGGGAATAGCAGAAGACACGTTTCGTTGTGGAATACAACAGTGAAATAACTATTTTGTTTTTGTTTCTTGTTTAAATAACACGTGGTCAGGGTTCTTTTTTGTTTTACATGAATAGTGAAAATACTAAATTATTCTTGAAGATAAAAAAAAATAAAATTAGTTCAAGTATTGTGGATTTTTTATATTTCAGATTACGATAAAATTACTAAAATGTTTTTAAAATCAACAAAATCAAAGTTTTTGATCTTAGGATATTTATGTCTTTTCAAGTTGTATTTTTTTTTTGTTTTATCAAGGATATTATTTTATTTTACTAGAATAAAAACAACTTATTAATCTCACCTAATGTTATAACTCAATCATCAATTTCCTTTATTTTTTTTAAATAATGTTTGCATGCATAATTTAAACATTGTTGTCTTTTTTTTTTTAAAAAAAAGACCACCGCACAGTGTAGCGTTTTACCTTGGAAAAGAGCACAAGAGGAGTCTAATGGAGTCAAGCCACCGTCTAGCTAGTAGGGAAATTCCCACAGCGCAGCACAGGAGCAGCATGGTGGGACCAAGGCATGGCGGTCGAGTTCTATTCAGGGCCACCCGCGAAAGAGCACAATAAGAATGTTGAAAGACATGCTATTTAACGTTGAAGTTAATTTTTGTGTTTTAAAAGTATTTTTAAAATTTTTATTATTATTTTTTTAAAATTATTATTTTTTAATGTTTTTAGTTTATTTTGATGTGTTAATATCAAAAATAATTTTTAAAAAATAAAAAAAATATTATTTTAATATATTTTTTTGAATAAAAAAACACTTTAAAAAACAACGGTAATGACCCCTTTAATATGATAAAATGAAACCCAGCAGAACCCATCCAGATCCAGACTCGTCTACAGTTTTTTTAGTCAACCAGCAGATCATGGAGTTTCATATGGAGGAACAAAGCCTATGTCTTGGATTCAAACACACCAACCACATAACTGAGCTCTCATAAGCTCAAGCATTAATCAATCATGGTTCCCTACATATCAAGCAAAAGAAGAGGATATTATATGTAGCGTTCATTCAAATATCATGAGCAGCTTCTCTTCCTCCATGTCTTCCTAATCATTTGGAGGTAGACACCAAATTATCACAATAATTTTCATCATAATCAGATTGGAGCTGCTCGTTTTCCACAATTTGAGCACTTTCTGTTGTTAATTTTTTTTTTTTGGGGAACGTTGATTGAAGCTTAATAATAGAAGCTTACACAGATTGAAGATTGTTTCTCTAATTTCTTTCTAAGATTACAGAAACATATATATATTGTACAGGAGATCAATATCAGTTACAACAATATAATAACAGTAGATTACAGCAGTATAATGGTGACAGATTTTAGTAAAGATTGGATCCCAAGATTTCAGTCTTCTTTCCTTGTGCAGTCTTCAGTTACAGAATCCGCAGTAACTCCAGAATCTGCAGAAGATTCAACAAAATCTTCAGTTATAGAATCTGCAATAACTTTAGAATCTGCAATAACTTCAGAATCTGAATATGATTCAACTAACTGTAAACTGAATTTTGGTACAAAATAGAGTTCATGGCTGAAGGAGGGAGGCTACCCCAGCATGCATTGCTCAAAAGAGAAGTACAATTATTTGCTTGCAACCCAACATGCAGCTGCATTTGTTGCTCTAGGTGCATGACAAAAACTACAACAATTTACAGTTTTCTACAAGGAGCTTTATCTCTTCAACGATAACAGCTATTTCCCAAGGAACCTGTGCTTCTCTGCTACAGTAATGGCCTCCACAAACACATTCCAGCCGAACATCACTTAAACCTCTATTTGTTATCCATCTGATCGCTGCCCTACGGGCCATTGCCTCAGCTTTGCAAATTGGAGGCTGAATTTGCTAATTCACAATGGCTATGAATAAGGGCATCCCTCCCATTCCTGCAGGCAAGCCGAGGGGACCAAGACGTAGGGTTTACCATAAGCTAAAACCTGCTCTGTTGACCGATCGGAATAGGGAGACATGTTCATTTGAGGCCTTCTTTGCCTTCACCACGCATTGAGTAGGGTCTGGAGGCTTCTTTTCAAAATAGTGAACTGATGTAGACATTTGAAGGGGCAAAAAGAGAGGAAACAATGTTATGCGAAGCAGCAGGAATGCAGGCCAAATGGACTCAAGGCATTTTTCCAAGGGTAAGAAATCCACTTCAAGCTACCAAACAAGCAGCTAAATTTGTGATCTAACAACACTAATGCCTTCAAGAGCCACGTGGAGCCTAAAAAATTGTCACGAGTGACAAACTTTGACACAGTTTTTTGGACTCAACTGGCAGAAAAGTTAATTGAAACGAAATCGTTTATTTATTTATTTTTCACGGTCTTGACTGATTAATCCCCTCTCTAAAGTAAATCTAATGTATTGCATCATCATAATTTATTTTTTAAGAAAAAATAGGGGATCCCACGATTAATGCTACAGCGCCCAAAGATCCATGACTTGTGTATCAGCTACCGCGCAAGATTGAATCCCACGAATTACAAAATCTACATGAGCTTGTGATGACATGTCTTTGACACTAAGCAAATAACTGCATGGCAAGTCATAAGAGCGCACTTTGATATCAAACGTAGATAAAATCGCTTGTGTTCATAGCGCAAATCAAACATAAATTCAGATCGAACAAGAACTGGATTTAACTGGAACATATCATTGGCCAAATCAATCCAAGAACATGACCAGTATCCAAGTAAATAAGAAAAATCCACAAACTCTTCAAGGCGAAAGAATTGAGGTGCAAGGGAAACGAACAGCCAATTTGTGGAAATCAAAGCCATAACAAAAATGAAAAGCAATGCATGGAAGGCTATGAAACAAATAAAGCTGGAAGAATAGAACAGGCAATGCATCATAATCTACCAAACAATGTCCATGTGATCAGCACTACTAACATAGCAACACCAAACATTTCTGACAAAAGACATGAAAAGATAAAAGAGTTACAAGCTACTTCATTATTTCCAATCTAATGATACAATGACTGATAAATGCAAAGCTGAACGGGGATTGGTCACAGTTACTTGCGATTGCGTTACGGGCATTGGATGGTGGTGGAAGTTCATACCAGCCTTGGCAATTTCAAAAAGAAAACATATAAAGAACACACAAACCAAATTGGCGAAGAATACTGATTTAGGTATTTCTATTGGACTATAAATTAACACTAAAAAAAAAATACAGAAGCACAAAAGGTACAAGACAACTCTCAGCACCATTTTGGTGCGAAACAAAATTAGAATGACATGCCCAATCACAAAACTGATGTATTGTAAACCTGGACTTCCTAATTGCCCTCTATAGGAGCAATCTGCAGGGTGTTCCGATTCAGGTTGAGGCATACACATCCTTTTCCTGCCAAAAAATTATGGTTCCATCAATGAATCAGCAGAAAATGACAAATGATGACCAAATCAGAAAAATAAGAAAATACATGCGTTCAGTACTCAGTGGTCATAACAGATGTATATTATCGACAGCGCTATTATCTAAGTTTAATTATTAGTAGTAATCCGACTAATTATAATGTGTTAGAAGTATGCGGATGGGTGAGGTTGTGACAAAATGGTCCTCACAAACATCAGTGAAAGAGGGAATGCTCAAAGTGCTTAATATTTTCAACTGGCAAGCCATCTTTCTTATACTAATCTCAGTCACAAGTATTCTAATGCATCGAGAAAAGTACAGTAACAACAGCGAAATAAGAAAAAAAAGGCTAGTGATGGTGTACAGGAACTGCTACATGAGAAGCAGCAAGCACGGGCATTGTTATAATTGATGATGAGTAAAGTTGGAAAAATAAATAAAGTCAAATGGCTGCAGCACCTGACAGACATTGAACCCAATCTAGATGTGTACTCAATTATAAAAGAAAGGATTGGATCCCACCATTAGAACACACCTAGTACCCACGATCAGGACATCACTAGACAGTATTCCACCAACTACACTAATAACCCAAGTCAACAGTCAAATTGTAAGGGCGATATAATCAAACAAGATCAGAAATAAGCCCATACATTTCCCCTAGAGAAGGGACAAATATTGGGTCCAATCCTTCAAGAGATGTAGAACATCTTAAGGGTCACACATGCTAAGATCAAGTATCACCTCAAGAGATTAAGCTCCTTTACCATTTTAATGCCGCTTGCTAGTACCAAGTCACAAAGTGAACTTTCAGATATACAATTCACATGCACGGTGGGACCTTTAGCACTCTCCTTTGCGGTTCCCATCTGACCATCTCCGGATGGTAACGTCATACGAACTGCTCCTTTGAACATCCATTTATTCCTTTCTTCACAATAATAATCTTCAAAAAGCTTACCACACAAAACACAAACACAATGATCTTCATGAGCAAGAACCGTTTTATCATCACATTCCGTTGTCTCTTCAAAATCATCCATTGGACAAGAAGACTCAACTCCCAATGGAAGTCCGTCATTTACAGTAAGCCAGTCCCCTAAATCAGCATACCATCCCCTAGTTGGCCCATTTATACCATCCGATTCTGGCTTCCTCTGGTTATGCCACTCCAAGTGTCTATGAAGACGTTCTTTAAGTTTAAGTTGAAGGCCACATAAGCTGCATCGATGAGGAAGGTCCTCAAAGAGTGAACTGATCACAGGTGGATGCAGTTCTCGGATTACTTCTGGCTTAAACTCCAATCCTATGAGATCATCTATTTCCACTTTGGTGGTTTGAGACAGTGCAACAGAACATTTGGTATCAGGTTCTGGGATAGATGCTTCACCTACTGTGGATGAATGCAGAGTGGCAGAGGAAATTGGTTCAGAGCTAGGTGAAGTGATGCTTGGGTTCTTCTTTTGTAGTTGACTAGGTACCTGGGTTGGCAAAGGAGATGATGTCTCCGACTTTGATGTAGATATCAAACCCTTCGCAACTAACGAGCTCAAAAGGTTTGAAATTGGATTTGGGGCTTTATTAACAGCATCAGTAGTTTGTTCTGATGAAGGTGGAGAACCAAGTGGAGGTGGTGGCCGCTCGTCTTTCCTCTGAGAAATATTCGACACTGTTGGCAACTTATCTTGTGACTGAGCAGGAGCTGAAGATGCAGATTCAATCCTGGCTTCTGAAAACGAAAACTGAGGGGGAGGCCCACTTGGAAGAGGAGGCTGAATAATTGACTGTGATGGCATTTTCCCAATATCCTGAAAGTTTCGATCAGGTACGACACCAGAATTTATTTTGGAGAGAATTCCAGTCTTCATAACAGCAGCCAGCAAACTACTTGTGCTAGATTGTCCTGAAGTTCCTGCAGTAAATGGATTTAAATGGTCTGCTGCAGAACTTACAGAAGTTGATGAAGTTCCAAAATTTGAGACTGGGGGCAGGTGTGGCCTCTGGATCTGACCAAAAGCTTCAGACTCTTTGGAATCTGGTTGTCGTCGCTGTGAAAGACGATGCTGGTGGCTTAGTTGAAAAGAGGGCAATGAAGGAGCCTGTAAATCTTCAGAGTGCAATTTTGGCAAGCTACCAAGCTGAACATTTGAAGGCAGCAAATTTCCTGAAAATTGAGCCCTATAATCAGGCTGGGTCATTGACTGGGATTGATGGTAGTCTTGCTCTCCTGAATTCTGCAATTGCGGATAGCATGCTTGAAATGCGGGCGAGGATGGTCGTTGGCGTATGGGTGACTGTCCAGATGGTGATGCAGCACCGTGAGACTGAAACTTTTGTTGCCCTAAGGTTTCAGTGGACAACAAGGATGTGTTTGTGGAAGACGCTAAGCCTGCCTTTCCAATATGAGATGAACCCAAGCGTGGTCGAACAGCCATCCTGCCCAATGAAGACCTTGAACTTGTAGCCACACCACCAACAGTGGCTGAATAGCCCTCTACGTGACCTGTGTTAGTAGTAGAAGTTCCAGAAAGGATCAATCCATCTGTTGAGTGGGACTCTGGCAATTTCCATGGTGAGGATAAACGGGACCCAATGGTAGCATGCTCTTTCTGCTCGGTAGACAACGAGTCTGAAGAAGTTTCTCCATCAAATCTTTCAAGATCCTGAACATTAAAACAAAGTGGGAGACAAGGATTTGGATCAGCCCCTCCTCACAAACTGCTGAGACCAAAATCATCTAAACTACCATTTCTAAAAATCTTCATGGTCAATCAAAAATGAATTGAACATATACATACCAGAATACCTTATATTATTATTACATCTTGGCCCAATAGCATTTCAAATAGCAAATTTTAAAATGATGGTTTCCATTTTAAACATCCAATGCAACTTTTTTACATTTCTTTTATTTACTCCTTTCATTCAGGCAATAGATTTCTCAAACAGGAAGTATCAATACTCAGTTTAAGAATCTTATCTGTTCTGTCTTACCATTTTGTCCGAATCATCAGGAATCCAATGATCTTTCCTTGAGTTATTGGAAAGACCGGCTGCATTGTGATCTGATAATCTAGAGTGCATGTCCCAAATGTACTCCTCTTCCTCAGAGTTTTTCCAGTTAGCAGATATCCCAGTCTCACTTCTTCCAATTCTCTGTGTTGGCTGTAGATGTAAATCAACCATAGAAGACTTGGATGCTGGGTAATTTGGAAATCCGTGCTTCATATTAAAACCGTTTCTTTGCCCAGATATTAGCTCTGCCGCATTGCTGCTAGTTCCATAACATGGGTTCTCCTGCCCTTGCCCTTGCTCAGCAACCCTTCCACTTGCTCTTCCAATTCCCAAGCCAGACTTCCTTGAAACATCAGAACCATATTCAAAGTCCTCATATATGGCACCAATTTTTTTCTTCTCGTGAACAGGCTCATTTAATGCTTCTCTATGTGAGCGTTGAAGAGTCTGCAAAACTAACTAAATTAGCACGATTTCATGTTAAATATAACGGAATTTATTATTTTACATACCTGTGTTTTAACAGGAGGATCCACCCATGTGCGTCGAGTATCAATACTGACAGCTCTGTCTGGGCCCTCCACATCCTCAATTGAGTTGGCTACTGGAACAGTCAGGACATTAGACACTCCTTTTGCCTTTATCATATGAAACCAGACAAAGAAAGAGATATATTCAGTAGGAAGGTAACACTTCACTAGAAAAGGAATCGACTAATCTGTCAGTCAACTCAACATTAGAATTTCTGCACCAGAATTTTTCACAAGCACAACATTCAACGTATCTATGGTTCACCACACATCTATTTGCTTGTTTATCTGTACTAAATATATGGGAATTTGTTCAACTGATTGCAAAAATCTATCTGCTTCTTTATCTTAGTACATTAGTGAGAATATCCCGCTGGGAAGTGTGGGATTGTTACAATACAAATTGGTAGTTAATTGGTAGGAAAAGTGAGTGCCAAGGTAATCAACCAATATCATAAAGATAAGACCTCTGACTGTAAATGGTCATGAGTGGAAATAATATTGACTTCTTGTATCTGGCTTAATTTCACCTCGTTCTCTCTGAACTGAATCCATTATTGGATCAGTAAACTTCAAACACTTTCACCTACACTGCCCAAACACCTGATTTCCACATTAGCTGGCATCACTTACTAGAAATATTGTATCAGATATCAATCCCCGGGAAAAGGCTTGCCTAGCATTTTTAAACCCCATGTAACACTCAGAAGATAGAAAAGAAGAATAGATATTTCCATATATAAATCCTTTTTTAGTCCTCTCTATGATTCATCTAGAGAACTATCCTTGTTGTAGGAATTTACTCTACCCCGACAAAAAAAATCCATCACTGACTGTAATTTTATGGACAACAATTAATGCATTGACATAGTAACAGAAGCAATCTAAACTCCGCATTCAGCAAGACAAGAATATCTCAAACTGAAGACTAGGAAATAAAGGTGGTGCAAAAAAGTCTGCTCTAGCCACTGAAACTTTTGAATAAAGTCAAGCAATACCAAAATTGATTAGGAAATTCCACTTACCCTACTAGACTGCTGAATGCGCTGCCTTTCCAAGTACTTGGGATTGACATGGATGCTATTTGGTGGCCGTTGAGACTGAGACTGAGACTCAGACCTAGACGCTGCAGCACCTGCAGATGAACCATTCACTGCAGGAGCAAGGCCAAGTTCCTTCTCAATCATCTGAAGTGGCTGAGGAGGGAAAACTCCTTTCCAAGTTCCAAAAAGATGCCGCATACTTGAATGTACAGAGGAATCAACCTGCCTATATGCCTTACAGAATACCTAAAAGATGCAGAAATAATTGATAACTACCAAATAATAAATGGAGAAAGGAGCTTGTAACCCCCTACAAACATAGCAATGGTGAATAGGTGATCAAGTAAACTATCTGTGAAAGGATGCATGCACTACTTGTAGGCCAAATGAAACAACTAAAACACGAGACAATAATTACATCCAAACAATTCAGAGTGGCAAAGACCATTATAGAAATTCTATGACAGAATTCTTAACTAATTTCTTTAAATAAAACACCATATTATACACAGGTATCGTTTACAAAAATGCCACATTGAGTGATGAGAGTCTACATGCAGAACAAACATCTCACCTCAGGCAGTCTGGCAGCAAAGTATTTTATGTAATCCCTCCCAATATTCTTCACAATGCTGTCTAAAAGATAAAGAGATGGAAGCTTTTGCTCACTGGGAACCTGCACGTTAATTTCGTAATGAGATTCAATACACCAGGGGCAATATTCTTTGAAACAAATAACTGAATAGCATAAATGGCAGCCAAGAAGCAAGAAACAGAAGAAGAAATTAACATTCAGACTTATGAGCTGCTCAGAATATTAGCAATGTCTCAAAACTGTCAACGGGTATACTATCTCACTATGATATCCATAGAGCTAGTTTTATCTGCAAATAATTTGAAGCCTACCGAGCAACAGAAAAGTCTCAAACAAAATTGAAAAAAGAAGAAAATAAAGAATGATACAAAAAAAAAATGGCATTCATGTTTGATGTCCAAGGACAGCCACGATAGTCAAAATGAACTTATAAATTTTCATTATAGCATTAAAATATGCATCATACAGCACCCAACTCCAAACTGATTTACAAAGCCAAATTGAAGAATCCTTCTCCCTTTGCCTTTTCTTTTAGATCCAATTCCAGCTCTCTTGTATGTCTTGCTGCACTTGTAGTTAAGTTATTGCAAACCTCAGAATATCTCAGGCTCCACCATAATAACTTCCATACATCAGGCAGAAATTGCCTTGTGTTCTCAGACATTGATTTTTTAAGTCCCGCTGGCCTCAAGAAAACTATGGCAAAGAAAGGTGCGCTCCTTGCTTTTCCTTCCTTTTATTTTGGATGAATTTACAACTAAAGCATCCACAAACAATCATGCATACAACAGAAACACCTCTACAAAAGAGTGGCAACAATAATTTAAATGTGCCTGGATAGCTAACTTATATTTGTTAATTTCTTTCAAGAGACGGACAACATATCCTGACAAAAACTCTCAGAAAACTATACATCAATACATTTCATCCACAAGATATGAGAAATTTATCCAGTTAGGATTCAGATACAATTTTTCCATCCATATTCTCAATGACGCTGGCTTCTCAAAAACATAAAACAACCTTCATTAACTACAGAATATCCACTCCAATAATTTAAGTTATGGGACAATCATAAAACTTGGAGTGACAGTAGAATTCACAGGAGATACAGCAACATCAACGATTGAATTTATGGTTAGTTTTGATGATGGTTTGCAGACACGCCATATTATGGCTCCCCATAATTCTTATAAACCCACAGTGAAACAAAGGCTTTAAAAAAAAAAGCTTCGAGAATTGTAAGTTGTGCTTGATCAGAAAAGTTTTCATTAATCTGTAATTACACCCAACCAGTAATACTACTACTACTACCGCGATTTCTTTGGAACTGCCCAATGCTTTCTCATACAATTTAATTCAAAACAACAAATGGGGCCATAACCAAAATTTACTAGAGTCAAAACTTATGTTTCACCTCAAGAATATTGGCACAGATTGTCGCAGCAACAGCTTTGGCGGCGTGGAGATTCTCACCCGCAATTATAGTCAAGTTAGTGATTATTGGCTTTGAATTGAAAGTCAGCTCCGCCAAAGCAGTCTTATACTGACTCACTAGCTCCTGGTATTGCTGTGGCTGTGGCACTGGCTGTGGCTGGTATGCACTGCTGCGATTCGAATCATTACTCTCTAAATCTCTATCAACTCCAGGCCTATATCTTGCAGCAGGTGCAGCTGCCGGTCTCTGCGTGAACGGGCGGCCCTTATGGTTTGCTTGCTCTTCAGCTAATCGAGGTTTCTTTAAGCCTGGTTCTCTTGATCTATCGAAGGATCTACGCGTACTCTCCATTTCCATTACCGTGCAAAAATAAAATCGAAACCCTAACCCCAATTCCTACCCTTAAATCAATCTTTTCGTTACACGTTAACCATCATCAAATCTAAAAGAATACAACAATCGAACTAAAGAAAATAAAAACCCTAACCCTAATTTGTACAAAGATTAATTTGGATACAAGCACTTGGAGGTATTACTATTGTTCAGACAGAAACTAAAAGAAAACAAAAAACATATAGTAAAATATAAAAAGAGAGAGAGAGATTGAGAAGGTGATTTGTGGAGTGAGGGAAAGAGAGTGAAGCTCGGTTTTTTCAAGACGGAGGAGCGCAGCGCAAATAAACGGAGAACGATAAGACTAGAGTTGCTTGGTTTTATAATGGTTTTTGGTCATAGAAGGTCCCTGTGGTTCCACTATTCATTAACATTAGACTGTGATTTCGAAAATTATAATTTTGTCCTTCTGAGTTTGGATTTCTTACAAATTCAGTATTACGATTGGATTTGGGTTCAAGTTTGACCCTCGCATTTGCAAACACTGTGGATGAAGTTCAGGAAGGTGCCTCACAAGCTTTGATAGAAAGGGTGAATTTGCAAACACTGTTTGAATGAAAAGCTCTTTTACAAAAATAACGCAATTGTTCATATTATTTTCACAGCCAACCTAGATCCTGACATGGTAGAAGATTCAAGTTACTAGGTCATTTAACTAAAACCAACATATTAGCTTTTTTTTCAAGCAAAACATAAAAATGATATAGATTAAAAACATGAATATGGTGAGGCGCCTCACAAAATACACATTAGTGTTAGAAATCATGTTAATGAGTTTAATCTAATTTCCAACAATTGAGGTGGTCTGAAATGCTTTGATGGTTGCGTTGCTGCTTGACTCACTCGTTTGTAGATATCTAATTCTCAACCTTAATGTGAATACATGATTTAGTTATCACTAGTCCACTTCATCACGGGTTGAATTTCAAATATATATATATATAGAGAGAGAGAGAGAGAGAGAGAGATTATGGGTATTTTTTTTTGGGGTGACATTAAACTGGTAAATTAGACGAACATTAATAGTGTGGTTTTGATTTTAAAAATTCAAGATGATAAAAAAATCTTATAAAAAACAAATCGAAATCAATTAATCTATATCATGAAAACCAATTTAAAATAAACAAAAATACTTAAAAAAAAATCAATTTTGCCTCTGTTTAAAATAAAAATTATTTGAGACAATAATATATTTGATCGACTGAGGGTTTAAAGCCTAATCTGTTAAGCCCTCCATTCGAGTCATGAAATCCAATAGGTTTTATTTTTTCTTTTAAAATCATTTTTTACTAGGATAAAAAATAGGATATTTTTTATTTTAAAAAAGCTAAATAATGAAACTAGAAGAAAACAAAAATCTACAAAATAACTATTTTCATATAAAAATTATTGTCGTGTAACATACTGAAGTGGCCTAGGTCAACTTATATCAACATGTTATAACTGTAACCTGGATCATCATAAGGTAACAATCATGTAAAAACAAATTAAACAAATTAATCCTAAAGAAGAAAAAAAGAAATACATCACGAATAAAAATTCAAAATAAATAAAATGCTTTAAAAAACTCAATCTAACATATTTTTTAAATATATATATATATGCAAACAATAAAATATTGGATTGACCCAAACATTGTATATTAATCTGTTAAATCTATAATCTAAGTCATGAACTCAACTGGGTTTAATGATTTTTTTATTAAATATCTACACAATGACTACTTTTATATAAAAAAAATATTGATATGGTGACATAATAAAGTGACCCGAGTCAAATCATGTCAACATGTTATAACCGCAACCTGGATCATGAAAGGGTAACAATCATGTGAAAATAAAATTTGAACAAATTAATCCAAAAGAAAAAAAATACACCACAAATACAAATTCAAAATAAATAAAATTCTTAAAAAAACTCAATCTAGCATACTTAAAAAAATTATTTAGACGATAAATTATTAAATTAACCTACAATTTGTAGATTAATATGTGAAATGTATAACCTAAATGATGGAATCAATTGAGTTTAATGATTTTATATTTAATTTTTTTTATTTAAATATAGATTTTTTTTTAAAAAAAAAAAAACTTAGTTGTGTGGGCTTGATGACCCAATGTGCATGAATCATCTAAAAAATAAGCCCAGAAACGTCAGTCTGCGCCCCTGTACTTAGTTTTATATTTTTTTTCATTTCTTCAAAGGGTTGGACGACTATTTTTTCATGTTGTTTGCAGAATCTAAGTAATGAATTCTTATATAAACGATTGCTTGGCCAGTTAATTCAAGTTTGCAGTTTAGGGCATAAAACATGAGCAATGGCAAACACATGCTACACCCCTTGTTAATGCAAATTATACATTATACATTATTATATTATACATAACACTAAGAGCGTGTTTGGTATTGCGGTAGCTGTTGTGGTTGTGATTTGAAAAAAATTATTTTATAAAAAGTATTTTTAGTTGAGGTTGGTTTGAAAAAATAGGTGTTTGATTAAAACTGTAGTTGAAATTGAGGTTGAACAAAAAGTAATTTAATATGTTTGGTTAAGAATGCTTTTGAAATTGAGGTTATAAAATAATTTTAAAAAATATATATTAATATTGATGATTTTTAATTTAAATATTGTAGATTTATCTATTGTTATTACATCATGAAATAAATAATACTTTATATAAAATATTTTTTATTGTTCCATTAAACTATCCACAATTCCATCACGTATGAAATATATCCGACAAGAACTACAGTTTTCACAAATTTCTTAAGAGCGCAACAACATCAGGTAAAATATAATCAGGAACAAAATTGAGACTGCGATCAAATTCTGTAAATGCGGCGTCATCAAGCGATCTCTGTCTAATTTATGTAGTCATTGAATAATATCTAACACTAGTTTTTCGAATAAAACACAATTAAAAATAAAAAAATTTTATTTTATTTTGTTGGGTCGGACCCGGTTCAATGCATTTTTAGCTTTGATAAACCTAGCCGACCTGAGTTTTATATCTAACTGGATGAAAATTAATTTAATTAAAATTAATCAATTAAACAGGTTAATTTATGAATAAATTAAAATCAGAATAAAACTTAATTTAATTTTAAAAAAATTAAATCAAAACTTTATATTTTAAATTAATTTGAGTTAATTCATCAAACTTGTAACTTTAATGTTGGGTTATAACTATAATAACAAGTTATGTAACTTTTGCATTAATTTTTTTTTAATAAAAAATCATGTTTACATGGCATTATAAATAAAATCATGTTTATATTAAATATTACTGTTTATGCTAAATATGACACAAATGATAAAAATTTGTTATTAATTTATGTAGAATTATTTCTATTTTTTGGATATAATTATTTTATAAAATAATGATATAAGTAATAAATACAAATAAATCTTACTCATAATAATTAAAAAAATACCAAGTATTTCAGACTTCCATGTGCTGGTTCAAGCCCTCAGCAACAAAAGCATGGTATTGCGTTAATTTTTAAACATGAACAGTGGAGCATGCTCCACTGTTCATCCATTTTCCCATCACAAGAAGCAGCTCTTTGCTGCTTCTTGTAACCTGCGGCTGTGCCACAGTTAATGGTGGGACCCATCATTGAAAAATTATGGTAGGAGCATTACCAAACATTAAAAATTGTGGCTGCGGGTGAACCTCACCCGCAGCCACAATACCAAACAGCCACAAAGACTCACACAGGGAATGGGGTGATAAGAGTTCATAGAAACATAGGTAGACTTGAGGAAAAAATTGGACATACCATGTGTGAATCTTGGGCAAAAATTTGTTCTTTTTTCTTTGGTAATCCCTTTCATTCATGTTAACCTGCAAAATGAATGCAAGTTTCACCCAGGAAGATCATTAAAACTGTCTATGAAGAGCCTAAGAAGGATAGGAGGGTAAAATACTTACCAGGTAAACGACAGGCTTGGCAGTAAGCAGCTGAAAAGTATTCAATATCTCAATATCAGCAGCTTTCCAATCTCCTAAACGTACATCTTTCTCTTCCTCAAGCCATGCCTTGACCTAACATGCACCGTCATTGCTTGACATCAGTTACAAGAACAAGCCACTACTTGTAAAAAAAGGAATAAGCCAGTAGTTGTCAAAAAAGGAATAAGCCAGCAGTCCCTTATTGACCATTGCAAATGAAGAACAAACCCGTAGCCGGACCTCTCAAACCAACACGATTAGATGAAGATTCAAGCTCAGAAATTATCCAAAGTTCCAGACCACAAAAATACATACCCTTTGACACATCTCCATTTCTATTTTCAACTGCTTATCATTGCTCCTCTTCATGCTCTTTTCAACATCCTCTATCCTCCTTTCAATGAACTCTATATCCTACAATAATGTCGCAAAGAATATAAAAAACTGCTTCACCTCAACTGAAAAGTTTCACAGTAAATGGCCAAGAATATGTTACAGAACGACAATATTTAACTGCCAAACAGCATCAGTGTATCCATAACATACCTTCAGTCTGAGCTCCGCACTAATAACCTCGAGATCTCTAACCGGATCCACAATGTCATCAACATGGATAATATCTGGATCCTCGAAAGCTCCTATTAAACATGCATAGATACGAAGAGTTAATTCCACTTCAAGTGCACTTTTAACATCAAGTACAAAAGGCAGAAAAAAAATCTCAAGTATTAGGTTCCAATCCTATTTCTGATTTCTAATATAACTCCAACAACATTGAACAGTTGACTCTATCCATGGAAAAGGAAAGCAAAGCACCATGTTCCTTATTCCCCTCTCTGACACATGTGGAATAGTGGTTCTGCTATCAAAATCAGACATTAACCGCATTATTGAAGTGATAGAGATCCAATTCTCATACAAAAAGTTAGAAGTCTTACGCAAAACATGAAAAATTCCATCAACAGCACGGATATGAGACAAGAAACTGTTTCCCAGCCCTTGACCTGCATGTGCACCTCTAACCAATCCAGCAATATCATGAATTTCCAAGAATGCTGAAACCTGACCATTAAAACATTTCAATATTTATCAGCCCTTGATAAATTGTCATTTGCTTAACTTTCCCCTCCTATTTTCAATCACCTCTATGTGTTTCTTTATTTCCTTCTTCATCAATAGAAACCATGTTAAATCCAGCAAACTCATAACAACCAACTTAAATTGAAGTTCTATTTGAACCGGTTACGTTAGTACATAAAACCCACGAATAACAATCATAGAATTAAAACCCTTTAAATATATCGAATATAAAGTACTTAAATAAAGAACAGCACAAAATGTAACTAATCAACACCAACCAAAAACACAGACTTCTAAATATAAATTTTTATCTCTTTAAATAAACCCCAGTAATAAATTCTCATTCTTTTCACTTCTACTTCTACCCATATTTCAACCAACTCTATCCATTTTCACTTTATAATTCAACAATTAGAACATGCTTAATCAGTCGAATTCATAAAATAAAATAAAAAAACTAAAAATTAAGGCTCCACATAAGGCGGAATTTAACAGATTGAAGTCCACAAACCTCGCTTTTCGGCTTGAACAGCTGGCAAAGCCACTCAAATCTCTCATCAGGAATATTAACCCTAGCCTCATTAGGTTCAATAGTGCAAAACGGGAAATTCTCAGCTGGTATTGACATCTTTGTCAGCGTATTAAAAAGGGTCGATTTACCTACATTCGGCAATCCAACCTGACAAAAAAAATAATTTTACACATAAAAACACGAAAAAGAGGTCAAATTATGGAGAAATAGAGGGGGAGAGAGAAATTACAATGCCGATCTTGAGGTGAGAAGAGAATCGTCCAAGAATCGGTCTCTCAGACGGTGCTTCTTTCGATTTTGATGCTTTTGGCGGCATGTTTTGGGAGAGAGGGATTTGATTTAGGTTTTTAGAGAGCTGAAACAGTGAGGGAGTGGTCAGTGGTGAACTGGTGATGTTAGGGTGAAGAAGTAGCAGAAATGAGACTGAATTGGGCTTCAGTTAGATTTATATGGGCCTTTTGGAATGAGCCCAGTTAGTAATATTTAAATCGAAGTTATGACCTGCTGAGGATGAGGGTCCCTCACAGGTTGGATAAAAAACAGTTTCGTTTAAAAAAAAAAACAAATTAAAGCAACACTTATTTTATATATAAAAAATAGTCAAAATAATTTTTAATTAAATTATAAATTAACTCATTAAATTGACGACATAAATTTTTATGTTATTTAATTTAAAATCTAGTTCAAAATAAAAGCTAGATTAACATGTCATCAAGTTGAATAACAATGATTTAAACTCTAAAACAAAGAGATTCATCTATTTAAATATGTTTGATATTAATTAAGTAAATTATTTTAAATTTCCTTTCAACTCTATTTAAAGAAAAATAATTGTTTTTAATTAAAAATAGTTTTTAAGTTTAATCATGGAGTGTAAAATGATTTTATCCATATCTAACTTACAACCTTGATGGTTAAAATCCTTCTTCATAATTGGAATAACATATCAATTTGTTGTGTTTTTGTGTCATTAAATTAAGGGGTTCAATTATAGAGGTGATGAAAAAAACCAAAAAACCAATTAAATCAAAAAAATTGGAAAAAAATAATCAAAAAAACCAAACCGTGAAAAAAACCGATTAAAATTTTAAAAAAACCGACCGGTTTGGTTCTGTTTCGGTTTTATAAGCCTAAAACTAAAAAACCAAACCGAATCGAAACCGGTCGGTTTGAACTGGTTTCGATTTTTTTTTAAAATTTTAATTTAGTTATTTTTTTATATAAAACCAAATCGAACCGAACCGAAATGATAAACCTGCTTCATCCTGAATTCCAAAATTGTATAATTACCGATCTCAATTGTTTTAAGAAGAATTCATGTACTTCAAAAGATTATACACACACTAAAAGGCTTTCTAATTTCTGTGCATTTATTACTGTACACTTGGACTCATTATTACTGTGTGTTTGAGCAGTAAAATGGTATTTTTACCCCTCTAAACATAACAGAGATGGCCTTCAAAGCAAG
>Ga0307517_10005511_pt1 | contig 19030 bp, 11 predicted proteins | sample 23_EM_MG_FD_194515 | JGI IMG/M metagenome (GOLD analysis project Ga0307517, IMG submission 194515) | Populus trichocarpa ectomycorrhiza microbial communities from riparian zone in the Pacific Northwest, United States - 23_EM | ecosystem: Host-associated > Plants > Roots > Unclassified | place... | reverse complement strand
CGACCCGGCGGGCGTCCTCGGCGCGGGCGACGACGACAGAGACGACGACAAGGACGTGCTGATCCTCCCCGCCGTGCCCCAACTCCCGCTCCTGGAGCGGGTCGACGCGGTTGTCTGCCACGCCGGACACAACACCGTGTGCGAGGCCCTCTGGCACGGCGTCCCCCTCGTCGTGGCCCCCATCCGCGACGACCAGCCCGTCGTGGCCGCGCAGGTGGCCGACGCCGGAGCGGGGGTGCGGGTCCGGTTCGGCCGGGCCGACGCGGCCCGGCTGGGCGCGGCGATCGACGCCGTAGTCGACGAGCCCGGTTACCGCGCCGCCGCCGGCCGGATCCGTACCGCCTTCCGCGCGGCGGGCGGCGCGGGCGCGGCGGCGTCCCACCTCGAAAGACTCGCCGCCACCGGCGGAACGACCCCTGAGGAGAGCGCATGAGCGACGAGCCCGAATCCGGAGCGCCCGCGACCACCCGGCCGGAGCCCAGCCGCTCCGAAGAGGTCGCGGCCCTGCGCCCGGTCTACCAGGCGGACCTGGCCAAGGGCCTGGACCGCTTCTTCGAAGCGCCCCGCACCACCTGCCCCTGGTGTGGCTCCGCGCGGCTCAAGACCCGCCTGCGCACCACCGACCTCCTCCAGCACAAGCCCGGCCGCTTCGTTCTCGACCGCTGCCAGGACTGCCGCCACACCTTCCAGAACCCGCGCCTGAGCGACGAGGGCCTGGAGTTCTACTACCGCGACTTCTACGACGGCCTCGGCGAGAAGCAGCTCGGCAACACCTTCGCCGGCCGCACCACGATGTACCGCCGGCGCGCCGAATCCCTGCTCCCCTTCGCCTCCGCCCCCAAGAACTGGCTCGACGTCGGCACCGGTCACGGCCACTTCTGCGAGTCCGCCCGCACCGTCTACCCCGGCACAACCTTCGACGGCCTGGACTTCACCGACGGCGCCGAACTCGCCGAGCGCGCGGGCCGCGTGGAGCGCGGCTACCGGGGCAGCTTCCCCGACCTCGCCCCCGGCCTGGCCGGCCACTACGACGTCGTCAGCATGTTCCACTACCTCGAACACAGCACCGAGCCCGATCGCGAACTCACCGCCGCCCACCAGGCCATCCGCCCCGGCGGCCACCTCCTCATCGAGGTCCCCGACCCCGACAGCCGCTACGCCCGCATCCTCGGCCGTTTCTGGCTGCCCTGGCTCCAGCCGCAGCACCTCCACTTCGTCCCCGTCGACAACCTCCGCGACCGGCTCACCGACCTCGGCTTCACCGTCCTGGCCGAACAGCACGCCGAGCCCCACGACCCCGTGGACCTCCTGGCCGCGACCTGGCTCGGCCTCGACTCCGCGGCCCCCCGCGACAACCTCCCCTGGCTCCCCACCCCTCCCGGCGCCCTGAGCCGCGTCCTGCGCGGCGCCATGGTCATCGCAGGCATTCCCGCCCTCGTCCTCGGCACCCTCCTCGACCGCTTCGCGGTCAAACCCCTCTCCCACCGGCTCGGTGTCTCCAACGCCTACCGGCTGCTGGCTCGCCGCGACTGACCCGGCCGTGTGAACCCGAGCGGACAGCGATACGTGGCGTGGGTGTGACCGCTTCGGAAGCGCCGGAGCGGTCGGAGAACCGACCTTCGGTCATACCCAGGGGGACTTCCATGTTCCGTACACGTGCCACTGCCACCGCAATCGCCTCATTCGCGACCGCCGGTGTTCTGCTGCTCTCCGCCTGCGGTGCAAACGGCCAGAGCAGCGCGCCGGCGGCTGCTTCGTCCTCGGCCGGTGCCGTCGACATGAACTTCGCCTCCGGTACGGCCCAGCAGAACAACGCGGCCGCGAAGACCGGTGACTGGGCGGCGGCGGCGAACCCGGTGGCGGCCGCCGCCGCGACCACGCCCGTGATCCGCAAGTGGGTGCAGCTGACGGCCGCCCAGGTCGGGGCGCTGAACCCGGTGGTGGTGAACGGGGCGGGCTTCACGCTGTACCGGTTCGACAAGGACTCCGCCGACCCGTCGGTGTCCAACTGCACCGGCGCCTGCGCCACGACCTGGCCGCCCTATCTGGTGGCCCGGGACGGCCGGGTGTTCCTCGACGGAGTGGACAAGTCGGCCGTCGGCGTCATCCAGCGCGACGGTGGCTTCCAGCTCACCATCGGCGGCTGGCCCGTCTACCTGTTCAACAAGGACACCAAGCCCGGGGACACCAACGGCCAGGGCGTGGGCGGCACCTGGTTCGGCGTTACGCCGGACGGCCAGAAGGCCGGACAGGCCGCGGGCGGCACCGGCTCGACCGCGGCCTCGCCCACGTCCACGCCCGCGAGCAGCGTCACCGTCTTCCAGGGTGCGAACTTCGCCGACCCCGCCCAGGGCGTGGGCGGCCCCGGCTGCCAGAACGTCACCTTCTCCGGCTCGCTGCGGGTGTCCGGCTTCGTCAAGATCTGGGACGGCGCGAACTGCACGGGCAACTCGAAGATCGTCGAGGGCGATGTGCCCGACCTGAGCGCCATCGGGTTCCCCGCGGTCAAGTCCATCCGCTTCTTCAACTGACGCCCGTGCGGCCCGGCTCACCCCACGGGGACGAAGACCTTGTGGCCGAGGACGCCGGTGTGGAGGGTGCCGTCGGGGAAGGCGTTCCAGCGCCAGTGGGAGCCGGGGAGGTTGCCGACGGTGAGGACGATCCACCCGACGGCGGGCGAGGTGAGGTGGGCGAGGGCGGCGAGGTCGTCCTCGCCGGGGGGCTTGGGGAGAACCAGCAGGCCGGCCACGTGGCCGGGGCGGCGGGCGGCGGTACGGATGAGGTCGAGGCCCAGCTCCGGGGCGGGGGCCGGGAGCTGGGCCGGCGCGTCGTCGGTGATGTCCTTGAGGGCGGGGACCCGCAGCAGGCCGTGGAGGGCGTGGAACTCGGGGAGCAGGACGCGTTCGGGGTCGATCGTGACGATGGGGGTGTCGCGGTTCGGGGCTTCGAGCAGGCCGCGCACGATGGCGGACAGGGCGTCCTGGGCGACCCGGAGGTCACCGAGGATGCTGAGGGATCCGTTGATCTGGCCCAGGTCGACCAAAACCTGGGCGTGGCCCCGCTCGGTGACGCCGACGCGGGCCAGGTGCGGGTAGGGCAGGACCTCGCCCGTCTCGCCCGTGGTCTCGCCCGTCTCGCCGTTCTCGTCGCCGTCGGTAAGGGACGTCAGGCCGGAGCGCTCCCAGCGGGTGGCATCGACGGCGGTCCAGGGCTCGGGGGCCGGGGCGGTGGTCGTGACGGCCGCGAGGAGCCGGTTCGGGATGGCCAGGACGCTGTAGACGCGGATGGGCGCGGTGAGCCGGGACAGCTCGCGCAGCGTGTTCCGTACGTCCGGGAGGGTGCGGGTGTCGGCCGCCAGGGTGCGGCCCAGCGCGGCGCGCCGCCGTCGCAGCCGGGACTGGGAGAGGGCACGCGGGAGGCGGGGGCGGAGCGGGCGGGCGGCGCGGCGCAGCGCGGAGGCGATGCGGCGGGTGGCGCGGGCCACCGGGCGCCGGGCGACGATGAGCACGGTCAGCAGGGTGACCCCGGCGAGGCCGGCGACGAGGGTGGGTATGGAGAACTGACCACCGATCAGACTGCTGCCACCACCGGAGGATGACGGGGCGGAGGACCCCGAAGCGGAGGCGGAGGGCGAGGCCGCGGCGGAGGGCTGGGTCTGCGGCAAGGTGCCGACCTGGACGTCCGGGCCGCCCGCGTCGTCGGGGAGGCGGAGGGCGAAGCCGGGGACCAGTTGCTCGGGCTGGGTGAACACCGTTCCGTTGGGGAGGGTCCGGCCCGAGTTGAGGCTCATGATCTCGGGGAAGCGGGTGCCGTCGCCGAGAGTGCGCTCGGCCACCGTGAAGAGGGTCTCCTGCTGCCCGTTGTTCTGGTCGGGGGACTTGACGATGTAGAACTTCGTGTTGGGCGTCGCCGATGCGGCCGGTGCCGCTGGAGCCGCCGGTGCCGCTTGTGCGAGCTGAGCCACCGTCAGCTGGCCGACTGTCAGGGCCGAGCCGAGTGCCAGGCCGACCGTCCACATGAGCACCGCGTACCTCATCGCAACGCGCTGGTAACGCATTTTTCTCCTCCTGGCAGGGCAGATCCACTCGTCGGGCAGAACGATGGACTGTCAGGATCGGTTCAGTCTGTTTCGGGGTCGTAAATGATTCAACTTGCTTGAAGACAACTGAACTTATCCACTGTTGGCCACGTTCCTCGTGCCGTATGGATGGTCCGGGATGATCCGGGAGGACGGTAGCGGCTATGACCAGACGGCACACCACCGGGTGGGAAATACTTGGCTTCGGCACTGACCCCACTCCGGGCGATCCCGAGGCGATCCGCACGCTCTCCGGTACGTACAAGAGTCTGGGCGACCAGGCGCAGGAGGCGTACCAGCTGCTGAGCGCGGATTCGAGGATCCACAGCGGCAAGGGGCAGGCGATGGACGCCCTGAGGGAGAAGATCAGGGATCTGCCGCGCTTCCTGCAGAAGACCCAGGAGTCCTTCCACAGCGCGGCCGACGCGTACACCAACTACGCCAACACGCTCACCACGGCGCAGGACATGCTGGACCGGGCGATCGACCAGGGCCAGCAGGTGGCGACGACCGCCACCAGCGAGCTGCCCGCGCTGCCGGCCGACGCCACCCCGGAGCAGACCACCGCGCACAGCACGCAGGAAAGCTCGATCAACGCGGCCAAGTCGCAGCTGTCGGCGGCCGTGGCGCTGGGCCAGGACGCGCAGCGGCTGCGCGGCGAGGGGTCCACGACGGCGTCGAGGATCCTGGACGATGCCGCGGACGAGGCGATTCCGGCCCGGAACATCTTCCAGAAGATCGGCGACTGGCTGGCCGACCACCCGATCTTCGAGATCATCCTGGGCATCCTCGTGGGACTGGTGGCGATCTTCTTCCCGGTCGTCGGCATCCTGCTGGGCGCGGCGCTGTTCGGCCTGTCGGTGATCCGGATGGTGTCGCAGGGAAAACTGGAGATAGGCGAACTCATCGTCGGCCTGCTGACACTGGTCCCGGGCGGCGTGCTGCTCGGGCAGATGGGCAGGCTCGGCGGGATCGTGTCGAAGATCGGTCCGCTGGCCTCGATGCTGACGAAGGCGGGCAAGGGAGCGGGCACCATATCCTCGGCGATCAAGAACTCGCTGGCGGCGTCCACCTTCACCCGTAAGATCCTCACCCCGATCGGCCGGGGCATCGCGCCCAACGGGCTGAAGGTCACCCCGGGGCTGTCGCTGGCCGGCAAGGTCACCATGGACGCGGGCTCCGAGTTCGCGCTCGGGCTCACGGCCGGTGTGATCACGGACGTTGCGGCGGGCAAGCAGCTCGACATGAACAAGCTCCTCATCGGCGCGGCGATCGGCGCCGGGGTGGGCGGTGGCTTCGCGGCTTTCGGCGGGACGAAGTTCGCCAACAACATCAAGGACGCCTTCACCACGAAGGACCAGTTCAAGAGCAACATGGGCCAGGCGTTCTCCAAGTCGAGCATCACCCCGGGCAGCATCATCCACGTCAACTCCAAGGAGATGCCGCAGAAGATCGGCTTCCACGGCATCTCCGGAAAGACCTCGGGCGACCAGTCCACCGGAGACCTGTCGACCAAGATCACCACTCCGGACGGTACGACGACCGAGACCAAGACGACGGTGCCGCCCGCCCCGACCGACGGCAATCCGGCGACGCCGGCGGTCACCACGACCAAGACCACCACCCCCGACGGCTTCACCTCCACGACCGAGGGCGGCCAGAACACGATCGAGAGCCCGGCCGGCGACAAGGTCGTCACCAATGGCACGCAGACCACCGTGGACACCCCCGCCGGCAACAACAACACGGTCACCACCACGCTCAACGGCGGCGGCTTCGAGACCTCCAACGGCCCCTTCGGCGGGAGCGTCGTCAAGGACCCGGCCACCGGCACCACCACCTTCAACGGCCCCGCGCCCGCCGACGGCGCGCCCGCCAACCCGCCCGCCTTCACGGTCAACGGGAACGGCGACATCAGCACGGGCGGGCTCACGGCCACGGGCCCCAACGGCCCGAACGGCACCAGCACCGTCACCGGCGACGGGATCACCGTCGGCCACCAGGGCAACGTCACCACCGTGTCCACCGCCGGCAACCCCGGCAACCCGGTGGTCACCCACGACCCGGGCACCGGACAGGTCGGCGTCAACCTCGGCGGCGGGCACTCGGTCACCGCGGACGCGACCAACGTAGGCGGCGGCGTGACGCTGGCCGGCGGCCAGCACGTCAGCCCGCCCACGGGGGGCGGCGTCCCGGTCCAGGACAACGGGGTGACCGGCACCCTCCACCCGGGCGGCACCGCGACGGTCACCTCGATCGGCGGCCCGACCACCCACCTGGACAACGGCGGCTTCACGGTCACCCCCGACCCGCAGCGCCCCAACAGCACCGTCCAGTTCGACGGCAACGCCGGGGCCAACGGGCCGACGGTCAACGTCACGACGCAGGGCGGCCCGAGCGTCAGCGTCAACCACGGCAGCGTGACGGTGCAGGGCGGCCCGAACGGCGCCAACGCCCCCTCGGTGAGCTTCGGCCCGAACGGCACGACGGTGACCGACCACACCGGCGCCCCGTTCGGCGTGGGCAACGACGGCTCCTTCAACGTCAACGGCATCACGCACAACGGGAACGGCACGATCACCTCGGGCACCACCACCGTCAACAACGACGGCACGGGGACCTTCACCGACACCAACGGCGACCAGTTCACCCTGGGCGCGGGCGGCAACATCACCCACACCAACCCGCCGGCCGTCCAGGGCCCCGTGGGCCCCGGCGGCGAAGCCCCGCACGTGCCCCAGCCCGCGCAGCCAACCCCCGGCAACCCGGTGACGTACGGCAACACCACCGTGGAAGTGAACGCCCACGGCGACTCCATCGTCACCGTGCATGGCCAGAACGGCACCAGCGCCACGGTGAACTCGGGCACCAACGACACCACCCTCAACTCCAGCGGGTTCAACGTGACCACCGGTCCGGCCGGGACCACCGCCACCGGGCACGGGTTCACCGCCCAGAGCGGCCTCGGCGGCGTCACCGCGGGCACTCCCGGCAACGCCGCGCACGATGTCACCGTCGCGCCCGGCAACGGCGGTACGTCCACGATCACCGCCGGCGGCAGCACGACGACCCTCGGCCCGAACGGCGCCCAGACGCAGGTCAACAACAGCGTGGTGGCCACCGGCAACGGCACGACGTCCAGCGCCCCGGTCGGGCACGGCACCACCGTCAACCAGAACGCCAACGGCGTCACCGCCAGCGTGAACGACGGTCAGGGCGGGGCGTTCACCGTCAGCCCCGGCGCCGCCAACGGCAGCCCGACCGCCGACGTCGCCCACCCGGGCGCCCCGGGCAACCAGGTGCAGGTGGGCGGCAACGGAATCAGCTCGCAGGGCCTCAACGTCCATGGCGGCCCGGACAACACCGTGAACGTCACCAATCCGACCGCCAACAATCCGAACGGCACCACGACCACCACCGTCGGCACCAACGGCGCTACGACCGTCGCGGGCCCCGACGGCACCACCAAGCTCACCAACGGGTCGGTCGAGGTCACCGCCGGCGGCAACAAGATCACCAACACCGGCGGCACCGTCAGCGCGACCGGCGGCGGCCACACCACCACCCTCACCCCGGACGGCAACGGCGGCTTCGGCACCTCCACCGTCAACACCAATACGGGCACCGGCCACACCGTCGACTCCGGCGGCCGGCTGACCGTGCAGAACTCGCCCAGTGGCGCGGCCATCACCGCCACCGACACCCACGCCACCGTCACCACCCCGATCAACAAGGGCCCGTTGGCCGGCCACCCCACCCTGTCCGGCGGCAACAACACCCTGTCCAACGGCGTGAACGGCAACGGCCCCACCATCCACACCGCCCCCACCGACGGGAACAACCCGGTCGCCGAGCCCGGCAGCTCCGTCGTCCACCAGCCGAACGGCCAGGCGCAGGTCACATACGGGCCGGGCGAGGGGACCTTCGGGCCCGGCGGCGTCACGCACCTGGGCCCCGCCCCGAATGCCACCACGGACACCAACGGCAACACGATAGGCGCCGGTCAGGGCGAGACCCATGTCTCCCAGGTGACCGGCGACGGTCAGGGCGGCATCCAGGTCACGACCCCCGGCGGCGGTCCGGTCATCAACCACAACGGCGGTTTCGGCGGCCAGACCACGGTCAACACCGGCAACGTGACCGTCACCAAGTCCGAGGGCGGCTACGACAACGCCACCAGCCCCGCCGAGAGGTCCGGCCTCCTGCCCGGCAAGGACAACCCCGCCACCGCCAACCCCCCGGACCCGGAGACCTTCACCGTCGGCGGCAACCAGGGCGTCGGCGGCCCCACGGTCGACATCCCGGTCAAGGGGGGCGGGTCCACCGTCACCCACGGCCCGGTCAGCGTGACCAACACCGGCTCGGGCACCTTCGAGGTCAAGGCCGGCACCGGCAACCCCGCCGACACCGTCACCGTCCGGCCGGACGGCTCCCTGGAGGGCGGCAACGTCCAGACCGTCGCCGCCACCAACCCGGCCCCGGGCCAGGGCGCGCCCGTCCCGCAGCACCAGACCGCCACCTTCAGCGACGGGACCACGGTCTCCAGCCTGAACGGCACCCACGTCACCCCGCACGACGGCGGCCCGGGGACCACCTTCAACAACGGCACCGCCACCACCGCCGATGCCACCAGCGGTGTGACGGTCACCCAGAACCGCGGCGGCTCCGCCGACTTCTCCTACACCGGGAACGGCGAGACCACCAACCTCCACGTCACCAACGACGGCGTCACCGGCTCCGTGACCACCCCCACCCCCGGCACCGCCAACGCCAACGTCACCCACAACGTCAGCGCGGGTGACAGCGGCGGCGTGACCGTCAGGGACGCCGACGGGAACAAGGTCGCCGGCATCGACGGCTCCGGCGGTTTCAACGAGCAGCACTCGGCGGTGGACGACTACCGGTTCAACGGCGCGGCGGCCATCAAGCCCGACGACTACCGCGAGATGGCCTGGGAGGCCGGCCGTGGCCTGATCAAGAGCGCGACGGCGAACTTCACCAACGCCGGCGTGCAGATCGCCATGGGCGCCGACCCGCAGAACGCCCTGGAGAACGCCGCCGTCAAGACCGGCTACGCCGTCGGCAACTCGGTCACGACCAAGCAGCTGGAGAACCAGGCCATCTTCAACACAAAGGGCCCGGAGGCCATTTACACCGATATTCCGGTGAAAACCATCAACGGCGTGACCGATGCCCAGAACCAGGAACTGCTCAATCCGACCAAGGACCAGGTCAAGCTCACGTCGGAGGAACAGGCCTGGATCGCGGAGCACAAGAAGACCACTCAGGAGTGAACCTCCCGTAAGCGGCAGTCGTGTCCATAGCGACCCTGCGAACCGGTTGTTCAGAGAATCCCGCACAATTCCGAGAAGATAAGGAACAGAGAACATGCCTGACTTCCACGTCAAGAGCGAGGCCACCGAGGCCACTTCCGCGACCATGACCAACGAGTACGACACCGCTCTGGCCCAGCTTCAGAAGATCAAGTCCGACATCGACAACCTGCTCGCCGACGGCTATCGCACCCCGGCCGCCGAGGCCCAGTTCCGGCCGTTCTTCGACTCCTTCGCCCAGGGCTACAACCAGGTCGTCGAGGGCCTGCCGGGCATCTCGCAGTACGTCAAGAGCGTCGGCCAGGGCTTCAGCGACCTGGACTCGCAGTTGGGTTCCAGCCTCAACAAGTAGCTGCCGTGGGCCGGACCGAGGACACTTCGGTCCGGCCCGCCCCCACGCCCCCCACGACAAGAGCACAGCAGAAGAAGGACCCGAGGAGCATCGCCCATGCGCCTGACCGTCACCGTCATCGACCCGGACCCCCGGACGGGCCGCGCGGCGGACATCGTGATCGACGCCGATCCCGGCGTCCCGGTCGGCGAACTCGCCGGACAGCTACGGCAAGCCCTGCACGGCGCCCCCACCGCCGACGACACCGACGATCCCGAGCCGCCACAGCTCTACGCGGGCTCCGCCCCGCTGGGCCCCGAGCAGGCCGTCGGCGCCACCGGGCTGCACACGGGCGGACTGCTGGGGCTCGGTGCCCCGCTGCAGGTGCTGCCGCCGGGCCAGGAGCCGGAAGGCGTCACCGAGCTGCGGGCCATCGGCGGCCAGGGCGCCGGCACGGTGTTCCGGCTGCCGCCCGGGGAGTTCGAGATCGGCTCCCTCCCCACCTGCCGGGTCCGGCTGCGGGCGACCGACCTGCCCGGCGTCATCGCCCATCTCGCGGTGACGGTGAGCGGCCAGGTCTCCGTACAGGCAGCGCACGGACAGACCGTACGTCTGGACGCCGACGAACTGCCGGCGGACAACTGGACCGACTGGCCGGCCGGCGGCGTGCTGACCGCGGGGCCGGTCCTGCTCGAACTGGCCGAGCCGACCGAGCCGGACGCCGCCGTCGCCCCGTCGGCCGACGGCACCGGTGTGGACTTCAACCGCCCGCCCCGGCTGCTGCCGCCCGAGGCGAAGAACCGTTTCAAGCTGCCCGTCGAGCCCGGCAAGCAGAAGGGCAGCAAGATCCAGCTGCCGCTGATCTTCGCCCCGCTGGTGATGTCCGGCGTCAGCGCGATGCTCACCGGCAACACCCGCCTCCTGCTCTTCGGCCTGCTCTCGCCCGTCATCGCGCTGGTCAACCAGATCAGCGCCAAGCGGCGGGGCAAGGAGTCGTACGCCGAACAGCTCGCGCTGTACGAGAAGACCAGAGCCCAGCTCGACCAGGATGTCGAGGAAGCGGTGCTCGCGGAGCAGACGGCACGCCGGATGGCGTGCCCCGACCCGGCCACCGCCATGCTGATCGCCACCGGCCCGCGCGGCCGGCTGTGGGAGCGGCGCTGGCGCGACGACGACTTCCTGCTGATGCGGGTCGGGGTCGCCGACCAGCCGGCCTGGCTGGAGCTCGACGACCCGTCCGAGGTCGAGCACCGCCGCCGGGTCACCCGGACCACCCACGCCGTGCCGGTGGCCGTGCCGCTGCGCCAGGCCGGGGTGATGGGCGTGGCCGGAGAGCCCCCGTCCGCCCCGGCGGCGGGCGGCGCCAAGGGCAAGAACCAGGGCAAGGGCAAGCGCGAGGCCGACGGCCCGGCCAAGGCCTCCGGCGCGGCGGCCGTGGCGCCGCTGGCCCGCTGGCTGGTGGCCCAGGCCGCCGTCCTGCACAGCCCCGCCGACCTGCGGATCTGCGTACTGTCCGGGTCGGCCGGCGCGGACCGCTGGTCCTGGGTGCACTGGCTTCCGCACTGCGCGCCCCAGGGCGAGGACGCGGTCAGCCTGGTCGGTTCCGGCGCCGAGTCGCTGGGCCGCCGGATCGCCGAACTGGGCGCGCTGATCGCCGCCCGCACCGCCGCCGGCAACAAGGCCCCGCGTGGCGGCGCGGCCGGCGAGCCCGACGTCCTGGTCGTGCTCGACGGCGCCCGCCGGCTGCGCGGCCTGCCCGGCGTCGTCCAGATCCTGCGCGACGGCCCGGCGGTCGGTGTGTACGCCCTCTGCCTGGACGACGAGGAACGGCTGCTGCCCGAGGAGTGCCAGGCCGTCGCCGTGGCCGGGGCGGACGGGCTGTGGATGCGGCGGACCGGTCTGGAGCCGGTGACCGGGGTGCTGATGGACGCGCCGGAGGTGCCCTGGTGCACCGGAGTGGCGCGGGCGCTGGCCCCCGTACGCGATGTCGGCGACGAGGTGGAGGAGTCGCTGCTCCCGGTGTCGGCCCGGCTGCTGGACGTCCTCGGTCTGGAGCCGCCCACCGCCGACGCGGTGGCCGCCGGCTGGGCGGTGTCCGGGCGCTCCACCCGGGCCGTGCTCGGGACGGGCGTCGACGGGCCGTTCGCCATCGACCTCAAGGCCGACGGGCCGCACGGGCTGATCGCCGGGACCACCGGCTCCGGCAAGTCGGAACTGCTGCAGACCCTGGTGGCCGGACTGGCCGTCGCCAACCGTCCCGACGAGCTCAACTTCGTCCTCGTCGACTACAAGGGCGGCAGCGCCTTCGCCGAGTGCGAGGAACTGCCGCACACCGTCGGCATGGTCACCGACCTCGACACCCACCTGGTGGAACGCGCCCTGGTCTCCCTCGGGGCCGAACTGCGACGGCGTGAACACATCCTGGCCGACGCCGGGGCCAAGGACATCGACGACTACACCGACAAGCGCACCCGCCCCGGCGGCCGGGCCACCGGACTCCCGCCGATGCCCCGCCTGGTGCTGGTCATCGACGAGTTCGCCTCGATGGTCCGCGAACTGCCGGACTTCGTCACGGGTCTGGTCAACATCGCCCAGCGCGGGCGTTCCCTGGGCATCCACCTGATGCTCGCCACCCAGCGGCCGTCCGGCGCCGTCACCGCCGACATCCGGGCCAACACCAACCTGCGCATCGCCCTGCGCACCACCGACGCAGGCGAGAGCCGCGACATCATCGACTCCCCGGACGCCGGCCAGCTCTCGCCCCGCACCCCCGGCCGCGCCTACGCCCGGCTCGGCCACGCCGCCCTGCTGCCCTTCCAGACCGGCCGGATCGGCGGCCGCCGCCCGGACCTGACGGCCGCCGCCGAGAAGGACCGCCCGGCCCCCGTCCTCACCGAGCTCCACTGGGAGGACCTGGGCGACCCGCTGCCCCTGCCGAGCCGCGCCGCCGGCCAGCAGCGCGCCGTGCAGGCCGTCACCGACCTGTCCGTCCTGGTCACGGCCATCGGCGACGCCTCCTCACAACTGGGCGTCCCCGAGCCGCGCCGCCCATGGCTGCCCCCGCTCCCCGAGTCGTACGCACTGGAGGAGCCCGCCGAGGGATCGGGCCCGGCCTTCGACCAGTCGGGCCGGCTGGCCCCGGTCTCGTACGGCCTGGTCGATCTGCCCGCCGAGCAGGCCCGCGCCGAACTGGTCTTCGACTTCGACGAGATGGGCCATCTGCACCTCATCGGCTCGCCCCGCAGCGGCCGTTCGCAGGCGCTGCGTACCCTGGCCGCCGCCGTGGCCAACACCCACAGCACCGCCGACGTCCACCTCTACGGACTCGACTGCGGCAACGGCGCCCTCCAGGCGATGACCCGGCTGCCGCACTGCGGCGCCGTCGTCGACCGCAGCCAGGTCGAACGCGTGGTCCGGCTGCTCACCCGGCTCACCACCGAGCTGAACCGCCGCCGCCAGCTCCTCGGCCGGCAAGGGGTCGCCGACCTCACCGAACTGCGCCGCACGCTGACGGCCACCAAGCGGCCGCCGCACCTGCTGGTCCTGGTGGACCGCTTCGAGGCCTTCGAACGCGACTTCGCCACGTACGACCAGGGCACCGTCATGGAGAAGATGCTGCTGCTGCTCCGGGAGGGCGCCGGCGTGGGCATCCACATGGTGCTCGCCGGTGACCGGGTGCTCAGCCAGTCCCGCTTCGTCTCCACCACCGAGGACAAGCTGATCCTGCGGCTCAACGACCGCAACGACTACTCGGCCGTCGGCGTGCCCTACCGGGAGGTCCCGGCGGACCTCCCGGCCGGCCGCGGGATCCGCCTCAAGGACACCTGCAGCGCCCAGGTGGCCCTGATCACCGCCGACTCCAGCGGCGCCGCCCAGGCCACCGCGCTGTCCCGGATCGCCGACCGGGTGAGCGAGCGGGACGCGGCCGTGCCCGACGAGCTGCGGCCGTTCCGGGTCGACGTGCTCCCCGACCGCTTCAGCTTCGAGGACGCCCTGGCCCGCAGCCCCCAGATCAGTTCCCCGCTCTGGGCCATGGTCGGCGTCGGCGGCGACGAACTCGCGGCCAAGGGCACCGACCTGTCCTCCATCCCCACCTTCGTCATCGCCGGGCCGCCCCGCTCCGGCCGCAGCACGGTCCTGCTCACCATGGCCCGCTCGCTGCTCGCCCGGGGCAACAAGCTGGTCATCGTCTCCCCGCGGCCCTCCCCGGTCCGTTCCCTGGCCGGTCACCCCGGCGTCGTCGACGTCCTCACCGACCCCGACGTGGCCCTGGCGGACTTCCGCAAGGCCCTGCACGGTGTCGACACCCCGAGCGGCGCGATTCTGCTGGACGACGCCGAGCTGCTCGCCCACTCCGAGATAGAGGGCGACCTCGCCGCCTTCGCGCGGGGCGCGGCCGGTGACGGCTGGGGCCTGATCGCGGCCGGCAACAACGAGGCCTTCCTCGGCAGCATGGGCGGCTGGCAGGTCTCCGCCCGCCGCAACCGCTGCGGCGCCGTCCTCGCCCCCCGCAACCTCAGCGACGGTGAGGCCGTGGGCAACCGCATCCCCCACGGCCTCCTCGGCGCCGACCCGGAACCCGGCAAGGCCTACCTCCACCTCGGCGACGGAAAGTACGTCACCGTCCGGGTGCCGGACCCTTCGGCCTAGGCCGGGTCTGGGGCGGGGTCTGGGGCGGGGTCGCCTTCCGCTTCGCCTTCGCCTTCCGCTTCGGCCTCGCCGCCGAAGCGGAAGGTCGAGGTGATCGCGTCGAAGACGTCGTACAGCGGGCCCGCCAGGGGCAGATTCGGGCTGGAGCAGGTGATGATGAGGACCCGGTCGCTGTCCGGGACCGGGATGACCGTGTGCATGATCAGCAGCTTGGTGGTGATCCCCGGCATGACCTCGGCCTCCTCGACCCCGGTCACCCTTCCGACCGTGCCGATCTCCGGCAGCTGCTCGGTGGTGAACGTACGGGTCGTGCCCGCGGTCTGATCGCCGCCGGTGGCCGAGAACTGCTTGCCGAGCTCATGCAGGGAGAAGTCCTGGCCCGGCGGCGGCGAGACCTTGAAGATCATCACATTGGCCATCAGGAGGCCGTCCTCGTACATGGTGAAGGTGCCCGCCGCGTACACCGCGCCGCGCTTGCGCGCCCCCTGCACGATCCGCCGGGCATTGCGGAACGTCTCGTTGATCTGGTCCCGGTCCGCCTTCACCGGTGCTTCCCGGAGCAGCTCCGCCCGGATCCCGGCGAGGCTCTCACCGGAGAGGTCGTACTCCACCCAGCTGTCCGGTATACGAATCCCGTACGACACGGCTGCGTTCGCGTTCATCGCGCGCTGTCTCCTACTGCTGCTTGAGGGAGTTGGCCTGCTCGTTGTCCTGATCGGTGAAAGCCTTCACGATCTCGTCGCAGGCGTCCTTGAGCTGGTTGCCCTGACGCTTGAGCTGCGTCCGGCCGTCGCTCCACTTGTCGTCGAAATGCCGGCCCGAGGATGCCATGGGGCCGCCCACCGCGCTCTCGTCGAAGCCGCCGGACTTGGTGTCGATCAACTCCATCACCCTGCCCAGCAGCTGGCTCATCCGCTCCAACTCGTCCCCGGGGATGTCGATCTCGGCCATCGGTTCCTCCTCGGTCGGCATGTGCCTGCGTATACGCGAAACGTAGCCGCTGCCGAAGAAGTTCAACCCCGCGCCCTGTTAAACCGCGTTGAACCTCAGGACGCGATCTTGTCCTCGTAGTCCTGCTCGCTGATCTTCTCAACCGTGTTGGTGCCACCGGTGCCTGACACATCGGGGTCGCTGCCGGCACCCGCACCGGCGACCCAGTGCACGGTGGTGTACGCGGCGCCTGTCAGCTGGATGGCGCTGACGGACTTCACGTACGCCTCATTGCCCCCGCCAAGGACTTGGAGGGTGTCGACGGCCTCCACGGCGATGGTGTTGTACCCGCCGGTGAGGGTGATCGATCCGCAGGTTCCCTTGAACACGAGCTTGTTCGAACTGCCCGCGATGACGACATCACGACCCGAGCAGTCCGCCGTCTGAGTGCTGTAACTTCCGGTGATCCTGAGCGTGCCGGTGGCACCGGCGGAGGAAGAAGCAGAAGAAGTAGCGGAGGAAGCAGAGGAGGAAGCGGAGGAGGAGTGGGCCTGCGTACTCGTGCTCCTGGCCGGCCCCGACACGTCGACGGAGCAGCCGACCGTTGCCGACAGTGCCAGGGCGATGAGGGTGGTGGTGGGCAGCAGCGTCGAGTTGCGCATGGCAGTACTTCCGTCTCTGGAGTGAAGGAGGAGGGGCTGAGCCCCGTTGATTCAGAAGCCTAGGAACGCGCTGTCGCACCGGGGTGGCACCGATGTGCCAGATCTGCGACATGCCGTACCGGTACGGCGTCACGCCAGCGGCAGCCGCATCCGCACCACGGTGCCGGCGCCGGGGCGGCTGCGGATCTCGCACTCGCCGCCGTGCCGGGCGACCACTGCCTGCACCAGCGCCAGGCCCACTCCGCTGCCGGGGATGTCCCGGACCTCGCTGCCCCGCACCAACTCATCCCAGACATACGGGAGTTCATCGGCGGGGATGCCCTGGCCGGTGTCGGCCACCTCCACCACGACATGCGTGCTCTCCTCGAAGGCCCGCAGCGCGACGGAACACCCGGGCCCGCTGTACTTGACCGCGTTGGCGACCAGATTGTGCAGCGCCAGCTCCAGCAGATCCGCGTCGCCCGGCGGCTGCGACAACGGCCAGGGCACGTCCGGCACCGTCACGGTGATCTTCCGGTCGTCGCCGTCCGGCAGTTCCCCGGCCGCCTCCCCGGCGGCCTCCAGCAGTCCCGCCAGCGGTACCGGGAGGCGTTCCATCGGCTGGTCCTCGATGGCCGCCAGCTTGCGCAGATCCCTGGTGATCCGCACCATCCGCAGGACCTGGTCGTCCACTCGCGCGGCGGTGCCACGGGCGGCCTCGTCCAGATCGGCCGCCGAGAGGTTGGCGACCCCCAGCCGGATCGCGGTCAGCGGATTCTTCAGCTCGTGGTCCAGCCGCCGCAGAAAACGCCGGTGTTCCTCCTTGGCCTCCTTCCTGGCGGCCTCCAGCACTTGCGCGCGCAGCCGTTCCGTACGCCGCCGCACCACGACGACGGCCGCCGCCACCCCCGCGGCACCGGCCGTCAGCACCGCGACACCCAGCGCCGGGGCGAACCGTACGCCCACCATCACTTCGCCCAGCAGCAGCGCGGCGATCGCGGCCGCCGCCCCGCCGGCCGACAGCACCGCCAGGACGGGCAGCCACCGGCGTATGCCCCCGCTCATGCTCCGGCCTTGACCGGTGCGATGAAGCGGTACCCCTGGCCGGTGACGGTGTCGATCCACCGGGGGCTGGCCGGATCGTCCCCGAGCACCCGCCGCAGCTCGGCGATCCGGTTGTCCACGGCGCGTGTGGTGCTGGCCGTCTCCCAGCCCCACAGCACCTCCAACAGCCGTTCCCTGGACAGCAGTTCATCCGGGTGAGTGACCAGATAGTCCAGCAGCGCACCGGCCTTCGGAGTGAGCACCAGCTCCTGGTCCCGCAACCACGCGCGGCGCGCGGTACGGTCCACCCGCAACTCTCCGGCCCGCAGAGTCCTCGACGCGCTCAGCGGGGGCTGTCCGCGCCCCGACCGGCGCAGCACCGCCCGCAGCCGGGCGGTCAGTTCATAGGGATCGAACGGCTTGTTGAGGTAGTCGTCCGCCCCCTCTTCCAACGCCATCGCACGCTCGGCCGACTCACCCACCTGCGTCAGCAGAATGACCGGCAGCCAACTGCCGGACCGGCGGACCCGCCGCAGCACCTCACGGCCGTCCAGCACCGGCATCTGCACATCCAGAACGACGAGGTCCGGCCCCGGGACCGCCATGGCGCCGCGCAGTGCCGCCCCGCCGTCGTGGACCACCTCCACCGTGAAGCCGGACCGCTCCAGCAAAGGGGCCAGCTGAGCGGTGATCGCCTCGTCGTCATCGGCAAGCAGCACGTGTGGCCGATGCTCCCCGTCCGTCGCGCTGCTCACTTCGCTCCAACACCTGCCATCGCTCTGGACCGACCGAGGCCGGTTCGCATGGGTACGACTCTCACAGTTGCCCGCCACAGGCACATCCGTTGAACTACGCAATGGCTCTACGTACCGTCCGGCCCCGGCCCCGGCCCTGGGGGCGCCGCGCGGCTACGGGCCACCAGGGAGGCCAGCGCGGCGCGGGAGGACACTCCCGTCTTGCGGTAGACCCGGGCTATGTGGCTCTCGACGGTGCGCGGGCTGAGGTAGAGCCTGGTGGCGATCGTCTGGTTGGTGAGCCCCTCCGTGACCAGCCCGGCGATCTCCCGTTCGCGTGCGGTCAGGCCGCCGACCGGGTCGGACGGGCCTGCGAACACCGCCGGGTGCACCCGTTCGGCCAGGCCGGACAGAAGGCGTGCTCCGCCTTGTGAGGCCAGGCGGGAACCCCGGCGCCACATGACGGCCGCCCGGGCGCCGTCGCCGGCGGCCTTCATGGGCGCGGCGCCGAGCAGAAGGGACTGCGCCTCCCGAAGCGACGCCCCGGACCGCGCGCTGTCCGCAGCGGCCTCGGAGTACATCCGGGCGGCCGCGGCCGCGTCACCCCGGTGCGCGGCGACGTGGGCGAGGCAGCGCAGCGCAGCGCCGCGCTGGAGCGGCAGGCCGAGCTGTCCGGCTTCCTCGTGGGCGCGCTCGGCCCAGTGTCCGGCTCCTTCCACGTCGCCGGTGGCGATGGCGGCGGAGACGAGCAGTTCCAGATAGGTGGGGCGTACGGAGGGCTGGAGCCGCCGCAGGCCGCTTCCACCGCCGGCGTGCATCAAGGCGTCCGGCACCCGGTGCGGATCGCCGGCGCTCAGCGCCGCGTAGGCGAGCATGCACCAGGCCAGCGACGCCCACCAGCTGTCGTTCGTACCGGCCGCCGCCACGGCCTCCTCGGCGCAGGCCAGCGGGCCGGGGTCACCCGGAGGACGGGCCTGCAGCAGGATCTGGGTTCTGAACGCCAGGGCGAAGGCCAGCAGTTCGCCGCTGCCCAGGGCCCGCGCGATGGCCGCGGCCTCCTCGACCAGCTCCAGCGCGGTCGTGATCCGGCAGGCCGTGAGGTCGAGATAGGCCTTGCACACCAGGATCTGCGGCAGCAGGTAGAGCTGGCCGGTCCGCCGGGCGATCTCCAGCCCCCGGTCGGCGTGCCGCGCGGCGTCGGTGTAGCTCTCCAGGAATGCCTCGGCCCAGCCGAGTATGCACAGGGACTCGCACAGCTCGGCGAGGTCGTTGTCGGTGAGCGCGTCCGC
>Ga0307517_10005510_pt1 | contig 19030 bp, 20 predicted proteins | sample 23_EM_MG_FD_194515 | JGI IMG/M metagenome (GOLD analysis project Ga0307517, IMG submission 194515) | Populus trichocarpa ectomycorrhiza microbial communities from riparian zone in the Pacific Northwest, United States - 23_EM | ecosystem: Host-associated > Plants > Roots > Unclassified | place... | reverse complement strand
GTTCTTGTTCCTGGCGTTGCTTGTCGAACAAATTCTCCACCGCTTCCGTCGCTACAAAAGGACTTTCAATCAGTAAGACGGACATACAATCGCTCGGCAGTAGACCCACTTAGGGTACTGTTTGTCCCTCCGCTAGGTAACCTTTCGTTGATCGCAGCGAAAAGGGCATTGACCGATGCTTGAAGGGCAGAAATTGTCAGATCCCTCCCTCTGCTTTCTGCGAGAAGGGTCTGAAGGCTATCGAACAGCGACCCTGTAGGGTTTCCGAGGTGGTCGACACCCGGAGAAACATCTTGAGAAAGTTGTGTTACTGCAGCGGCGACGGCATCGATCTTGGACGTTCCATCCTTTACGAACGTATCGAGCCACTAGAAACAGGTAGCATGATTAGTGAGTCTATGATAGGTATTCTCGTAGAATACGTAACGACATACCGAGTTCAGCTCGTTGAGGTACCGAGCAGAGTCAGCTTGACGATCGTTTTGTGTCGCCTGCTGGTCCCTCGTTTCAACAAGTATCTTCATGATATCCTGTAACTGTGAGAGCGTCAAGGCAGCCGAACCAAAACAGTACGGAACCGTAAATCATACTTCAGGAATCTCGATCTTCGGTGCAGTAGGTTCCTTTGCTGACTGCGATTTCAAATTATCGATGAGCTCATCCAGCTTCGTGTGGACCTCCGACAGGTCCGCAGCGATCACTTGGGGTTCTTTTGATGTTGATTCCTGTGATGTTCCAATATTCCTCAGTCCTACGATCTCTCCAGGTGGTAGGCGATCCAATGCCTCTCGAAGCCTCGCAATTTCGACCATGATGTCATCTGGTAATCTCTCTTGGTTCTTGATCTCCATTCGCAATGTTTCAAGCTTCCCCAACACAGCCTCGCCAATAGGATTGGGGTCCGGGTTCAAAGCGGTCGGAGACGTCGAGATATCCAGAGATTTGATCTGATCGTGAATGGCACCCAGTTTCTGTCCTAGGTCAGCGATCCCGTCATCCCTCCCCCATAGGTTTCCGATAGTTGTTTCCAGCGCGGCGAAGGACTTGTCCAGAGCTTTCTCGAACTTCGACACATCCACGTCTGGCGTGGGTTGTTCGCCTATAACGACCTTCAACTCCTGGAACATTGTGTGCATTTCACTGTTGAGTGAGGCAATCTGGTCCTTGAGATCGTTCGTATGATAGTAATGTTTTGTTGCCTGGTCCTGGAGGAGCTCCACGAGGGGCGCGAGCTGACCATCCGTGTCGATACTCGGAGCGGGGTTGTTCAACGAAGGGGACACGGAAACCGCACGAGGTTCAGACATTTGGGACACAGAAGCAACCTCGGGGATCAAAGCGAGACTAGGAGCGGGCCAATTTGATCGAGTGTATGGTTCAGCTTCAGAAGCCGCAGATTCGACAGTATACAGCTCAAGCAGAGAATCAGAACCAGTGGAGTGAGTGCTCCCACGACGCCTAAGGTCAGATCCAGAACGACCCCTAGGTCCAGCCGATTGCACATCTTTGCGATGGGGCTCCAGTTGGCTTATTCTTCTTTTTACCATCGCTTTCTTGTCCAGATTAAGTATAGAAACGCTCCTGGGGCTTTCGGATCGAGAACGAGACAATGATGAACCGGGTTGGGGAAAGGAGCTCGCGAACCGTGTGTGGTCAGGGCTATAGATCGAAGGGGTTGGCGGAAGGTCCCTGTCCGCATAGTAGTCGGAGGCTGAGAGCACGGTAACTTTGGAAGTCGAGTCTGCTGAGAAATTAGAGGCACGAGAGACTGGCGGGGGAGAAGACTTCCGTGCAGGAATAGGTTGGTTCGAGGTCTTCTTGGGTTGACTGCGTCCGTCTCCTAGGATTACACTCCTGGAAGCGTATGGTAAGACTGTTTGTACATGACGGCGAAGTAGTAAGTCACTCACCAGACAGAGCTAACCCACTTGGCGCGTTCGGAGATCGATGGCACGAGGAACTTTTCCTGAGGAGCACCTTCGAAAGATAAGGAAAAGGCTTTCCAATCAAAATCAGGCAATAGCGCAAGCTCAAATTCGCCCAGTTCATCGAGAGGGATAGATCCGGCATCGACGCAGGGTCCGAGTTCGATCATGTGCGAGATGGGATTCCCGTAGGTTGTATGCCAAGTGACCAGAATATGAGTGGGGTACAGAGCGATACTGCACTCCGACCAGACAGGTAGCATATCTTGGGTAGGAGTGTGCGTCGAGAGATATAGCGCTGGTCCTGAGATTATTGGGTTATCCGCCAAAGATGCAAGGTCTCGATAGCTTGGGTGAGTGCAGGAAGGAGGGATCTTCGTGTTCCCCGGTGGTGGTGATGGTGGAGGCAGTTCCTTTGAGACAGAGGGAGATGGCGATGGTCTTTCTCGTCCGTGGGGTTTGAGCTTCTTCGAAAAAGCCGCCAGAAGATTACCAAAAGATCGTCGGAGTGGATTACGAGCTTTAGACTTGAATATCGTGCTTTGAGATTCGCCGAGTTGGTCGTGGGTGGAACCAGGAGCAACGGAAGTTTGAGGTTTCGTGAGTGATTCGTACTTGTTGATAAGTTCCTTCGTGGACTTGTTCCTCTGTAGCAGCGGACGATCCAAGGTATGTGGTTGCTGTCTCGTAGACTGGGTACTTGTCCGTGATTGAAGTAATGTGGAGGTAGTTTGTACCCGTCCCATACTCCTAGGTCCAACCAGTTCGTTCCGAGAAGTGTGACTCAAGGGGATCTTATCCACCAAAGCATCTGAGTAACGAGTCGTCGCCGAAGTTGCGCGGGTGACCGGAGGGGAGAAAATACTAGACGTCTCTGATTCCGGAGAAGAGAACATATGGGCTCAGGCAAATGATTTGGCGGATCTTGCCGGTTTCGTAAGGTGACAATCATTCGTGGGATAGGGAGACTCGACAACAACTTGACAGATACTTATTCGTAACAGAAAGAAATGCAGAAAAAATAGAGGTACAGTCACCCGGAAGCAGAATGGTGGTAAAAAAAAAGGCCATCCGAATGACACGGAAAACTCGACGACGGTGATAAATCGTACGTTACTCGACCTTTAGAGTAACTTCGACTCCCGCTTCGCTTGCTGAACCTGAGCGACCCTCTGACTCCTCAACGTCATACTGTGCGTTGCTTGGCCGCCACTCTTCTTTGTACCGCCCGTACCGGTAGTGGGAGGTGGCGCAGGCGTGATCGTCGTTTGTGACATCGACAGCCTGGTTTCATCGGACTGGAAACCAGGAATACGAATGTTGTGATTCCGCTCAAGGTGGAGCTGGAGATCCCGCACTTCCAGCGTGTCACCACCACGGTGTTTGGCCAGACGGCAGGAAAAGTTCGTGACCGAGTCGATGAACTCGTCCGCAATGTCGAGCAACAACTGGGAGATTACCGCGTTATTCAGTATTCGTGGGTCGGCCGCTGTAAAGAAGCATCCGGGCTCACATCTTCTACATCAGGTTCAATCTTTACGCTTGGATCAATACTCGACACCAAGTCTTGGATGGACCTTCGCATACTCTGGTCTCCTGCAGAATTCTTCCTTCGAGGTGCGCGACTGTCATCTAGATTCAACATTTCCTCCGTTCCTCTTGTCATTTGTGCGGGTGATCCTGTGAAGTGCGCGTGAACATCCATCGACCATCCAACCTCTTTAAAGTTCGATCGTACCGGCAATTCTTCCACCGGCTACGCCACCCGTCAGGGTCGGGCGGCTAACCTGTGGCCAGGTCCCAGCGCCTGTGCTTTGAGTCGCCAGAGTTTGACTAATGGGAAACGTGCCGATTGCGGCGGGTATCTCGCTCAGGAGGGGTAGGGTTGCCGAGTTCTTGTAAGCGGTGTTGGCTTGGTAGCTCTGCATCGGTGTAGTCGCGCTCTAAGATGGGGGATGGGTACACGTGGTTGGTTGGTGGCAGAGAGAGACAAAGGAGCTTACTGTCGTTGTTGTCGTTGTTGTCGAAGGACCCGCCTGGTTTGAGGTGTCCGTGGTGGGGGCTTTGTGTTTGTCGGCGAACTCTTTGAGCTGGAATCATGAAAGGGGTCGAATGAAGAAAGACAAAGTGCTCCGTGTCAGCTAACGGCCACACTGGGTCATAATAAAGAGACAAAGGAGAAACCGAGTGATCCACGCCCACCAGTCCGGGTCCGGACAGAATTGAACTTGCGGGGTGACAACAATCGATGCCGGTTACGTACAGCGAGTATCTGGCCCTGGGTAAGCTTTCCATCCTTCACGAGCATCCCAAGCTGGGCCATGTTTTGGTGGAGCCATTGCGCAAGCTGATCGCCGGTCAGCGGGGCACCGTTCTGGCCCTTGAACGCTTTTCCTAAGGCAGAAATGATGTTCGCTGCTTCGTTGGTAGGTTCAGTTTTTATTTGAGGTTGGGCGGAGGCCATAGTGAGGAGAAGGAGGGGGGTGACGGGTCGGCGGCATCATCTCTGGTCGCTGCCTCCTTTGGATTCCCACGGTCGCTACGCCTCGCGTTCCCAACGCCGCGCTCCCCTCATTCACAGCAGGAGGTTTTATAAAATCGTGATAGACATCATCAATAACGCAGTAGACGAGGATTTTTGTGTTGACTGTGCTGGTGGGAAGGCGGGCTTTACGAGAGGCAGTATAGTTCCTAATTCACCCTTGGGTGAAGCCGTGCCGGCCGTGGGTATCCTCGAAACAAGCCGATTTCTTACATAACAAAAACTTTTTTAGTCCACTAACATTCGGGAATACCTCCATCTGGTGGTTAAGCAACAGACTCCTCCATGCTTATACACGTGAATACAGATTGGAGGTTAACACAACTAGCAAGAGCGAGACCCAAAATTGCTCCCATGCCTACAAGTCGAGTGGGCGCTACGGGTGGGTCAAGTAGCAGGGCAGTTCAGTCAGTCAGTCTCGACCAGGGGGAGGTGAGTAACATACGTTGTGGCATTAACGATCCAAACCAGAGACATAGGCGACGGCGACAACACGGAACTGTTCGACGGCACGATTAAGTGACTCGGTGGTAATTTTCTGCCGCGAGAGCGCGCTATCGAGCCCCTCCATCGCACTATCGATGCGACGGAGAGCTTGATGAACGGGTTCAGGGGACCCTATGTTCGCGCCTGGAGATGGGAATCAGCACAGGTGAGGTGGTTTTACAACGGCAACTGTCTCACCTTTCCCGTTGTCGACGCACTGTCGGGTAGAGACGTTCATGCTTGAATTTAGGGTATGGAGGTACACAACGATGGAGGGAGTTGAGTGAGGTCGGTAGGACACGTCACGCGGTAGAAATGGGGAACGAGGAATCAAGCAGCCTGGTGAGAATATTCTAGCCTAAGATCGAGGTCATTTCCTTTCAGTCCGCATTCTCTGCTGTGGTCGCTTCGACCTTCTTGAGATTGGAATAGAATGCCGATATTCTTCTCGCATGGTGAGTCACGCTTTTACGCCCTTTTTGCTCGTGACTACAGAAGAAGATCAGCGAGGTAAATGCGAGATGAATCATCAATCGAATCGAGCTGACTTGGCGAGTACCGAAGATGCCCAACTATTGGACCATCTCTGTTCCAGTGTAGCAATCTCCTCCAGACTCTTGATCCTGAGGAGATTATGCACGTTAACGCTATCACTCCCCGTCAGCGGAATGTCCATTCGACTCCTATTCCGGCACCCCGTCGCGATTTGGTCTATCACGTCCAACGCGACTACGAGAGGGGATTATACTTGCTGATACCGGGAACGTCCCAAGAGGGAACAACTGAAGCGGCTGCAGCTATCGGAATAGAGTGGGTGTGTTGGGCGGTACGCAAGCGGTGCGGAGCAGAGGACGGAACGGACGAGGCACGTATGAACGGTTCAAATTGTTTCTTGAATGTCCGAATCCCAAGCTGTCCGGAGCGGAACCAGATCTTCAGGTGGTAGCAAATATCTGCAGCGTAGCGGTCAAGGTGAGCGACTTGGAAATTATGGTATTGCTGAACCAAACTATTGAAGGTCACAGGCAGTACACGAGATACATAAATGCAAAACAGACATGATACCGGGGAGGCGGGCAGGGAAACGGATAACCAAGATGCAGATCGACGACAAGCAGCGGGAGACGAATATAAAACGATGTGTGCGGGTAGAGGCCGATAGGAAGAACAGAGATAATACTCGTATCGGAGGACATCACGGCAGACGAAACGAGAGGATGAGGTGTTGGTGACCTGCGGGAGGACGTATCTGGGGGACTCGGCGCATTCGTCAAGGCTGTTGTTCGGTTCCTCGGGCTTGGAAAGGAAGGTTAACGCACACAGAAAGTAGTACGTCGGCAGGAACTTAACATTATTCATTTCTCCGTTGATCCACCGGAGCACTTTTCTACAGTTCTCCATGTCCTCGGCAGCCCCGAGTTTCTCATAAACTTCGGCGTCGTGTGGAGTCTCAGACTTTGCCTCCTCGAACCGACGTTGCCGATAGGCGCCTAGATAGATCACGTGTCACATGATCACTAATGAGTCGAGGGGCGGCTACGCGTCTCCCGGCATTGCCCCAAACCATTCGTGACTAATCGTCCCCCAGAATGTCCGATACGACTAGGAAACCTCTCCCGCCTGCCTTGAAGGCACTTCAGCATATATTGGACGCATTGCCTCTCGAGGAGGATCCAGAGGGTGAAACAGAACCCATGAATGTCAAGGATTTCACAGTGAGGGCATTTTGCCTGTCTCAGGGTGAACGCTAACCTCTGTCTTGATATTCGACCAGGTGGGGGCGAAAATGTTCTACCCCAAGGGTGAGATTCAAAGAGAATCCTATCGCACGAAGGACGGGAAGGTACGCGTCACGTCGGCCAAGAGCACCGTTTCGCTTCTGACCAACTGACGCGCTTGCAGAAAATACCTCCTCACCACTGGAGAGTCTACGACTTGATTCAACAGATTCCGGTCGGAAAGGTCACGACGTACAAGGTGATCTGCGACACCCTCGGTGAAGGCTCACCACGTTCCGGTATGCTACCATAGTCCCGAATAAGTCTCTTCGCTCACTAGATGCTGTCATGCCTAGTCGGCACCGCTCTCGCGAATAACCCTTTCGCTCCGTTCATTCCATGCCACAGAGTGATCGTCTCGAATCGAACTATTGGAGGGTTCTGTGGGGAAAAGCATAAACCGGCGGGTTCCAAGAACCGTTCAACGGTGTCCCATTGTGACTGGAAACTGCGGATGCTGAGACTTGAAGGGGTCAAGTTCGATAAGCAGGGACATTTGGTTGGCGCCGGCCTGGTCTTGTGGCAGCCCTGATCTACGCTCATACCCCCCTTGTACTCAAGTACACCTGGCCCCCGGGCGCGAACGGGTCCAAGGGATCATAAGGATCTTCGATCACTTTTTGACGAGATGTTCGTAACATGTAGCAGCAGTAAATGGACGCGGATGATATCGGGATATGGATGGAGTTGCACCTGGAAAACCCCAACTTAACCGACACGCTAATGACGAAACTGGACCTTCGTCGAGTTGTAGTTCGCAACTGGTGACCGGTGACCGGCCGGTCAGCAGGGAAGGTCCCCCACTGGTGGATACGAACTGGGTTCGATCCAGAGGCACTCTCCCCTCCCTTGAACTTCATCAGGACGACACCCTCTCCTCCTCCGAGTTACTGTCTATGCCCGCTTTTAAGATTTAGGTAGATCCGTGCTGGCTGAAGGGGTCAAGCTTAGCTTCAAGCTTAGTTTTGGGATGTATCCAAAAAGAGTATCCAGACGACCAGGACGTTGAACCGTGCATCTCGAACAGAGAACCATCCCCAGTCGGGTTTTCCAAATGCGCACGGCCGCTCGAAGGAAATGTCGGGATTTTTTCCAAGACCTCGAGACAGGCGGGAGCGAGGGGCACGTCGATAGAGCGAATGAAAACGGTTTGGATGCGGATGTATCGTGAAAGAGACCGCGTTTCTTGGGATGTTCCCGGGCTTCGCGAGAAGTCGGGCAGAGATCAGAATTGAGACGATCCCTCATCCTCTCGCACCTCTTGGCATCAGCCCCCGTTAGGTTACGTGATTCCAGGGGGATTTTACCAGGTGTACAGTCATGACGCAAGGGATAATCGATAACGCTCAGCGATCGACGGGTTCCATGTGGAGTACGTGGGGCAACGTCTTCTTGTGGGGCTCGTCGTTACAAACACAACCAAGATCCGGAGGCCCGCCTTTCCGCCTCCCCCCCAGACACTGAACGCAACCAGCTCCTTCACATGACCTCGAAAACAAATATACGCAAGCTGGATAGGATTCGGGGTAGGACCCCAGAGACGATGGGACGACCCACTCGCAGCGGAGGTTACAGCCGAAAATGATATCGGTTTACCCGAAACCGGGAAACGATCCGTTGTAAAGCACCTGCTTCAGAAGCAAAAGCTATTTACCCTGGTTTCATCGAGCGACTTATGTGGGGATGATTCCTCCGTCCTCTCACTGGTTTACGAACCGAAGGCGAATTCGTTCGTTCCAGTGGGGACCTGTCACCGAACAGCGGAGAATAGTGAGTGCCCTGTTTGAGGAAATTGACGTGCAGATGAGTGCATCGTAGGTCGATGAAATCTCAAGGTTTTGGAGGCAACAGATCAAAGCTTAATGCGTCACCCCGCGCGACATGTTGACCGGTTTACGGCCATCTACAAGTGTGCAAATTATTCTTCCGTGGGTCTTAAAATGGACCGAACTTGAACGGAGAACAGTGGGTGCTAAATGCATAGCGTTCCGATGGCTCTCCGTCGCCTGTTCGAGGCACGTAGGAGCTTCGCTATTCACCCGAAAAAAAACTACCAGCCAATGGTAGAGGTTCAAAATTCCTGACGGATAGCCGGGTAGGAGATGGAAATGGTTCTGGGAGAGAGTTTACGCGTGAGGAACTAACTGCTCTTTGAATTCAGGATTTGAGTGTTTCGAAACATTCCGGTATAAAGCTTGGGTGGGGTGCGGGATTGAAAAAAGTAGCACCGCCTCTCCTCTCCTCCACCCAGAGTTCGTCGCTGCTGACCCATCTTTATCGTCCATGTCTACCCCAATCATCACCATCGAGAAGGGCTCTATGGGCACTTTCAACCACCACAACAACAGTAGCGAGCACATTGACATTGGACGCTCTGCTGCTACTCTCCCCGTCCACACGTATATCCACAATCATGTCCCCAATCCTGCGCCTCAGCCGAAGGTCCCCGCAAACCCTGCTCCTCTGTGAGTATCTGCACTCCCCTGCCTGACCTGAGTCGAGTTTCCTGATTAGATGATCTCACAGTGGCCTATTCTCCGTCGCTGCCACCCTCTTCATCGTTTGTTTGGACGCCATTATGGCCCGCGGTCCCTCCGCGCCCAATGCCTTCATCAGCTTAGTCTGCTTCTTCGGTGGTCTTACTCAGACCCTTGTTGGACTGTGGGGTGTGTGCTTGGCAACCCCTTCTCTGGAACGCACAGCTAACTGATTGCATGGTTCAACAGACTACACTACTGGTGAAACGTTCGGCGCGAGTGGTCAGTATCTTCCTCTGCAATTATCACCCAAACCCCTTCTTCCCGATTCCAAATCGGGCCCTGTGTTCGATCCAGATCACTCCCCCTCTCATTAATTTCACCGCCGATTGCCATCACATTCGTTCCATACTGACGCCTTGTTTTCACTTTCAGTTTTCCTCTCTTACGGCAGTTTCTGGTTAACCTACGGTACCTTCCTTTCGCCTTTCCTGGGTATTTCCTCCACCTACGCGGGAGACACTGGAAACCTCTCCAATGCTCTCGGAATCTTCTTGGCTGCCTGGTTCATCATTACCTTCGTCTTCCTGTGAGTACTGGGGAAAGCCCAGAATCTATTCCTAGAAGCGCATCTGACCCAATTCACCCACCACCCTCCTCTAGCCTGGGGACCTTGAAGACCAATCTTGTCACGGTCCTCCTCTTTTTCTTCCTCGAATTCACCTACCTATTCTTCATGACCAGCGAGTTTACGCAAAGCCCCGCTCTCCACAAGGCCGGTGGATGGGCCGGTCTGGCCTGTTCTTTCACCTCCTTCTACGCTGCTGCTGCCCAACTCTTGACCAAGGACAACTTTTTGTACACTCTCCCTGTTGGGGTCCTCCGTCCCAGCCTCGACTGAATGTGTTCCTCCCCCCCTGTTTTTTCCCCGCTCGAGGTTTCCCACATTCGTGTGCCGGTGTGGAACTTAGTAGGGATAGAGTTGTACAGATAAAGCCCGGGACCTTCGGCCCTGGGCACCCCCCCTCCCCTGATGAACGAGACCCGCGCGAGAATAATGTACGGTAGAAGATGTAATAATGTACATATGATGTCCGTCCCCATAAAAATACAGCGTATTTATGAGGATCTTCCCTCAATATGTAGTGAAACTGCATATAATCAGTCGTTTGGGCCGATGTTTTGACGGGATGGATGGCTATCCGTAGAGTGTACGACATGTACAAAGGTCCATGGACTCAGGAAAACGTCGAGACCCTAGCCGTCCTCAGGTCATGGATGGGGGGAAACTCGACAGATGTCACCCCTTTAGGAAGGATAGAAACATTTCTACTCCTTCGAATACGCGCCCAGTAACCCACTGGCACGGGTTCTATACCAGAGAAGCATCCACGTTCATGGTTTGTTACAACAATGCAATTACATCCTGTTGGTTTGCGGATTCCGGGGCGGCGGCGAGCTGGGGACGCCTTGCGGAGGAGTGGGGCTCTTCAATCTGGAGGTGCCAAGACCTGGTGGAACCGGGCCGAAGTTGTACCGAGCGTCCAACGGAGCAGTCGGGACGACCCCGCATCTCTCTGCTTCCGTCACTGCAGTCTACGGTACATCCTCACCACTCCGATATCGCGACTGGATTCTCCTCTCTCGCTTTCTCCTATCCTTCGCAGCCCTCCGCGTTCCCACCTTCTCTCCATCGTCTCTCACTTTCTCTCAATCGGTGTTGTCGGACCGTTGACGTTGAGTAGCCACCACTTCTCCGAGTCTATCTTTCTGAATCAGTAGGATTCAACAAACGTGTCTTGAGATTGCCTCGTGTCCTTGATGTATCTATAGGTCCGTATCTATTCGCTGATCACTCATTCCCATGAATTTCAAGATGCCCGGGGACTAAGGAACTCTCCGGGAGATCCCTATTCTATCATTACTTCCGCGGACACCACCCCAGTGTATTCTTTGCAATATGCTCGAGGAGAACTGTATGTTCTTCCCTGTACGCCACTAGGTGCAGAGAATACAAGGCACATCTCAATCGATCATTCTTCAAGATATGTCGGTGCCTGAGGTCTAGCAAGTCTTACCGGCGATGGAAAGCCACTCAGTTCGTACGCTCCAACAGGGATGTACTCTTCTCGTTACTCTGTGTCGCGAAATGGTAAAACCTACCATCGGCTCTGTACGGTTCTCTCGTTCCTCCTCCCCATTCCCTCCCACGCAAACCTCAGGGCACCGCAATGCGTGCGTGCAGTTTCTCTTGACATTCGAATCCCCCAATCGACGGAGTTTCGCTTCACCCTGTTGATCATCCTGTTTCCAGCCGAAAACAACCCCGAGCCCCAAAGCCCATTGTCACACCCTACCGATAACGATCCCGGCAATGAAGGAAGCCAGGACTCACAGACCCACCCAGTTCCACCGAGATCTTTGACAGGCCCAAACCCGAGACGTGGCCGTCGCGCCTCAGCCCGGTCTGTCCCCAGGATGACGTGGGGTGAGGGCAGAGGGAACTCAATCAGCATCCAGGATCTGCGCGTTTCGTCAATGGCGACGGCGCAAGCAGTCAGGACGAATTTTTCTTATCTTCTGGTACCTGAGCATAGGGTCGGCAAGCCCCCCAACTTCATGTACGGGTTGAGGATAATATTTTTTGGTTCTTGTACGTCCAGCTATCCTATCCGTTTCTCGTTGTATCTGGCGTTCTAACCCGGTCTGATAGGGTTCAACGTTCTCTTGTTGGCAATTCCTATCTCTGTGCGTACATCGTCGGATACCCGATGTCACGAAATGATCGATGTATCACGCTTTGTTGATTCACAGTGGGCATTGCACTTTGCCAAACCTCACGAATACACTCTCATATTCACCTGTGGGTCACCTTCTCCGATGACGTCAGGGGTATTCAACACTCTCCCGCAGCTTCCTTCCTCGCAATCATACCCCTTGCGGAGGTGTGTATACGCTCAATTTCATCCTTCTCCGCCCATCATTAATTGCGTACTCCTCATTTTGCAGCTATTGTCCTTCGCAACGGATGAATTGGCAATTCGAGTGGGTGAGGTATTGGCCGGATTACTCAGCGCCGCTCTGGTGCGTGCTTCATTTCCCTTATTTTTGCTCCGTATCCTTCGGCTCACGGAATCTCGTGTTTATTTGCAGGGTACCACGTGAGTTTTCTCGTCAATGTCACTGGAGCCATGTCTTAACCGCCTCCGCACCTTTCCTCGTTCTAAATATCTTCAGTGTCGAACTAATCGTCGCCGTGCGCAAAAACATTCTATCCGTTCGTCCTTCAGTGACTGAACCGGTTGTGTAGATCATCGCCCTCGTGAAATGTGAGCTCCGGGTTGTTCATTCGTCCCTTGTTGGCTCTATCTTGAGTAATCTCTGTGAGTTGTTTTTTCCTTCACCATCTGTCCACCCGGCCTCCGGGGCATCACATGCTGAACCACGCCTCCTCATCTAGTGTTGGCAAGTCATTCTGTTTTGCTTCCCCCAACTCGGCCACGGAGACCCGGCTGACTCGATCTGTACGCTTAGGTTCCTGGCTTGTGCTTCTTCGCGGGTGGAACCAAGTTTAGCGAGCAGGGGTTCGCTCTGGGTACGTTCATGGCCATCTCTAGGGTTCCGACTCTCTCACCCTATTTGACCTTGCGAACCGCCCGCACAGCTGGTGCCGCTAAAGTCAATTCGTCCTTACTGACCCTTAGTGTCATCGGCGTTTTGATTCCGGCCGCGTGAGTCCACCTGTCACTCACCTCGCACCTAACGCTTGGTAGCGTCGCCTACGTTTACTAAATTTTCGCCGTTCACGTTCACGGGGTTATGTCGTGATATAGGTTCGACATGGTGGCAGGTGGCAATCGGATAACCGGGTTCGACAACGATACCGAACAGCGCGCCATTCTAAGAGTTTCCCACGGCACGGCAATTGTGCTCCTGTTCAGTGAGTTCCGTCCGTCGTTGTAATCCCCACCCCAGTGCGGTGCATTGACATATTTTAATACCCAAGTCTACGTCTCGTACCTCGTGTTCCAGCTCTTTTCCCATAAGAGTCTGTACGATGACAAGGGCGAAATAAAACCCGCAACGGTCGCGTACGCTCCCCGTACCGGACCAAGCGCGAAGGAGAGGACGAAGAAATTCTTCAGGCTCTCTACCGTGCAGGAAGCCAAGGAGGAGGGTGCCTCGGCTGAGGGATCGATAGATAGCGGCACCAACTTTTTCTCCCCCCATCTTAACTATGATTTACGGCGAATTACTACGGGGGAGAGCCGACGCAGTGCTGCCAATTTTTATGATGGGGACGAGGAGATACCGCAGCTGTCTCTGTCGATGGCCATCGCTCTTCTTGTTGTGGTCACGGTTCTTGTCGCAGTTACTGCTAAACTCCTTGTCGGGTCGATAGATGGATTGGCCAATAGCGGCGGGGTCTCGAGAGAGTTCATTGGTTTGATCCTGATTCCTACCGTTGGTAACGCCGCCGTGTACATTACGGCCGTTGCCGTATCGGTCAGGGACAAGTTGAGCCTAAGTGTGGGTGTCGCCGTTGGAATCAGTATAGTAAGTCCTCCCCCCCAGGCTTGCTATTTCTCATTTGTAACGCGTAGTATTCTTAACTTACTTCTATCCATCCAGCAAATCGCGTTGTTTGTCATCCCTTTCATCGTCGTCCTTGGGTGGATCATCGGTCGTCCAATGACGATGCTCTTCGACCCGTTCGAGTCGATCGTGCTCTTCTTCTCCGTGTTGACCGTCAACTACGCCGTACAAGATGGAAGATCGAATTGGTTAGGAGGGACGATCTTGATATGCCTGTACGTCTCGTCCTTCCACCTGACCGTTGTTTCACCTTTTCTTCTTTCTTTCCTGGGCTGACGTATCTCACGCTGGGATGTAGGTATGTTATTGTGGCGTTGGTTTTCTGGTTTTACCCTGGAATACAGCCTGGTGGACTCCTCGCTTGTGCGACGTCAGACGACTAATCGGTCCTTCTGCTTCGCCACGCTTTAGATACCAGAAACTTTTACCCGACGATCAAATCACCTGTATCTTTTTATCCCTGCTTCATTCTGCTCCCTCTCTGAAATGTAATACTATTGCTCCCTTTTCCATGCGCGACTCCTCCAGGCCCAACCACTCCGGTCCTGAATGTTGGGTGCTCGATATCCAATGAAGTCCAAAAAGAGATTCGAACCCCAAGCCCCAGGTCTTGTCCTGTTTTTTTTTTACGTTTAAGCGCGAAAACGCGGTCAAGTCGGTCCGTACGTTTTGAGCTATCGTCAATGTGTGGTTTCCTAGTTATGCCTATGGAAAGCTAGGAGCGCGCACCATTTAGCAGCTGCAGTCGATCCGCGGGCCGAGTTCGTGTAAGACCCCCCCCCGGCCCTAGCGCTGACCTTGATCCCATCTAATTCGCTACTACTGGAAAGAGTTTAGATGCGCTCGTACATATGTGTGTATACTGCGAAGTTGAGTTGGAGGTCGTTGAACCGATGTACCTGGTTCAATGGTACGCATCGTGGACTTCATAGTAGAGTTTTCGGTGAACCAGCTACGGACAAATCGCAATATCTGAAAGGATTCATAAGTGGAAGCCGGGGCGACCGATGCTCCCTAAGGTTCGATCACCCTGAAGCCTATAGCGCTATTTAATTGACAGAACTCCCTGAGCCTCCCGACAGTGTAGAATAAACAAAAAAGTTACAACGTCGCCTGAACGCGTCTACCTACGGCAACCTCCCTACTCGGGGCCTGAGGAAAGGCCGTCATGAACGTCCAAATGGCGCGCAGCTTCGTAAGCACTAGTGAACGTTTCCCCACAAAAACCCAACCCGCATCTGAACAACTCCTCGGGTTCCCAGTCACTCGGTTCTTCAGGAAGGGAGGGGGTATCCACCCTGGGTGCGAAACGAAACAAGGGTAACTCGGGGTACTGGATAGGAGAGGGAGAGGAGCTGTAATGGGTATAAGGCGAAACAGAAGAGCTTCGCGAACGCGACTCGCTCTCTCGGTCTGATAGGATATTAGTGACAGGAGAACTGCGATCGGAGGTGCGCTCAGAGCCGCCATCCTGTTCCGTTCCTTCATCCACCCCTGGGAAGGGTGACTCCTGGAAGTTGGGGGATGTCTCCAAACACTGTAGAACATCTTCAACGCTCGGGCGAGTGTTCGGCCGAGACGCCCAACATCGCTGCAACATCTCCCACAGACCCTTCGTGAACATCCCTCCTCGAGAAGGACTTTCGCCTCTCGATATCTTCATGAAAACCGTTAGGTCCGCGTGTTCATAGAACGGAGTGTTCCCGCTGATAACTTCATATGTGACCATCCCGAGAGAATAACAATCTGAATATTTCGTTGGGCAGCTGCTCTTGAACCCGAAGTCCTGCGGGGCGATGAGCTCCGGGCTCAGCCATCGGACCACGCCACTTTGTGTGTATGGGCTGGTGGACAAAGTATTCGCAGGATCCGAGACGATCGTAAACAGGCCGAAGTCTGCGAGGCGGGCATGGGCGGTTCGGTCAATCACTATATTGGCCTTGATAAGTAAACTCAGTAAGATAGGTGAATTACTCCAACGGTGAAAACAACGCACTCCTTTAAGATCTCCGTGAATCACCCCCTGGTTATGAATGTAGATCAGCCCCCTAGCGACATCTCCCAGCTCAATAAATAATCCGACCGTTAGTGCAGGCAGTGAGATTTTGAACGAAGAACCTACCAGCTCCAACCGGTTTGCACCTGGGTGTGCCTTCACAAAGTCGTTAATGTTTCCGTTGGCCATCCAGTCCGACACCATCGTGAACTGGTTCCCGGACATCGTAACCCCTATCAGCGGCAGGACGTTCGGATGCTGGAGTGACTTCCACGTCACAACCTCTTTGCAGAACCTCTACACGGGGTACTGTCAGAGCTCAGGCACACAGGAAGAGAACACAACCAGCAACTCACGCTAATCGTCATCCGTAAGTCACTGTTCCAGTATGTCCTTATGACCTTCACAGCAACATCCCGGCCACAATGCTCCCCCTTCCACACGTCAGCATACCCGCCACTGTACAATGCAGCGCCGGTCGGGTCATAACGGACAGGAATCTTCAAGGCCCTCGGAAGGAGCGCGTGGTGGCCACATGCCCTGTATAACAACTTGAGGCATTTCTCTCGGGTCGGTGGCGAAAGATCGGGCCTATCCAGCGTCTGGTCGAAATAGTACGTTGACATCAACTTCCGATTGGGGGATCTACGGAAAGGTGGAACGCACCTCATTAATTACATCGACGAAGGTCTGTGCGTCGTCCCCGGGGAGGTGATGGATTGTGTCATCCGCTTCCTCGCTCACGAGGATCGCCTCGATCAAGGAGGGGAGTTCGTGTGGAGCGAACTCGCGTCTGATCAGCCATCCACAGGCTGGAGTGTTGAAGTTGAGGCAGAAGAAAGGGGAATCAATAAGGGCGGCGGAGGTGGGGCTAGAGTCGCACTCAATGTGTTGAGTATCCCTTCAATCTCCAGCTTGCGCCTTTCAATCCCGTCCTTGTCATATTTAATGCGCGACATGTTCACTCCCCTCCTGAGAGCCCGCTCGATCCCATTCATAGCCCTAGAGTTCCTCGGTGGAGAAGCGGACAGCAAAACCAATCAACGTACCTCCTCAAATCGTCGAGTGCCACCACCACGGATTCGCTGAGACCCTTTCCTTGAATCATGGTCTTCAGCGTCTCGGAGACATTGAAACAATATTCAGACAATTGGACAGAATCATCGTTGTTGATCATCTTGGTCTAGTTGGGGTCCGCTGAGAGTTCATGAGTGGACGCAGAATGATGGCACTAACCAGGACCAGAACTTGGATAGCCCTAACGGCTAGGATGACCCCCGTCGCGGGAGAGTCCTCGGCTGAGTTCCTGCGCAGGATGTCGATTCTGTCCTGGATCGACGCCTTGACGGCCTTGCATTTGTTTGGTGCCATGGTCACCGACTCGATGTGGTTCGATATGAGGCGTGCAAGTGGGACGACGGAGGTTGGGCTCGAAGGGTACACAAGCGACTAACCACGAGAGTCACACGCGGCTTGCATGGATAATTCATACTAGTAGGGCTGGCGCTATGCGGAACCCTTTTGTCCAGATGCGTTCCCCCACTAGCTTTGTACATGTTTGTTTGATCGGGGTCAGCGACACTCCTGCTCCGCCTCCCACCCGCTCCCCGGGATGTCATCAGTGTGTGTGGGTCCCGCGTCCTCGCGCAGAGTCACAAGTACCTCCGCTCTGCTCTCTTCTATCATCTGCGGCACTTACTGTGTCTATATATGACGTATTTATCAGCCATCATAATGCATTTGATTTCTATGCATATATTTCTGCGTATCCCCACGACCGTAAGGGAGGCTTGTTGTTTTACTTCTGGGCTCGAGTAGGGAAACCTTATTTCGATGTCCTTTTCAAGCTGCTTTTCCCCACAGTTCTTCCATGGTTAAATACATACGTGCCCGTGTTCGCCGTGGGGGTGCCCCCAGCCGCTTCCTAATTCCCCTCCTCTCGTTTCTTCCAATCGCCCGGGAATACTCTCCGACCCTACAAAACTACCTTGCCGCGAACGCCACCCGGTGTTCCACTTTTCTCGACCCATCGCTTATCGCGTGCTTCAGGTCCCTCGCAGGGGCGATTCACGAGTTATATTCGGGCTACATGTCCTGGTAGACGCAGGTTCTTCCTCTTCACGACACCATAATAAGAGGTGTCATGAGGTTAAACGCCGAGTGTCTACTTACCTTTAGAATCTTCCCACACACCAGAAACGGTAAACCGATTACCCTAATGGATTCATATCTGGGGGTACATAGGTTGGCGTTCTTCAAGTGGGCGATTTGATCACACAGGATGCGAATGTCAAATTCAACTTAGATAGCACAACTAGTAATTTACAAGGCATTCAAGTCGGCATCAAGAAACTGATACAAGGAAGAGCGAGCAGAACCATTTGGTTTTGGGGCGCGGATATTTGCCGTGCCGAATTTCTGTCGGAATTCAATCGATGGTGATGCGTTGAGCCTCCTGGCCAGGAGAGCTCTTAGGGAAAGTAACCGTCAAGACCCCGTGTTCCATCGCAGCTTTGATGTCCTGGGACTGGGCAATACCCGTCAGTCCACAGTTCCCGGGAGAGTGAAACTAACCACCAAACCAACCTTAGTGCCCTCGGGAAGCTTGATGCTCCTGGAGAATCTCCCAGTCCTCCTCTCACGGACTGAATACCCATGTTCATCTCTCTCGGTGGACTCGGAGACCTCTCCAGAGACGATGAGGTTCCCATTGTGTACGTCGATGTTGACCTTGTCCTTGGACAAGCCAGGGAGCTCGAACGTGGCCGTCATGAGGTTCTTGTCCGTGTCCTCATGCAGGTCCATCCTAAACCAAATCCCCATCAGTGTCGAGATAGGAAAGGGTGACAAGCTAATCACCTTGGCTTCAACATACGAGAGGCCTGTGGCTCCTCGTACGAAGCGAGGGGAGTATGAACGCGAGGGCGGAACGCGTCATCAAAGACGCGTTCCAAGTCGAAGAACGGGTTATAGATGCGTGCGAGAGACATCGTGATGAGGTGAAAGCAACAAACTAGACAGACGAAGAGAGAGAATGTCGAGTTTTGAGTTGGTGAGGAGAGGCGATTGGAACCGGTGGGGGTATTATATACCCCACGGGTGTGCAATTTCGTGGAGTCCCCGGCCATCTAGAACGATGTGGAAACCATTGGACCTCTCTAGAACCACACCGTAGGATCCGTCCTGAACGCGCAAATGGGATTGGATCCAAATCCGTCAACGCCAGGATG
>Ga0307517_10005509_pt1 | contig 19031 bp, 9 predicted proteins | sample 23_EM_MG_FD_194515 | JGI IMG/M metagenome (GOLD analysis project Ga0307517, IMG submission 194515) | Populus trichocarpa ectomycorrhiza microbial communities from riparian zone in the Pacific Northwest, United States - 23_EM | ecosystem: Host-associated > Plants > Roots > Unclassified | place... | reverse complement strand
ATTGTTTTTTAATAGAAAATAGAGAGCCATAAAATTTTTAGGATAGCTAAAATTATTTATTATGGATGACAACAATGTAGGAAATAGTTGAAGGTTTGCATATAAATAAGACATGGAAACTTGTTCCACTTTCAAATAGAAAAAAAAACATATTGGTAACAAATGAGTCTATAAGATTAAACAAGATAGCAATGATCAAATAGAAAAATATCGTACAAGATTGGTGGTAAATTGATATGCTCAAAAGGAAAAGATTGGCTTCAACATGATTTTTTTCTATTTTGTTGTTAGACTTATGACATTATGAATGACATATTAGTAATTTCCCCCAATAGAGACTGAGTCTAAAAAATAAAGACTCAATTAGTTAAGGAGTTTAATATAAAGGATTTAGGATAGACAAACAAGATTTTAGGGATATAAAATTATCCAAATAGAAAAAATATGAAGATTTAGGTGGAACAAGATATGAAGCTTTAGTCTAAAAAATAAACGCTTCCTTTCCACCATGTCATTGAAAGCGTCTTCGTGTCCTTTCCCTTCTTAGCTTTGGGTGGCCGATTTGTCGCTGGTGGAGATTTCTTTTTTTCTTCTTTCTCCTCCTTTAAAATGATAGATTGGTCCTCATTGTTGTTGATATTTAAAATTCAGTCTTTATTTTTTTAATTTCTAATTTTTGTTCTTGTCCATTTTATAAATATTTTATTTGTTTTCAATTTCATCATTTAATAACAATTTGTCATATAATTTTTTTTTTCCATTTCGGTCCTTATTATTTTGATTTCTAAGTTTTTTCTTGTCTTCTTTGTAAAAATTTTATTTACTTTCAATTTCATCTTTCAATCCAAATTTATGATGTATTATTTTTACCAATTTGATCCTCATTCTTTTGATTTTTTTTCTTTTGTTAAAGTTAATTTTCTTCTTAATTTCACCCTTTAATAAAAAAAATTACTTTTATTTTGTATGTTAATTTTGATCATCATTCTTTTGGTTGTTTTTTGGTCCTTTTTCTAAATTAATTTTTCTTTTCAATTTCACCCTTCAATAAAATATAAAATTTATTTCTATTACAATTTTGATCCTTATTCTTTTAATTGCTATTTTCTGTTTTTAATCATTTTGTATAATTAATTTTTTTTTCAATCTCATCCTTAAATACTTGATTGATTGAGAATTGAACTTCATTGTTTTTCCAAGTAAGGTACTATGGGTCTAATGATCCGGATCACGGGTTTAAAAGGTTAATGTAGGTTGATATTTTTAAAAAAAAAAAAGATTTTGTGATTTTCTTTATTCTTTTTTCTATCGGGTAATTATGATATCTTGATCCGGGCTTCGGGCCTGGTAGGATAACTTGGGTTGGCTTGATCTTGATTACTGGAGTTACATGTTTGTTATTCCAACTCAAATTAACTAGAGTTGATTTTTTTAGGTTGTTTTTTATTTATTATATTTCATTATTTTATATTTAATGGGATAAGAATTGAGTTATATTATTTGTTCATTTAGAAAAGATATTTTTTCTCAAGTTATCATGATCTCTTTTTATTTTTTAAAACAAAATTAATTTCTTTAATCCAGTCGGTTGAATGGCAAATTTTTCTACCCGTGATTAAGGCAGCTTGTAAACTATTCAGCTCAAAACAAGTCGTACCCTGCAACTTGGAATTCTTTAGATGAGATTCACACCCGAGTTTATTTCAATGCGTTTATACTGAACCAGACTCGTGTTAGTTTTTTCCAAGAGTTCGAGTGGTTAATCAATACTTTAGATGTATGTGTGAATGGTTTTTTCCATGAACATGTGGCCGTGATCATCGTTCTATAGTTTCCATCTCTCGGTAGGTGGGGGGGAAAAGACAAGCTGCTTTTGCCTGGCTTCAACTTTGAATGCTACAAAGTCAAAGAAGGAGGGAGTCACTGCAGGAAGCATGAAGGAAATTACCTATGGCTACGTATCCAATTCCTGCTTTTTGTTATATTTCTTTTTCATAAGAGTTGTAGTTTTGAAAACCTCAAGCAGTGATTTTCGTATGTTATTCCACTTGCTATTTTAATGGTTTTGGGACCGAGTAAACCTCAGGGTTTTTTTTTTTTTTTTTAGTTTTTGTCATTATCACCATTATTTATTTAGACTTGTCTTTTGGTGAATATGAAATGAAACTTTGCAAGTAAACCCTTTATAGCAACAGGAAGGTTCCAGGAATTGATCAAATTTCTTGGTCTTCCACTTCCTTTCATAGCCTTAATTAACGCGTCATGTTGTACCCTTATAGCTTTCAGACTTCCAGAAGCAAAGATTCGCTCTCATTGAGAGGAAGTATTTATCATCAGCCGATTGCAGTCCACTGTTGGTAATTTGGAATTGATCCAGTAGCAACCCTAAAGAAAAACAGAAAAGGCAGCCTTGCCTGACCAGGAGGAGTTGTTTTTCCCTTGTGCTTATTGAAATGGCTTCTGGTAACAGGATTCAAAGTCATTAAACCTTCAAACAGCGGCAAGACTCAGGCTGTTAATTTTTAATTGAGCTTTGAAAAAGCTGATCTCTCCACCGAAAAAGTCCCAAAGCTTTGCTTCTTTTTGAAGACTTCTGCAAGTCAATATAGCTACAACTAATGTAGTCTTTTATGCAGGAAGGTACCAAGTGAAAGGTATCCTATGCACATGTTCTCTCTACAGCTTTTCTTTTCAACCAGAAGTTCCAAGTAGAAGGATCATATTTGCTTACATGATAAAAGGTTGATCTGGGGCAAAAGAAGAGAGAAAAGAAAAAGCTAATAAGAAGAAGTCAAAGAAAGAGAATTAAAAAATGAAGAGGAGAAAAATAAGGGTTGGAAAAGTCTATAACTTTATAATTTTTATTCAATTCATTAAAATTCTCAAACATTTAGAAAAAAATAGGATATAAATATTAAAACCCTAACATTAAGTGTATTATGATACTTATGTAAATGAGCTCAAAATTTATATTGTTCATTACTGGCTTGAATATGTTTTTTAATCTCAACATGCAAATTATATGAACTTTATATACAAAAGACTCAACTGAATCAGACATTTTAAAGTAAGAAGACATAGTTAGAAGATCTACAAGCTTTCTAGATTCGTAACTATGAACACTATATGATCGAGGGTGTAAAGTGGAACAAACAATATTTGAAGTCTTAATTAATGGATATAGTTTAGACATAACCTAGTAAATTAGAATTATCTTTATCTTCCTCATCATATGTCAAGGGTAAAGGATCAGGGAACTCAACATGTTGCTCTAAATCTATGACATGCTGGATGTTAAGCATTAGGAGGTGAGGAGCATGTTGCTCCAAACCTTTGACGTGTTGAGCGTCAAGCATGATGGGTAAGGAATCAAGTGGTTTAAGTAGATTAATATCATAAAACTCTTCTCAGACCATACTTACCTTTTCAGGCAATTCTACTAAAGATTTTCCTAATACTTCTTCCTTTACCACTAAAGTAGAATTATTATATTCTTTATTAATCTTATTTTTAGACTCGTTTAGACTTATAGTGTTAAGTCTCTTTTCTTACACATCCTCTTTATCTAGGCCATTAAAGTTCTCAGGATTGAGTTCATACACTTGCACACAATAGTTTTTCTTTTCACCTATATCCTTATATTCTTAGACGACTAAGAGTTTGGAGGTGCGGTTGAAGAAGATATGACCAGAACCTTGACAGTTAGCATACTAAATCTCTAAACTCATCATAGACATTTCATTAACGACTTTTTTTCCCTTATCTTTTTTATAAATTTAGGCACCACTAAGATTAAGTCTATATGATGGAGCACCTAACAAAGAACCATCATTCCTAAATTGAGATCTAAAATGGGTAATATGAGGGTCTTGATATTTTATTCATTGACTCTTTATAAGCAGCTCATAATCTTGCACTACAGTATAGGCTTGGTTAAGAGTAAAACCACCCATGAGCCTGACCTCTTTTCTAAAATTATCTTTCAAACCCTTACAAAATCTACGCAAAGTTAAGGCTTTATTTTCTCTTATGGCATATCTCATCATGTAATCATTAAATTGTGTTATATATTCATTGACAGATTATTCCATTGGTGTAAGAGTTTATTTCTATAAGACCAGGGTAGGTACTTCTCCTGTAGTTTTTGTTTTATTTTGGTCCAATCAATTATGACTTATGAGAGGTTTACCTTTCCTCTCTAAACAACCCTCAACATCTCCCTAATAAAGTTGGGCTTCATTAATGGGCATCATCTTAACAAGTCTAATTCTAATATCATCAAACAAGTTGTGTCACTCAAAGAATTGATTAATTTCACAAATCCACATATCATATATCTAAGGGTCATGATGACCATAAAAAGTGAGGGCTTCTATTTTATTACGGCTCATGACTTTCTCATCAAGGTAATTGTATTTAGAGTAACCTAAATGATAATTATATTGGTGACACTCAGGGTGAACATACCTACAATGGTTATTCCTGTTATATTTATTGGTCTTTGGGTGCCTTATTCGAGAACTCTCTTAGGGTTCATTTCTTCTAAACATGTTTGTCACCTGAGATTGTAGCTCCCATCAAATGGTCTTAAGAGTATTACTAAGGGTCGGGTTCACGATAAGTGTACTAACTTAAAATGGAATTGAGATCACATACAATTCTTACAAGTGAAATCACAATACAAAAATAATAATTCTATTTTTTTTAATGTGGAGATTAATCAAAAACAAAAAACACCAGAAAGATTTTAAGCATGCATTACCAGACCTTCACTAGTTTCGATAAGCTCCACAATTAATAAAAAAGACTAAAGGCAAAATTTGAATGGCAAAATATAAAGCGAGCAAAGTATAAGAATATAATGCCAAATGAAGGTTTTTTAGGCACAAAAGAATACTATTAATGATAAATTGCATAACAAGTGTAATACCAAAATAGTAAAATTCAATGTATCAAAAGATAAAGTAATTTACTTACTAGAATTCTAGGTCAAAAGATGCTGGTCACTGCTACTAATGTGGCGAAGAATACTAACGTGTCAATGATGGATGACATGGCGACAACATGTCAATACAGGCTGTCGTGGCGCTGGCATGGCAATATATGTTGATGTGGCACTGGCATGTCTGTGTGGTGATATGACGCTGACATGCTAGTTTGGTGATATGGCGTTGACATGGCATCGTGATACCTAGGGAAGTTTTTCAAATCTGAGCTGTCAACAAAAACATTATTTTTTTTTTCAGTTGTTGATGATGATTCTACATAATTTTTATGGTTTAGGAACTGTGTTGAGTTTTGAGGATTTTTCCAAGCCTTAAAGAGATCAATTAACTATAAGAACAAGTAAAAGTCTGTGCTTCGATACTAAAGCTGATGCGGGACAAAAGAGATTTAAAGCTAAAGAAGAGAGAAAAGAAAAGGCTAAGAAGAAGAAGTCAAAGAAAAAAAAAACTAAAAACTAAAGAATAAAAGAATGGGGGTTGGAAAAGTCTACAACTTTATCATTTTTATTCAATTCATCGAAACTCCCTAACATTTAAAAAATAGAATATAAATATTAAAACTCTAATTAGAATAAACAATTGGACTTATAGCCCATTAAATAAAATATTTAACAATAACTAAATTAAACCCAATAAATAAACCTAAATAAAACAATAGCTAAATTAAATTAACTTAATAAATAAACCTAAATAAGATCCAATAACACAAGGGTTGAATTATCCTCCATCATCATAAATTATACAAACATGTAAATCATGCCTCGGTCTGATTTGTCTATCAAAGGTGCTAAAAATAAAATAAGAGAATGAATGAGCAATAGGAGATTATACAAAACCGTATTGCATATTTTTATTTATCAAAAAGGGGTGGCGATATTCTATCATATATGATACAGAGGTGTAACCTAAAGGACCCACCTAGAGCTGGCCTGAAGAATTATCATACAACTGCCCTGATAAACGAAAGAACAGATCAGTGGTTATAATAAGATATATAAAAGGAAAGCAGACATCAAGCTAGTTAAAACAGAAGTATGGCTATGGCAATATGGAGATGCAATTGAACATTGAGTCATTCCTGGTCTCTTTTGTTGATCCAGTACTAGAGTTGCTACCTTGTCCAGCAGCAACTGCAGGAGGCGCCATGGAAGCATGTGGTTCTGTTGGGAAATTGTTATAGTCCTCCGTATCATAATTAACCTGCATTAGAGAAACATGAAGTTTTTCCGCACAAGGATCAAGAATTCGCATAAATACAAGAGAACATTTCATTCTTCTATTTTCAAACCTCAATTGCATATCATCATTTTACATGACAATGGACTGCTAGATCGCAGAGAATTCTAACTTGCACCTGTTACAAGGTCAGTTAGATTCCAAGTGTAGCATTCATTTGATCTAATACTAATTCACATGTTTACTTTCTTTTTGATGAACACACATCAAATGCAATACTTACACTAGATAATATATATCGAGTTCCATTCTCTTGAATACAGCCAAGCAGTTCTACAATTCCGTTCAGCAATTATTTGCTATCAGTATTAGAGTAAATAATAGAGACTATCTCTGAGTGGAGATCATAATTATTGCGATCATAGACAGTAAAATGCCTTCCTCCTTGCATTGTTAAACTCATACGGGGTATCAAACTCGGATTTGCATCAGGACTGCCCATCATCAAGAAAAAGGATACAGTTACAGAGAATAAAGACTAGGCAGGTGATGATGGATAACGCTTAATGTCTCTTTCATCGCACTGTGTTATAAGGCCTAACCTCATATCAAAAGGAATCCTGGGATCTGGTGGACGCCGCTTATCTCGTGCCAGTAAATGAAACTGTAAATGAACATAAGAATTCAATCTCGGTACTGGATTATTCAAAGAGAGTGGTGAAGCAAATCTTCATCCTCCAAAGCACCTGCTTTTTCTGAGAACGTTGAATAGGCTGGGTCAACCATACACATAAAATTAAGAAGTTCCAGAATCAAAAGGAGATGCGAACTCTACATCAATGGATGTCGTTCCTTCTCGAACTTGAGTCACAGTAATATTATAGCTTGGGCTGCATGACAGTTCCAGACATAGGTTATGGAACAAATAACCTTCCATCAAGACAATCACAATTAGCATCAGGTAAGTGAGAAATTAATACTTACTGGGTCGGGTTCACATTGAATAGAGTCACTTCCAATTCCACCATGTCCAAAGCATATGGAGAAAGAATCTGCTATCAATCCCTCCCTCGATAAGACACTAGGAGCAGAAATCTTCTCCATGCCCAGCCCAAATAGACCATGGGAGCAGCAATGTCCAGAAATGAACCAATCTGAACCTGTCCACAACTGCACATTTCATATTGCATTTTCATCTCTACCAAGACCCAAAGCACTGAAATGAGAGAAGAATGCTATCCTGAGGCAAGGTGTTAAAATTGTTATTATGATAAAATAACTCACCCAAATGTGATGTAGTCTTCAACAAATTCTCGTGCGCACCATCTTCCGTTGCCAAGTGCAGAACATCCTCTACCAAAATCCCAGAAGTAGATGTTTGAGCAGAGCCATAAGAGACCATTTAAGGGCAGCTGCTGAATGTTCCAAGGCAGTGATTAGGCTGTGCACACAAATCATTGTTGCAGGTGACCTTTTTGCTTGTCGATGACTCTCTTGGGTTGTACTTACTTACCTCAAAAGCCTGCTACAATGACACATGGCAGAAAATCAACCATGAGCAGCTAATAGAATTTGATATAGAAGCAGCAAAACAAATCCATCGACATTCTTAGCACTGTTCATCATACCGCTAAGTGTTCCTTTAACTGTGTCTAGTAACCTACGAATGGTCACACAGATCAAGTGCAAATAGCCATTAGTCTGTACTTTAGTAATCCAATTACTAACAGCTACAAATTAATGCTCCTGTGAGATCACTTCTAGAGATGTTTTTAACCTCACGAATGTGAAATCAATAACAAAGACTGACGAAACTCCACAATGAGGGACAAGATATAAAGCCAAACAATGATGAATCAACAAAGTAAATAACAGTAACATTGCATAAAAAACAATCGTTGTAACTATTCTTGCATATAATTGCACTAATAAAAATCACATTTACCAAAAACAAAAAGAATGGAGAAGAGACACACTTACAGAAGCATAACTTACAAAAACAACTCAAGAATTGCAAAAGTGCATTAACAGTAACTAAAAATGAAAAACAAAAACATTTGAATGAAGGAAGCATACTATCCCAAAGAGCTGATTCTAAAGATGGAATTCCCATCAGAGAAAGCAAAAGGTTAGTGCAAGTGAAATGTTGACTTCAATCTGGATATTAATTATCTATGAGTGCTTGAGAGAATTTGGCTCACAAAGGAGCTAATAATGGAAAGGATGAGTAATTAGAGCAAAACGAGAGAGAGAGCAATCCAAGAATCTCGGATTCAACATTTGTTCATCATTTCTATCATATTCCCTACTGTCAATTTTGATATATAGCCTAAGCTTTCTTCTAGACGGCTTCTATGACACTTGACATCTAATAACACTACTACAAACTAAATGAAACGCTGCTTACGATGAGCCAATGTTGCATAGGGCTGAAGAAAACATTGTGTGTTACAATCCCTAACACCTAATTAATCAAGTGAAGTGCAAGGCCACCTGCAATACTCCTCAATCTTCAATTCTATATGCCAAAATCTTCTCCCCAGATTGAACTTGTAACAAAGGTGAGTCAACATCAGAGAGTCTGCGTCCCCTTAACATCTGATTACGATGAGCCAATGTTGCATATTACTCAAAGCTTCGTTTCTCAGGCCAGTTTCTAGTCAAAGCAGCATAATTCTTGAATGAAGCGGAGAACCTGGGGTGCATCTTGAAAGTAAAGATGCGACCTTAACAGGTTTTACAGATAACCCAGATTGTTATCAGCAAAAAGAAAGTTAATTTCATTGAAGATCTTATTTTGAAATCGCATTGCTTAAGAAAGACAAGATCTTGATTCAACTGAAAGAGGGGATTTTGTATGCGTGCGTTATCAGTGAAAGAGAGTCCAGGAGTTAAGGAAAGGTTTTTCAAGCATGTCTCGTGGGAGATGGGGTCTATATTTTATGTTTTGGTATTAGTGGTCATTATAAAATTTTGTAATACGTTGATATGTCGAGGATCATATTATTTTTTTAATATAAAAAAATATTTAGATATTATTAATATTTTTTAATAAAAAATTTTAAATTGTGTAAGGATTAATATGATGTGAGATGTTTAATTTGTGAGTTCAAAAATAACTTAAATGACTAAAAACATATAGTTTGATTTAAAATAAATATTTAAGATAAGATTCATTTAATAAATATTGAGTTAAAAACATATTAGTTCGATTCGAATCAACTCGAGCTAACCTGTCAAACCCACAACTTGAGTCATAAAACTAAGATAACTCAATAGAAAACAAATTAAAATAAATTATAAAGCCCAATTCACAATCAATTCGGTGTTGAAAGATAAAATTAAAAAAAACATTAATTAAAAAAATGACATAAAAAAAGACTTGAATCAACCCGGATTAACCAGCTAAACTCGTGACATAAATCATTAGATGGAGATAGCTTCATAGAAAACAAATAAAAACAAATCACGAAGCATAATTCTTAATCAACCAAATGCTAAAAGATGAATTTGAGAAAATAAATTAATAAAAAAAAGAAAAAAAAACTTGAGTCAACCGATCAAACCCGCAGTCCAGATCATGAGACTAAAATAATCTCACAATAATTAAATTAAAAAATATTATAAAGTTCAATCCTCAATAAACCTAACGTTGGATGTAATTGAAATTAAAAAAAAATCCAAAAAAAACAAAACATTATTCTAATGAATAGTATTTTGTGATGAGAGTTATAGTAAAATCCTCCCCTCGTTTAGTTTTTTTTTTATTAATATTTTAATTCAAATTCATAATTTTTTCTTCTAATCTATATTTATTAAGAAAAAAATTATAACATTTTTTTTAAATCCAAATTTAAAATAATAATTAATGAGAGAAACAAAATACAAGAAATTGTATTTGGTGTAGAGTTAAGGATGAGGCCTTGTGGGGAGGTGGGACTTGAATTGAAAGATGAAAAGGATGGGGGTATTGAAATGCATGCCTTTCTTTTTGTGCAGGATGTTAATTTTATTCCGGTTGATATTAAAAACAAATTTGATAAATTTTGATTTTAGAGTATTTTAGCATGTTGTTTGAGGTTATATTGTTTTTATATATATAACATTCAAAAATACATAATTTTAATTCAAATTTAAAGATAAATTAATTTAAAATTATACAATTCAAATTTCAAACACAATGTTAAGTATCTAAATATAATTTTAAATTTTAAATATTCCTCTAGATGATTAGCCCACGCTACACAACGGGTCAGATCAAATTTTTTTAATTAAAAAAATTTCAAGTGTAGCTAATTTTTTATAGTAGAAAAAAATTTAAACAATATGAGTTAACTTGATGTGACTCAATCTACTCGACATGTTTAGAGATAACCTGAATGCCTGATAAAAATATAATTTGACTTAAAGAAAATTATAAAAAGTATGAAGACGACAACATATTGAATTAACTTAGGTCAACCTTGGTTAATCTTCCAAATTTCCGCTTCGGTCATGAGACCATAATAACCCCAAATAAAGCAAATCAAAATAAATTATGAAGCTTAATTCTCAATAAATTCATTGTTGAATAATGAAATTGGAAAAAATTCAATCTAAAAAAAGACACAATAAAACAACCTAAGTCTACCCAACTTAACTCACAAAATCAGTGACTCGGGTCATGAGACTGATAATTTTATAGAAAGCAAACCGAAATAAAATGATAAATCTTAATTCATAATCAACCAAATGTTAAAAATGTTAATTGATGAAACTGAAAAAAAAATAAAAAATAGACCAAAAAAAACCTTATGTCAACTAGATCGATTTGTCAAACCTGTGGCATGGGTCATGAAACTGAGATAATCATAAACAAAGCAAACAAGAACAAATTATGAAATTCAATCTCCAATAAACTAAGTATTGAATGATGAAATTAAAAAAAAAAATATAGATTTTTAAAAAATACTATTCATAAATTGAAACGGACAAAATGAAACTAGAACATCTCGACTAAAGTTTAGCTAAGAAGTCCAGAATGGACCAAGATTCAGAACGAGATGAAATTTATTCTGAGTTGTTCTGTTTTTTTTTTAAATGGTAAAAGATATACTTGTCGTTTCGTACATAACAAAACAAAATTGAAAACCTTACTTTTGACTGTTTTTAGTATAAAGCCACCTAGATTTTTAGCATGCGCTATGTCACATGTCGAATAATTTTTTTTTCCAACTTTCAAAAAATATAAAAAGGCTAAAAAGTAAAACTTTTGATGCTTATTAGACAAAAAAACTTTTAAAATATTGAGACAACATATATTATGCGATATTGTTTTTTTAAGAAAATATCGAGACAGCTACACTCTAAATCAACTCAGACCAACCATAATTAACCGCGATAACCCCATGAAACCCAAATAAAAACAAAATAGTAAAACCAATTCTAATAAACAAAGCATCATGAAGTGAGCATATGATGCTTATATTTAAGCAATAATTTAATTTAGTAAAAAAAACATTCTTTCAAAAAAAGATAAATTAAAAAAAAAACATAAGATAAATAAAAAAGATTAGAAAAAAGAAGTAACTTGTCAAATCTTAGACCCAGACTCAATCAAGAAGCGTAATTAAATGTTAAAGGACAAGATTAGAAAAAAAAATTATCAATTGAAAAAGTTTGTCAAAGTACAAAAATAGTAAAAAAAATGAAGAAGGATGAAATCGTAAAAAAAATCAACTTTTAAAATGATGCAAAAAGAAATAAAGATAAAATCTGATAGATTAGGAAATTGAATGAGTATGAAATTGAAAAAAAAATTTAATTTTATAAAATAATTAAAATAAAAAAAATTAATTGAAAGAATATAGATCAAATCTAAATAAAAAAAACAAATTAAAAACCCATTGTAAACTTTTAAAATAAAAATCAAAGAGGATAAAAAAAAAAAAATCAATCAATGCCAAACAGAAAAGGATTATTCAACATGCGCCGCCCAAAGAGGTAGGTTTCATATGTTGTGGGTCTGTTTTTTATAAAAAATAATATTTAGATATTAAAAGCATGTTTTGAAAAACAAATTATTACGTGAGTTATAGGTCTGACAGATAATAATAATAATAATAAAAAGACAAAGGGAACGAGAAATTTTTTTTAAAAACGATAACACTACTGGTTTGTGAGCTTATATAGGCAAAGATATTTAGGTGGCAAACCACCCCATCTATTTTGTGATCCGATGACATAATGGCAAGATTGGCGTAGAATTTGGTCAATGGGCTAGTTTTGAGCTTTTATAGGCTCCACTATTTTAGGCTCCATGTTTCTTATAGAGATAGAGAAAAGGAATGGTGACGGGATGATGGCAGGTTTCTTATTCTGATTGTTCTCTGTCACACTGCTGGTTTCAAGTTCATAACCACTCTGTGATAATACCATTAGCATCTATCATAACACTACCTTGCTAAGAAGGTGTAAGCCCCTCGGTTTTCACTAACAACTAACAGGGAACAGCTAATCATTACAACTGCTCAAGAACAGAAGAAGACGTCTATGAGCTATATGGATGAACACAAGGCAAATGCAGTTCTTTTTCTTTCTTTTTTTCATGAAACGAAATAGAAAATCCACATTCAAAAAGGCTTCATCTTTTGATCAAGCAATATGTACTAGATACAAGTGGCTCTTTTTCATCTCATGGTATTTACAAAGGAGAGCCGCACTGCATAGATGGGGGGAGATAACAAGAACAAAATAGTTTATGCTTGTACTAATCAACACCACAAAAAATAGTACTAGTGGCGCAAAAAAATCCCATTTGAAGGACGATCTCATTCTTTGGACAACCATCCCTAAACTCTATCATATTGGAGAGGTAGAGGTGAACCCAAATTTATCAGTAAGTTTGGTTCTTGTAAATGGTGAAAGAAGCTCCATTTGATGAATGAACTGAACATCATGAACCAATGGATTATCAGTTCTTCCCGGAGGAGATCCTGAGTAACAGCATGGTGAGCACCCTGTGCATATGGTTTCTCCACCATCAATTGCCTAACAAATAGACATCCATATCAAAATCATAACTAGGCACCAGCGACATGATCAAAACCTGAAATTATGTTATTACTAAGTACTAACCTTATCAGCAACAAGGCTCAGAATTCCACTTCTTTCGTCAGTAATTGGCTGGCTGACGATGAAAAAATCCAAATGAGATTAGAGTAGTGATACAACAGCAAAATAGTTATACATTCATGAACAAGTTCGTACCAATGCTTGCTACATCTGAAGGGCTTGAGAAATTCCGGTAAAGCTGGTCCAAGCCGGCGGGGTTTTGGACAAAGGGGTTGGTTATTGTCTCCAAAACCTTTCTTGGTTGTGTCTGAACCTGAATCAACTAGGTTACTTTTTACTGGTAGACGATACATATTTCCTTGTGACGTAAAGAAGCGAAACAAAGTCACAAGCAAAAGAACACAGCCTTCCTGTGACTTGCAAAATTTCTACTCTTGTTATGCATTAGCATTCACTCAAGTGATGGCAAATGGAATTTATCCATTTGTTCACCGAGCCTAGCCACACAATTGTCAGAGAGAGAGTGGGAGGGAGGGAGGGAGGGAGAGAGTGTGTTCAGAATGAGAGCTTAATTACTGATCAGTGGAGCCACAATGTTTTCTTGACCTTGTTCAAGTAAAAGAGAGCATTTACATGGATAAGATTAACTGTAGGTTAGGCCTTGAGCTTGACTAGTTGGCTTTGATCTCCTAATTTTTCTCTGTTTCTCATGTTGCCTACAATTCATTTTGTCCAAGTATTTGATCCTCGTTTTTTAACATTTTATGCACATGTATTTACAATGTCTTTCATACATGGATGTGGTGTGACAATCATGTGGCAACTAATTTGAAAAGGCATGAACCTTCACATTTCTAGCATGGAGTAGACAAAATTTTGGACCATTTCGTTTCGTTTCAAAGAAGAGGCTTTGTTCCACCAAGTGTTAAAACGGAAAGAAAGAAAATTATTATAATTTATAAAAACCATGTTCATGGGGATCAGAAACAAAATGTTAGCGTTATCCATAAAAGCGATACTTTTTAACACAAGTACCTCGTTAAGTTCTTTTCTTTACTACGACACATACCCATTAACCAAAAGAGCAATAGAGGTCCCTATTATTTTGATAGTTTCCTTGGCTATAAATAATGATGATTCTGCGGACAATTCTGCGCGAGGGGGGAACAGTGACAAGTAGCGAGGTCTAATGCAGACGGAAGACTTGGGGAGATTTTTCTGGTGAAAAGCAATTTTAAAAAGAAACACTTGAACGCAAAGACAAACACTGACAAGATTGCATTTGTATTTGCTGAAAGCAGAAGGGATGGTTTTAACTTCTATATGCGTGGTCTCACGGTTCAAACTGCAATGAGCTCAATATAAAGCTATCGCAGAGTATCTTGCATCAGATCCTTCACTAAACCCAGTCTACATCCAGTGCTGTCAGTAACAATAGCTTATGTCCATGCAAATTTTACAAGCTATCAGTCCGGAATTCAACACAAAAAAGGATATTGGTCCGAACTATACAAATTGGAAATGCAAACTTCACAGCAGAATGTACAAGAAGATAAATCTCCGTACATAACAAACAGTAGCATATACATTTCCTATACAGGACCTGAAACTAATGGGACGCTGTCAAAAAAGCTCTTAAAATTTCAGTTCTGATGTGCTGGAAAAATGGAAAGCAAACCATCATAGACTTTCGTAATGGAACTATCATATCTATTTACTTGAGCACACAACGAGGACATCAAACAAGAGAATAACCTTGCCTTGGGAATTCCCAAGCAATCATTTGAAGCACTTTTTCTGCCTTTTTATATCAAATTTACGGGAGTCCATATTTCATGAACAAAAACCCAATCTCTCTTCAATCGTTTCTCCCTTGAATTCCCACTTCGTCAACCCTTATTCGTTGATTGCATTCAGCAAGGGCTTCATAAGTGTCTAGCGAGCAGAGCACCAATGCAAATTCCAGTAATCAACAGTTTCGACAATCCACCACCTAGTCTAGTTTCATATTAAGGTTTTTAAAAAGCCTATGCCCCATAATAATCTAGATAAACCTAGCCAGGATGTAAATATCCTTCAAAAAGCAAGTAGACTATTGAATGAAGCACATCAACCAGTTGAAATCTAAAAGAAATTGATCTAGTTTTATGATGGAAGTAAAGAGAAGTTAGTCTTATCACATTTACCGCGTTTCAAAATAAAAATAGCAGTAAAATCTTGTAACAAGATAGAGTTAAAAGGTAGTTCTAGAAAAGGAACGAAATATTGCACAAACCTAAACAACGCACACAAAGACTAGAAAGATGTACATAAGGGCAAAACAACACAAGCGATGAATTGATTAGCTGCATACAGTTGTTAAGCTTCAAATCAAGAATAATATCAATCCCAGTCAAACCTGGGTTGTGAGAATACCTCGTAATCAATGGGTCCATCTACAATGCTGTCAACAGCTTGTATACCTTCCAAAAGAGCTGGCTGAAAACTATCATTATCAGAAGGTAATAATTTGTACATTATTAATATTCCAAGTGTGAAAATGGCTTGCAACTTTGTGGAATCACCATGAACCGAGAAGAACAGAAGCATTGATAGAAGGAATAAATCAACAGAGAAACGCATGATACACAATACAGTATCCATCAACCTCCCATCATTTCCAGCAGGAAAACCCCGAACTCTATATACAAACAGAAAGTTGTACTTGTCCACCACATACCTATACCCAAAGTAAACTGCACCAACAGGGACCACGAGTGGAGCAAATGATGAATATATCAAGGTCAGTGTGAATATTGTCAAATTAAATGCATAATATTGAGCAAAATCAAATGTCTGCTTGGGAATGGGAGAGGTTCTGCTGACTGGATAAACAGAGAGATCTTGTCCCTCTTCATCAATTACATTTGACCGGGGAGAATCAAACATATTATCAGGCATCAGTGGTCTCTGAAGAGCATCTATGGCTTGATCTACCAAAGGGTACTCTTCACTCTGCTCAGGCACCAGCTGGAGCATGTCATTCTTCCTATACTTCTGAATCTTCTTCTTTATCCATGGGATAGGAGCCAATAGATCATAAGATATACCCAAGAAAGTACTTGTGATTAGAAATGCAAGTGAAGAGAGACACGATCTTGACAGAAATGATGCACTCATGTATTGCTCGATCCTCTTGCAGTCTTCTCCATCCAAATAACATCTACCCATTTTTAGGATTGTACCTTCCAAAGAAGACTCAACCAGAGCTCTCAACAGAATGAGGTTTACAAGGAAGAAACAAACCATCTTCAAAAGCGCAGCTCTTTGCTCCCCAGAGACAGTTAGATGACGTTCAAACTTGGACATATAAGAGAGAACCAATGGAACTATTATATACATGCTCACAAAGATAATAAGATTTGGCAGGAACTGGAAGATTAAGGACGCAAACCAGCTGGAACTCTGTACCCAATCCAACCATGATTGTGCATTATCCATAGCTTCTGCATCAATAATTCGCCCAGCACTATTCAAAGCACTTATCACAGCAAGAGGAGAGCTAAAGAATAAAAGCATTAACAGCAAGCACGTGTTCACAAACAATCTCCTCAACCTCAGAGACAACTTTGACGACCCCAAATGATTCCAGTAAATATCTGCTGCCAATGGAGCTCGTTCCACTCTCCACTGGTTCCTCTGCAACCTCAACTCCATGACAGAAGAGAACTTACCGACCCGCCTCTTCTTCTCATTCCGAAAATCCTGAACAGCTTTATTAGCTGTATAAACATCCTTAAATATCACAAACGCAACTCCAGCACTTGGCGCACGACCTTCTTTATACTCTGCCAACTCCGTCTCCAGCTCCACCCTCAATTCTTGTAATCTCCTCAACTCCTCTTCATCTGTATACCCCAACTTATCCATCATCTTACCCCACCAATTCTTCACATTTCTCCACAGCCAAACCACCCCACCTTGCAACTGCTCGCAAAACCCCTCTCCACCACCAACCCCCTCATTATCTTCAGGCAAACGCCTCGAGTCAATTTTTGCAACCAACCAAGTAATTTCATCCCTAACTCTAACCAATTCCGTCGCTAAAACATCCAATGCACACAAATCCATAGGCATAATAACTTTATAAATCTTACCAGGATACCAATGCTGAAAATACTCTTGTAAAACCCTCCTATCATCCCCTATACTTTTAGGCAATCCTTGAACCATAATAGTAAAAATAGCAATAGAATTCGCATTTGGGTCACTTAAGTTCCCATTCCCATCTCTAAATCTAGTGACTTTAAGCCTCTTTTCAATCAAAGACATACCAAAATGAGCTAAAAGCACAACAATAACAACGAAAACAAAATGAATCCAAAGAAAGCTTGAACCTTTCTCAATATGATTAATAGTAGTCTTTGAAAACTCATCGTTTATAACTTGACTCCCTCCATACATATTTAAAGGAAGCAAAACACAAATTGATAAAACCCCAATTGACAAAACAACAACAAAGCTTCCACCTTCAATTATAAGGAACTGGGCAGCGTCAGCACCACAGTGAAGGGCGATTTCACGGCCGGTAGCGTGCCATACGGCGAGGAGTTTGGTGGCTAAGGCGGAGAAGCCAGGCATGCGGCGATGGTCGCTGCGGAGCTTGGCGAAGAGGAAGATAAAGATGCAAAAGAAGAGACCGATTGTTGAGATGTTAAGAAGATATTGGATGTTTCCGTACCATGGGTCGGGTATAACGGTGTCTCCGCCGGAGGGTGGTGGAGATAGAGGGTAGTTCATGATATCGGTGGAGGAGACCAGAGAGTTTAGGCCTTTGGGTGTCTCGTGGTTTTTTTCTTTGTAGTGAAGGTAATGCGTGCCTCGTTTTGGATGGGCGTAATGGGTAAGCTGTTGAAGATTTATGAGATCCGATGCCTTCCTTGTATGCGGTACTTGGTTTGTACTGTTTTTTTCTTTTTTTTTTCTTAGCAAAATTCTTACCTCATTAACATTAACAAAATATACAGCTGAATCATTATATTCATATCAATAAATATTATTCATATATATTTTTTTTCAATTTCAATCTTTATTAAACTAAAATTTCTTCTTTTTTATATGATATAATCTGCAAAGCCATTAATAAGATTGATATTAATTACCTAATCTATTTCTCTTGCTTTTTATATTCAACATGAAAATTTTTAAATCAAGTATATATAAATGATTTCTATAAATAGTTGATCTATAATAAACATTACTATTAAAAAAAGAACAACATTTATCTTCAACAATAATTTTAAATCCATTTAAAGCTAAATAAAAAATAGATATGATGTTTCTAGAAAATACTTGAATAAAATAATAATTATTAAGTTCTAATATCATCCCACTTAAAATAATTAATATAATAACCCTTGCTCTATTACCAACTTGTAGATTTATTTTACCTTTTATTCAATCATAAACACACATGAAACAAAAGCTACAATAAGTTTATTAGCTTTTAAAGTAAGCTTCTATGTATTTTGATGCAAAGACCACAAGACCAAGTTAACGCATAACTCATGGCTCATGAAAAAGCCTAATTGATCTAATTTATCAAAATAGCCAGTCATTTTTATATTAAAAAACACAGGTAAAGGAACCCTTTTGTCATCTTGCAACAAAATAATTTCCTAGAAGTTTTATAATTCTCAGTCCTACTAGTCGAATCAAAAACTCTTTAATATGCATAATCATAATACGAGCATCTATATTCCTATATTGTATTTGAAGTTTAAGTGACTTACTAACTATAACATATATAGTTTGCTC